>Ga0070734_10001579_pt1 | contig 32367 bp, 26 predicted proteins | sample Coa_R1_8_FD_66444 | JGI IMG/M metagenome (GOLD analysis project Ga0070734, IMG submission 66444) | Surface soil microbial communities from Centralia Pennsylvania, which are recovering from an underground coalmine fire - Coalmine... | ecosystem: Environmental > Terrestrial > Soil > Unclassified ... | reverse complement strand
AATTCCGGCGGGCCGCTGCTCGATTCGAGCGGGCGGGTCGTCGGCGTCAATACCGCGATCATCTCGCCGTCCGGATCGAATGCCGGCATCGGCTTCGCAATTCCGGTCGATATCGTTAATCGCGTCGTGCCCGAACTGATCCGCGCTGGCCGTGTGCCGACACCCGGAATCGGCATCGTCGCCGTAAGCGAGCAGGAGGCGACGCGCCTTGGCGTCGAGGGGATTCCGATCCTGCGCACGCTGCCAAATTCGCCGGCGGAGCGCGCCGGATTACGCGGCATTGACCTGCGTACCGGTACATTGGGCGATATCATCGTCTCGGTGAACGACAAGCCGGTGCGCCGGCTCTCCGATCTGACGGACGAATTGGACGAAGCCGGGATCGGCCACGATGTAAAGCTCGGAATCATGCGCGGCAATCGCCAGGAGACGATCAACGTCAAGGTGGCGGATGTGGGTCAAAGCCGCCTGGGTTCGGCGTTACGCCCGTGACACTGCTTTAGCTTGGCCGAGCCGCTATACCAGTGAACCGATCGAACAGCAGGCATCGGCGAATTCCCGTCGAGTCATCGCGCGTCAGGCGGCTACTCGGCAGCTACGAGATGACGTGACGGGGCGCCACGGGGCGGATGTAGACCGCCTTGACCGGCCTGCGGTTTGGAATTGTCAGGATATCACGTTGCGTTGAATCGGACACCTTCCAATGCGACCCGCCGCCGCTTGGGGGGCTGCAGCTGATCGCGTGCTCACGACAGAGTGTGGCTACGTCATCGATTAACCAGTCGCCAGCCGGATTGGCCTTCATGCGGCCGAGGCGAGAGGAACGGACCATCTGAATGTGATCGCCGAACTCAATTCCTCCCCGCACTCCCGGCCCTGTTCCCGGCAATACGACCGAACACTGAGCCTGCCATCAGGCCGGTTCCCCCCGGATAGTTGAAATAGAAAAGGCCACCGACCAGCTCGCCAGCCGCGTAGAGGCCGCGGATCGGCCGGTAATCGGTGTTGAGCACTTCGCCATCGGTGGTGATGCGCAGGCCCCCGAACGTGAATGTAACGCCGCACGTCACCGCATAGGCCTCATAAGGCGGGATATCGAGCGTATTCGCCCAGTTGCTCTTGTTGATGGCGAGACCTTCGGTGCGGCGGCCGTCCTTGATGTTGGGATTGAACGGGATATCGGTGCGCACTGCCTTATTCCATTCCGCAACCGTCTTGACGAACTCGGCCGCATTGACGCCGTCGAGCTTGCCGGCCAGTTCCTCGATCGTATTGCCGCTTGCCTTGGTGATCTGCTTGATGCGGTATTCGTCGCGCTGCAGGTGCTTCACCTTCTGGTCGAAAACCTGCCAGGCGAACTGGCCCGGCTGCTCCAGCACGACGCGGCCATACTTCGCGTAGGTATAGTTGCGGAAATCGGCGCCCTCGTCGACGAAGCGCTTGCCGTTCGCATTAATCATGATCGAAAACGGATAAGAGTGCTTCTGGAACTGGTCGCCGACTGCGAGGTCGCCGAACTCCGGCGCGTTGCGCTCCCATTGCACCGCGTGACAGCCCGACCAGTTGCCGGCCGGGCTCGCGCCGATCTCCAGCGCCATGCGGATGCCGTCGCCGGCATTCCAGCGGCTGCCGCGCACTTTCGCGAGGTCCCAGCCGGCGCCGAGATAGCGCGTGCGCATTTCCGCATTCGCCTCGAAGCCGCCGCAGGCGAGGATCACGGACCTGGAGCGCAGCTCGTGCAGGCCGTCATCCCGGCGAATGCGTACGCCGTTGACGCGGCCGTTCTCGTAGATGAGTTCCACGGCGCGGGATTCGTATTGGATCTTGATGCCGTTCTTGAGCGCGGCGTCGGTCAGCATCTTGACGAGACCGGGCCCGCCGCCGACCGCCTCCACCGTGAGGCCGCCCCAGAACTTGAACCGGCCGTCGATCTTGAATGCCTGCCGGCCGTAGATGGGGATCAGGCGGATGCCCTTCGTGGTCATCCATCTGAGCGTGTCGAATGAGCGCGTCACCAGCAGCTCGACGAGATCGGGATCGGCGCGGTCCTGGGTCACGCGCGCCATATCGTCGAAGAACTGGTCCTGCGTGTAGGTGCCGAAATCGGTGGTGGCGACTTCCTCGTCGGTGAGGTCCGGCACCAGCGCCCTGATGTCCTCGACGCCGTTGTAGACGACGCGGATCGAGCCCGCCGTGAACCGGCTGTTGCCGCCGGATTCGTCCTCCGGCGCCGCTTCTAGCACAAGCACCGAGGCGCCCTGTTCGCGTGCCGCCAGCGCTGCGCAGAACGCCGCATTCCCGGCACCCACCACGATCACGTCAGCCACGTCACCTGTCATCTCCACCCTCATGCGCTTCACTTTGAGGTTGATGCATACAGGGCGGCTCCGCCGCCGACAAGCGACAGGGCCGACATGCCGGCCCTGTCGCGCCCGACTGCATCGCGATGCAGGCGGACCCAACCAAACGGGAAACGCCATCGAAATGACAAGCGGGACGGGAACTGTCGCGGCGGTCACATTCATCGGGGCCGGTCACGAGACGACCGCCAACGCCCTTGTGTGGACGCTATTCCTGCTGGCTGAATTCCCGTGGGCGTATGACCGCCTCGCCCGCGAGGTCGATACCGTGCTCGACGGTCATATGCCGACTGCCGCGGATATGCCGAAGCTCGTGTTCACCCGGATGGTGATCGAGGAGGCAATGCGGCCTTATCCGCCAGTCCCATTTTTGAGCCGGTACGCAGTTGGACCGGATCGCCTGGGCGACGTGGAAATACGGCCGCGCTCGCACATCGTCGTCGCCCCGTGGGTCGTGCACCGGCATCGACTGTTGTGGGAGGAGCCGACCTGTTCGAGCCCGAGCGCTCTGCTCCCGACCGCCGCGCGTCGGTGCCGCGGTTCGCTTATCTGCCCTTCGGTGCGGGCCCGCGCATCTGCATCGGTGCCGGGTTTGCCATGCAGGAGGCTCAGCTCGCGCTCGCCATGATGGTGCAGCAATTCCAGTTTCGGCTCGCCGACGACGCCGAGATCGAGCCGGTGGCTTGGATCACGCTGAGGCCGGCGAACGGGCTACCCCTGCGCGTCGAGCGGCGCAGTCGATCGGTCCGTGGGCTCCTGAACTGCGCAGCTTCCATTGGTCGGCGGATGCTCCAGTCCATTGCCAAGGGGTCCGCCGACAAGTGCAGTCATGCCGGAGAGAAACACCCGCGCGCGGGTTTGCTTTCACACGCCGCCGCCCGGCACAAAACAGCGGATGTAGTAGTGGTGGTCGCCCTGCCGCACATACCAGACCACCGCCTCGCCGACGGGATTACCTGCATTGTAAACGATCGCCTCTGGCGGCACCTTAGTCCACTCGCCCGCGATCGGAACCTCGTAGCCGCCATCTTTGTCACCGCGCCAAGTCGTGCGATGGCCGTCGGCGATGTCGCAGCAGGGTATACCATGCGGGCTGCGGACGCTCTTGAACCACGAGCGGATATGGTCGGGAACATCATTGTATTGGCCATTGTCGAATGCCATCGCGACAGAGGGAAGGCTCGACAGGGCTGCAACGAACAGTCCACGCATCATGATGTGCATGCTTGTCAATCCTCATATGTTGGCCGCTAAACACGGTAACCGGAGACGTATGCGTCCGGCCTCGTCAGGCTGCGGCTATGCCTGGTAGCGCCATCACGGACGCTGCTCCTTGGCTCAACGAAGCAACAATCGCGCCAATCGCAGAGTTCCGCACACGCCACGCGCACTGCTTGTATAATGGGCTATTTTTGGATCACTTCTGATCACTTCCGATCACGCGGGCAGTTTTTCACTGCTATTTGTCTATATGTTACTGCCGATCCGAAAAATGGCCCGGTAATTGACCCTGATGTGAAGAAGAAATTCGTGCCGACGCTGCGAATGACTTCCAGAATACCGGTAAACTTCATCGGACTATCGCTTGGCGCATTCGCATCCGCCCACGTGATTCGCGGCATGCGAATCAATCGTTTAGTCGCACGCTGCGCATGAATGCCGCCGACGCTGATGATTCACGATCGCCGCACTACGATCTATTCGGCGGCCTGATCGATGCCGCCGATCGCCGACGGAATAATGGCATCATCGGCCCGCAGTCGCGGGCGTGAGGCGGCATCCGGGAAAAATGCATACAGCGCCGGAAGGACCAGCAAAGTCAGCATCGTGGCGCTGACCAGGCCGCCGATGACCACGGTGGCGAGTGGTTTCTGAACTTCTGCTCCGGTCCCGGTCGCGATCGCCATCGGGACGAATCCGAGCGAGGCCACGGCGGTGAGGTTATTGCGGTTCTTGAAAGCCGCGAGCTCGCTGACGCCAAGAGCGAATATCTCGCAGCGAAGCTGACGAACGAGCTGCAGCAGGATCCGGCAAGGCCATCCCGCAGGCGCCCGCGCAGCTCTCGGCCCCCGTTCCGAGGCCCTATCGCCGGAGCAATTAGTTAGAAGCCTGCGTCTGGCTCGCGGAGATGCAAGTCGCCCGCGGCGGACCGTGGCGGCGTCGCCGCCTTTCCGTTCGCACTATGCCCCCCTTGCAGGCCAACCGAGTGCGGAAGATCGTGTTTTCCCCTGACCCCGGGCGTCGGCGGCGATCGGAAGCGCAAGAACCATCGGCTCGCCTGCCGGGTAACCTCGTCCAGCGTATCGCCTTCCTCAAACAGATGCCCGGCACCTGGAATAATCACCAGGTCCTTCTCGCAGTGCATCTGCTCCATCGCTTCGCGATTGAGGCCGATTACGGGAGTATCGTCGCCACCGACGATCAGCAACGTCGGCGCTGCGACGCGTTCAAGAATATCGCCGGCCAGGTCCGGCCGCCCTCCCCGCGACACCACCGCGGCAATATCGCGGTCCGCCTCAGCGGCCGCCACCAGCGCCGCAGCGGCACCCGTGCTCGCCCCAAAATAGCCGATCGGAAGATCGGCAATCTCCGCATCCGTTCTCGCCCATTTGGTTGCCAGGCTCAGGCGCGAGGCGAGGAGGCCGATGTCAAAGACATTGGCTCGATTTGTTTCCTCGGCCGGCGTCAACAAGTCGATCAGCAGTGTCGCGAGTCCACTTTGCTGCAGTCCCGCTGCTACCCGATTGTTGCGCGGGCTCAGGCGACCGCTGCCGCTGCCATGGGCAAAAATGACTAGCTCATGGGCGGGCCGGGGCACGGCAAGGATGCCTTTGAGCCCGACTGGACCAATCTGGACGTGCCGGCCTGCGCTGGAAGGGGCCACCATTGAAACAACTTTCCCGCCGATTCCGAGGTGTCGAGATCACTGGGGAAATGCTTCAGCGCCGAGCTCGTTCCGCCTGACGAGCGCAGGAGCGAATGGGGTTCACCAGGTAGCTGAAAGGAGATTGACCGCTTCCAACGTCATGCGCGTGCCGAACGGTGTGCTTTCCCTGTCAAGCGTCGTCTGGAGCCATGCGGCATCCGCTGCCGACGCATGGTGCAGACGGAAATTCCGAACGCAAAAGGAGTGCATGGTGAGCGAGATCAGCGCGCCGCTCGGGACTAGGAGCTGCGGTAGATAGAGGATGGCAAGATCGCCGCGGAACGCCTCATATCCGGCAATTCCCTCGTAATCGCTGATGAAATCACCGCAACCATAAAGGACGGGCCGCCCCTGGTAGATCTCGACCGCCAATGGATGGTGCGAGGAATGGCCGTGGATCACGGCAAAGCCCGCATCGATGAGTCGATGGGCTAAGATTCGATGCTCGGGTGGGATCGCATAACCCCAATTTCCTCCCCAGTGGAGAGACGCAATCAGCAGGTCACCATCGCGCCGTGCCATCCGGGCGCGGTCGGCAATCGCAGCGATCGTCTTTTCAGAAGGGTCGGAGAGCAGGTTCACACCGGGCCTCGACGGACCGGCACTCCATGATGGCGGGACGCCGCTGCTCTCCAGTGCGAAGCCGAAGACCAGGACCCGATGTCCTCCGCCCAAATCGACAATCGCAGGAGCTGCGGCCTCAGCCGCGTTCCGACCGGCGCCGGCAGAGTGGATACCAGCGCTTTGCAAGGCTTCGAGCGTTTCGACGAGGCCCGCAACGCCCCAGTCAAGGACGTGATTGTTAGCAAGCACGCAGCAGTCCACGCCGGCCGCCGTCAGACATCCGATGTTCTTGGGATTCATCTTGTAGTTGATGCCTTTCGGGGCAAAGTCGTGGCTCGTGGTGATGCTCGTCTCAAGATTGATGATCCGGGCGCGCGCGTGCTCCATTGCGGAGATTGCATCGCCCCACACGTATCGATCGCCAACTGGCTTGGGGATCGGGCCGTTCGCGCTCTCAGCAAGCGCGACATAATCCCGCGCATCACCGACGAGCGGCTCATAAAGATCGGAATCGCCCGGATGGCGGAGCACCTGATCGATGCCGCGCCCGAGCATCACGTCGCCGGTCAGAGATAGTGTAATATTCGTTTTCCATCAGCCTTTGATGATGGCAACGGGAACCAGCCGCGCGACTTTTGCGGTGACCCCGATCTCGGCCATAACGTCAACAACTTGCTCGACATCCTTGTAGGCTGCCGGCGCCTCTTCAAGCAGTCCCTTCGCGGAAGCCGCGCGGACTTCGATCCCCATTTCGCGGAGCTCTCGTCGCAGGCGATTGTAATCGATCGTCTGCTTGGCCTTTTGACGCGAGAGTTGGCGTCCGGCCCCGTGGCACGTGGAACCGAATGTTTCCGACATGGCCCGGTCGGTGCCGGCCAGGACGTACGAGGCGGTCCCCATCGATCCGGGAACGAAGACTGGCTGGCCGGTGTGGCGGTAGCGCTCGGGGATGCCCTCGCTGCCGGGCCCGAAGGCGCGTGTGGCGCCTTTGCGGTGAACCACGCACGCGACGCCGCCATGCTCCTCAAGCTTCGCGATGTTGTGTGACACGTCGTAGACGACCGCGAGATCACCGCCCTCGCCCAGAATACGTCGCCAGGCGCCCCGCACCGCGTGCGTAATCAGCTGGCGGTTGCACCACGCGAAGTTCGCCGCCGCCGCCATGGCCCGGAAATATGCCTGCCCCTCCGGCGAGGCGAACGGTGCACACGCCAGCTCGCGATCGGCCAGCGTAATGCCGTATCTCGCCATGACATGGTTCATAAGCCGCACGTATTCGGTGCAGGTCTGATGGCCGAGCCCCCGCGAGCCGGTGTGAATGAGCACCGTGACCTGATCCTCGAAGAGCCCGAAGGTGCGGGCGCGGTCGCTATCGTGGATTTTGTCGACGCGCTGAACCTCGAGGAAGTGATTACCGGACCCGAGTGTGCCGAGTTGATCGCGCCCGCGCATGCGCGCGCGCTCCGGCACGTCCTCTGCGCTTGCGCCTGGGAAGGAGCCACGCTCTTCGACCGAATCGATGTCGACCTCGCTGGCGTATCCCGCCCTGACCGCCCAGCCCAGGCCGGTGTCTAGGACATCGTCCATGGCCGGGGCGTCGAGGGTGATCGGCCCGCGATGTCCGATACCGCTCGGCACATCGCGCTGAATTTGGGTTGCAAGGCTCGCGATGTGGTCGCGGACGTCCGCATACCGCGCCGGGCTGGCCAGCAGCCGCACGCCGCAATTGATGTCGTACCCGACGCCGCCCGGGGAGATTGCGCCGTCTGCGACCCGGGTGGCCACGACACCGCCGATAGGAAAACCGTATCCCTGGTGGATGTCGGGCATCGCAAGGGCGGGCTCCTGCACACCCGGAAGCGTCGCGGTGTTGACGAGCTGGTCCAAGGCGCGCTCGTGGACCAAATGCTCGACCATCGCGCGACTGGCATAGAGCCGTGCCGCCACCCGCATATCATTGCGGAAGTTGCGCGGAATCTCCCATGCGCAGGGCGCAATCAGCTGGAGATCCTCAAGGCCTACCGGGCGCATGCCGTTACCTAGATATCGAACACAACGGTTGCTTCCCACCCACGATCTTCCTCGCGGATCGAAAGTTCGTGATGCGTGACGGCTTTGATATCCTCGATAGCCGCCGCAGCAACAACGCCCGCCGCTGCTTTCAGCTGGGTATCCCCGAGTTCCTGGATTTGAAATGCGACAAAGACGCAGTAGCCCGACGTCGCGCGATAGAGGAGTTCCGAGAGCCAGTCGACAAGAAGGGATTCGCGGTCCGGCGCCTCGATCGTGATGGTCTCCGTCCGTGCCGGCTGCAAGTCCGCGATGTCGCCCCCGAAAAGATAATTCATCATTCCTCGCGCGGCGTTGACGAACAGCTCCTGCAGGTTCGCGCCCCATGCGCGAAGCTTAACATCCCCTGGATGATCGAGGAGCTCAAAGCCACCAGCCGGCTCAGTGCGGCCGGCGCAAGTGGCACGTGCGGAGCTTGGCCTTGTCGAGGACGGCATTTTCCTTACTTCGCCTGGCCTGTCTTCCCTGTCGGCCGAGCGCTGGGCGCGACGATATATCGCCGAGAAAGCCGGACGCGGTAGCAGACGTATGGCCGGCGGGGCCCGGCGGACGTGATAGCGGACCAGCACAAACGAATTTCCTCCTGTGAGACGGCTTCAGCAGCGCTTCCGGCTCGCGCCAATGTTTGAAGCTCAGCGGCAAGCGTGAGTTCAAAGACGATCTCAAAAACGACGCCACGAACCGGACTCGCGTCGACCGCGTTCGGCTCCGCCGGGACTGGTTCCTCCTCCTTCAAGAAAATCATCGCCCCTGCTCGGCCTGGCCGGAACTCCGTTAACAACGGACCGTTGCCTAGCAAAACCCATATCCTTGAACGAAGGAGGCACAAGATGAAAGTCGGTGAAATCATGACCCGTGACGTTTGTCTCGCAAATCCGGGTCAAAGGCTACGTGATGTTGCGGCCGAGATGGAGAAGCACGACATCGGGGTTTTGCCGGTCGCCGAGAACGATCGGTTGGTGGGGATGATTACGGATCGGGATATCGCCATCAGGGGTATTTCCCATGGCCTCGGCCCCGACGCTCAGGTTCGCGACGTGATGAGCGCCGAGGTCAAGTACTGCTTCGAGGAAGATGACGTCGACGACCTCGCCCACAATATGGCCGACGAGCAGATCCGGCGGCTGCCCGTACTCAACGACCAGAAGCGTCTCGTCGGCATCGTTTCCCTGGGTGATTTGGCGACGAGCCACCATGAGCAAGCGCCCGGTATAGCCCTGGCCGGCATTTGCCAAGCCGGCGGCCACCACACCCAGACCAGGGCCTCGGTTTGAGCCCTCGGCGCCGACGGGCATATTCGAGCGATGAGGTGGCTTATGCCGAAATGTGACACCTGCGGAAACGACTATGACAAGACGATGGTCGTCACTCTGGGCCATCGGAGCATGACGTTTGACAGCTTCGAATGTGCAATCGAAGCCCTGGCGCCGCGATGCGCGCATTGCGGTTGTCGCGTCATTGGCCACGGCGTCGAGACAGAGGATCAGATTTTCTGCTGCGCCCACTGCGCCAAGCAATCCGGGATTTCAGGGATGAGAGATCGAGCGGCGTAGTGGCGTCGGGCCACTACAGCGCGTCCGATGAAATCGACACCGCCATTTTGCTCGTCACCCGCAGTCGTGACCCGCAGGTCTATCTCCCCCTCCCTACCTCTCCCGAAAGCGGGGGAGGGTAGGGAGGAGGGGATGGCTTGCCGGGTCAACCCCGATAATGATGCTGAACTGATTCAATACGACCGGACCGCGCGCCAGCGAAACCATGCTATCCTTCAGCGACAGCGGGCTCGCGCCTTGCGCGGGAGGAAAGTAGCGTTGTCGCGAAGCGGGGAAACGCCATGGATCTGATCGCCGACCGTGGTCGACGGGTTTCGGTTGAGGAACTTAATACAACCCGGCTGCTTGCCCATGCACGGCGCCAAGCAGACCAGCGCGGCCTCAATGGCGTGCTCATCGTCGATGTTGACAGCCATCATTACGAAAACGAGTGTTACGACGAATTTCTCCCTTTCATCGAGAATGACGTTCTGCGCCAGCTTGTGCTTGCGGGCCGAGCCAAAGGACGGCAGACCTTGATGCCCACCCAGGTCAGCTTCCAGGATATGGGCGGCCGCATCACCCGATATCCGTTACGTGCGTCCGAAAAGACCGCCGCCGGAAAGCTGCGCGATGTCGAGCTTGGCCATCGCTGGATGGACGCCATGAGCGTCGACTATGCGTGCCTGTTCCCGACCATGCTGCTCGCGATCGGCCTGCATCCGTCGCCCGAAATGGAGGTCGAGCTGTGCTGGGCCTATAATCGCTGGCTCACCGAAAAAGCCCTGCCGGCGTCGGACGGGCGCTTTTACGCGATGCTTTGCCTGCCGTTCTCGGAGCCGGACGAGGCGCTGCGCCACGTCGAGACCTTCGGGGACCGCAAGCACGTGACCGGATTCATGATCACCTCGGTGCGCGGCCTGCCGGTGCACCACAACGCTTACATGAAGGTCTATCGCGCCATGGAGGAACGCCGGCTGGCGCTGTGCTTCCACTCGGCGATCAACATCGGTGAGCCGGTGTTCAAGAGCCTCAACCGCTTTGCCTCGGTGCATGCGCTCGGCTTTCCGTTCTATAACATGGTCCACATGACCAATTGGGTCACCAACGCGGTCAGCGAGCGGTTCCCCAAGCTGCCGGTGATCTGGATCGAAGGCGGGCTTGCGTGGATCCCGTTTCTGATGCAGCGGCTTGATCACGAATACATGCTGCGCAGCTCGGAGTATCCGCTGTTGAAGAAAAAGCCGAGCGACTACATGCGGGAGATGTACTATGCGTCGCAACCGCTGGAGCGCGTGGACGAGGTCGCACTGCAATGTACCTTCCGCATGATCAATGCGGAAACGCAGTTGCTCTACGCATCGGACTATCCGCACTGGGACTTCGATCTCCCGAGCACGATCTGGGACTTGCCGTTCCTGTCCGAGAGAGCAAAGCATAACGTTCTCGGTGGCACCGCCGCCCGGCTATTCAAGTTGCCGCCGCGCAACGAGGCGCAGCGGCAGAACCTTGCGAAATTCGGTAATCTCATCGCGTGACGCGTCCTACCGGTCCGTAGGGACGGGTTAGCGCAGCGTAATCTGCCAGTTTCATGTAGTCGGCGGGTTGGGGCCTCTCGGCTACTAACCCCACCATACTGATCACCGAATAGGCACGCGGCGAAGTGACAGCAGGCCCTCATGTCGATGAACCGGCGCAGCATTGCGATCAGTTTCATGACGGCGGCCATGGTCGTCGCGGTCGCAGCCGGGTGCGGCCAGGCTCAAGACGCCGTGGAAACGTTCTACAAAGACCGCCAGATCAATCTGATCGTGGGTTACGGCCCGGGCGGCGGTTATGATCTGACGGCGCGTCTCTTGGCGCGCCATCTCGGCCGGTTCATTCCGGGCCATCCCTCCGTCGTGGTGCAAAACATGCGGGGCGCTGGCAGCCTGCGGGCGGCCAATTATCTCTATGGCGCCGCACCGAAGGATGGTACCACGTTCGGGGTGTTCGGCAGCGATATTCCGATGATCGGGGTGATCGGTGTCAACACGGCCGTGCAGTTCGATGCGCGCCGATTCACGTGGCTTGGCTCGACATCGAGCTTTCGCGACGATGCCTACGTCCTGGTGGTACGCGCGGACGCGAGATCAGCATCGATCGAGGAGGCGCGGCGCCCGGGGGGTGCCCCACTCGTGCTGGGGGGAACGGGCGAAGGCGCGCGCGATGCCGACGTTCCGAAAATCCTGCGCGACGCGCTCGGCCTCAATATCAGGCAAGTGCTCGGATATCCGGACTCGCCATCGATCCTGCTTGCCGTCGAGCGCGGCGAGGTGGAGGGGCGCATGTTCGATTTCTCGGCCGTCAAGGCGAACCGGCCCGAATGGCTCACACCGAACAGCCGTTTCAAGGTTCTCCTTCAGTTTGCGCGGATAGCGCGGCACCCGGAACTGCGCGGCATTCCGACGGCGCGCGAGCTTGCGCGCGATGACGACGCGCGTGCGCTGATCGCGTTTGCGGAAACGCCTCTGCTCACCATGGCGCGTCCATTCGCGGCGCCGCCCGACGTGCCGCGTGAACGCGCCGAAGCTTTGCGGGCCGCATTTCTTGCCGCCCACCGCGACGCGCGTTTTCTTGAAGAAGCCGAGAAACTCGGCATTGACGTGAGTCCGGTCGACGCGGATCAAATTCTCCTCGGCATCGAGCGGCTGGCTCAAGCGCCACCATCCGTTTTTTCGTACATGAAACGGCTCCTGGCGCGACATTGACGGCTTCCCTGGAGCTTCCGCGGGTGATTGATACACGCCGCCCGATGCGCTATGAGTGCCGCGCGTGTCCGGCACGGACACTTCAAGCAGCACTCACGCCCAGGCCTCGCGAGAGGATTTCGAAATCCGGATAATCACAGCCTTTGCCGCGCCAAATGCCGGAGGCGGCGAGTGCACTGAGCGGCGAGCAACCGTCAGAGGAACCTCATGTTCATGAAGCGTTATCTCGGAATTTTCACAGCGGCCACTGGCTTGGCGGCAGCAGCGTGGGGCATGGGCGGGGTCGCGAACGCGGCTGACCCGTTCACGCTCACCTCCGCAACCTTCAAGGATGGCACCATGATGCCACGCAAGGTCGCCAACAAAAATCCGCAGAATCCGAACTGCGTTGGCGATAACGTGTCGCCGCAGCTTTCGTGGTCGGGGGTGCCCGATGGCACGAAGAGCTTCGCCCTGACCATGGTGGATCCGGAAGGCCGCGGCGGCCTCGGCGTGTTCCACTGGGTGGCCTATGGCATTCCGGCGAACGTGACCTCGTTCGCGGAAGGCGAGGTCAGCAAGGAGTCCGACAAGTATGTCGGCGGCAAGAGCACGCAGGGCGTGGGCTATTTCTCGGGCCCCTGCACCCCGCCGGGTTCGCCGCATCATTATACTTACATGGTGATCGCCACCGATCTCGATCCGAAGGAATTGCCGCCCGGCCTGACGTTGCCGGAGCTGCAGGCCAAGCTGAACGGCCACACCAAGGGCGCGGCCGGCCTTGTCGGATTGTTCGTGAAACCGCAGTAAAGCGGCGGTTCGTTCGGTTGCGGCTCGTTCACCGATCCCGGAGGAATTCGGGATCGGTTTTTCGTCATGACGAGAAAACGCGGGCAGCGCGGCCGTGGCGAATTCGATGAAGATTGCCTATTTTGTGGGCCGTTGACCTCGACGGTCCGATGTCGGGCCGGTAGATCCGGTAGAGCAGTAACAGGCAAAGCCCCGAAGCAGTCTGATCGGTCGCCTCAGATGCGCTGGGCGAACGAAGTGTGTGGCCTTCGGGGTCTCTTAGGTTGGCCTGACCTTTTCGCCTGCCGGCTGCCCTTACCTTGATAGCGCACGCAAGACTGCTATAAAGCCGCCAAGTTGTTGATAGGAGTGTAGCTCAATTGGCCAGAGCACCGGTCTCCAAAACCGGGGGTTGGGGGTTCGAGTCCCTCCACTCCTGCCAAGTAAGACTATGAAAACTTAAGAAATTTTTCGACCCGCAATAGGTCATGCGCGCTGTGCATGCCATCTCGCTGCTGCCCCAGCGGTGGAACTTTTAGCGGCTTCGGTGGTTAACGAGCGCCTGTCGGTTGGCCCTTGAGGTTTGATTTGCGGGATTCCATGTCTGAAGGGTTTGCCTGTCCGAAATGCTCCGCTCCATCGGTCGTTTATCCGGAAGCCCCGGAAGACGATGATTACGTCATTTGTCGGGGATGCGGCACGGCTCTCGCGACAGTGTCGCAGTTTCGGCGCTTCGTCGAGCGTCACCCCGTGGTTCCTGGAACACTCACTACTGGCTGCTGACCCTCCATCAAGACCAAATTCACCTCAGCGCTTCGGCACAGACGCGAAGGTCCTTGACGAATGCGCGATAGGCGTTCGCCCTGTCAGCATCTTCCTTGATGCGTAGCAGATACGACGGGTGAATGGTGACAAGCACGCGGCTGCCGTTGTCGCCCGCGATGATTTTGCCGCGGACTTCCGAGATGGTGACGGTCCGGCCGAGAACGCCGCGTGCCGCTGTGGCGCCAAGAGCCACCACGATGTCGGGGTCGACGATCGCCCGTTCCTGGTCGAGCCACCACCGGCACCGGTCCACCTCATAGGCATTCGGGCGCTTGTGGAGCCGGCGCTTACCGCGCTGCTCGAACTTGAAATGCTTTACCGCGTTCGTGACAAAGATCAGTACGCGGTCGAGGCCGGCATCAGCAATCGCGCGGTCAAGAACACGGCCGGCGGGACCCACAAACGGCAGGCCACGAAGGTCTTCGTCGTTGCCGGGCTGCTCCCCGACGAACATTAAGCGCGCACCGACCGGCCCTTGGCCGGGCACCACTTGGGTTGCATGGAGATAGAGGGAGCACCGCGAGCACGTTGCTTCCTCCAGCCGAAGAGCTTCCAACGTCGACGTTGCGGGGGAACGAGGCTGCATCATGCCCATCAACCAGCTGTTTAAGCGTCAACTTGAGGGGACGCCCGGTGTTCCGGCGTTGAGCCAAGCCGGCAACAACTCAATCCGGTGGGGAGCGACGCCGTTCCACTCGGCGCCACCTCCGCAACGTCGAGGTCCGGCAGCCGGAACTTTTTTGCTTATAGCCATTTTAGACAGCAACAAGAACAGGAGATCGGAATGGCTATACACTCCACGCTTGGTCAAACGGAAACGCATTCCCTGATCGGCAGCGATAAGATCGAAGGCGCCGCAGTCTACCGCTCCAATGGCGTTAAGATCGGCAATATCAAGAGGGTGATGATCGACGAAGCGACGGGCAAAGTCGCCTATGCAGTGATGAGCTTTGGCGGCTTCATGGGCATCGGTGAGGATTACTACCCCGTGCCGTGGTCGTTACTGACCTACAATCCTCGATTTGAGGGCTACGAAATCAGCATCAGCGAGGAGCAGCTCAAAGGAGGGCCCAAATACACCAGCCCCCAGACCTGGGATTGGAAGGGCCGCGGCTATACGGTCGACGACTATTACAGAGTGCCCCCATACTGGACCACCTAACTCGACGCTCCGCCTGAGAACGAAAGCTTCTGCTGCCCCCGCCGATTGCAAGCGCCACGCGTATGCCGGGATAACCTACTCTCGTCTCGTCGCCCGCGAGGCGCGGCGGAGTGACGGGTTTTGCGCGCGTGCGTTAGAGGGGCGAGGAATTTCGCCGCCGTCGCCAGGTTTCAATCGAATCACGTTTCAAAAGGATCACCGGGCAAGGCTCGTAACGGCCGGGACTTCATCTGGCCTATCCGGGCTCGCGAATGCGGCTTCTGCCTCTCCAGGCGAAATGTTAGCCTTGGCGTCGACCGGCTGCGACATGTCGGTTCAGGGAGGATCACAGCATGGAACGTTTCATCGCTGGTCTCGTCAAGGATTTTGAAAGCGGCAAGTTAGACCGCCGCGAATTCTGCCAGACCGTCGCGCTCGCGGCGATTGTCTATGGCGCCGGTGACGCCGCCAACGCCCAGGCGACCCGCGGCTTCAAGATGATCGGCATCAACCACATCTCGTATTCATGCCCGGACTATGCCAAGGCGCGCGATTTCTACGCGTCGGTGCTTGGCATGGAGAGCACGCCCGGCAAGGACAACGGCAAGCGGGCCAACCTGATGTTTGGTCCCGAGCCAGGCAAGGGCGGCTCGTTTATCGTTGCCCGCACCGCACCGGCCGACGCCAAGCCATCGCGGGCCGTGGTCGACCATGTCTGCTACACGATTGCTGATTGGGACGAGCAAAGGGTGCGCGGCGCCCTTAAGGCCAAGGGCCTCGAGGTGGGCGGCCGCGACGGCAGCCTGCATGTGTACGATCCGTTTGGCTATTACGTGCAGATCGCGTCGGCGGAAGCCGAAAACGCGTTTCGGCGGTAAACGAGAGGGAGGCTCGTCATGGAAGGTTTCGTCGCACACAAGCTCGCCGAGTTCGAGCAAGGCAAGATCAGCCGCCGCAAGCTCATCGAAACGCTGACCCTCGCGGCCACCACGGCTTACGCCACCGAAGGTGCCGGCGCCGCGGAGGCGAAGGGGCTCAAGGCCGCACTTATCAATCACATCTCCTACACCTGCCCGAACTTCCGGCAGGCCGCGGACTGGTATTCGAAGGTCTTCAACCTCGACCAGATCGGCGCCCGCGACCGGGACGTGGCGCTGCCGTTCGGCAAGAAGGGCGAGCAGCCCTATAACGTCGCCGCCAAGGACGTGCCGCTGACCCACCTCATCTTCCGCACCCGCGATCTTAATCCGACTCCAGCAGCCGGCGAAGCGCCGCGGCCGAAGGTGCAGGCGGTCATCGACCACGTCGCCTACACAGTCGCGGATTTCGACCGCGAGAAAGCAAAGGTCGAACTGAAGTCGCTCGGCGTCGAAAACGTCCGCGACGGCGGCCTCTACAGCCTGCACATGACTGATCCCTTCGGCTACGACGTGCAGATCAGCGGGCTCGCCAATAATGCGCTGACGGATGGGTGACAGGCGACCTGAGGGCGGGCTCATTGTAGCCCGCCCTATCGATTCAGCCGGGATCAGCGCGATTAGTGAATCGGCAGGTTTTCCGCAAAGATGCGGATCAACTTATTTCGGTCGTCTAACGACGAAGGACGTACGTTGCCATTGAATGACTGGCCATGCTCGGACATGAAATCGACGAGGAATAGAGCGACATAGAGCCGGAATATTCGGTCGGATTGGTAGCCCGCCGCATTCATCCAGGCATCCGCGTAGTGCGTCGGACCGCCGGACACCATTAGTGAGGCCAAGGTCAGCGCGACCACGTAGCGCGGGTCTCCAAAGCACAGGTCGTCTACGTCGACGATGCCCGAAAATGCCCCCTCCGCGGTGACGATGACGTTTTTGGTCGTCGTGTCATGGAGGAAGGGGAGTGGCGGCAGCAGATCCAATTCGGCGCGGGCGATCGAAATGATCTGGGCCACCGCATCGACGGCGTCTGGGGCGAACAGCTTGGCAGAAGCGATTCGTCTGCGCGATCTGGCGAGGTGATCGTCCAGAACCTGAGACCAGCTCTCGCGTGGTGCATCTGCCGGCTCCACGCCATACCCGTAGCGTTTAGCCGGCATCGCTTTGGCCGTAACGAACTGTGCGCTGGCCACCTTTCCGGCGATCGCCCTCAGGCTTGAGTCTGAAAGTTTTGCGACGACGTTTCCGAGGTCGGTGCCCGGCAGGCGTTCCATGATGAGGTGTGAGAGCTGGTGGTCAAGCCCCTCGGCAATAATCCGTGGCAGCGGCACACCGTGCGGACGCAGAAGACGCGAAAGCCTGTAAGCTCCAGCCATCGCCGACCGACTGTGTTCCGCTGCGATGCGCACCACGACCGGATCCCTGTTTTCAAATGTGGCCTCGAAAACGTAGTGGTGCAGGCCCGTGCCGAACCGGCGCACCTCAGCGGGCCGCAGGCCAACGGCAGCAGCCGCCAAGTCACCCGCAACAGTGGCGCTTGGCAGTTCGTCCGTCACGGCGAGCGTTTCTCAAATCGTTGCGGACTAATCACCAGCCCCGCCCGCGCTTTTCCGCACGGGCGTTTCCGGCATCACCCCGGTGCGCTGGCGTACCAAAGTCTCGCGGCCGGTCGCCTCCCACTCGCCAATGGCAGCGCGACGCGCGTAGATCTCCCACGCCTCGGTCCAGTCGCCGAGCGTGTAGCCGTGCCAAGGCGATTGGGCAGCAAGCGGCGGCAGGCCGAGGTCTTCCCAGATGGTCCGCGCGCGCTCCATGAACTCCCGCGCCGGCAGCGCCAAGGGCGGCATCGGGCGCTTGCGAGTGGCGTCGATCAGCATGGTGGAGTCAGCATTGCGGGGGCCATATTGGGCGCCCTGGAGGTTGCTGCGGTAGGGCTGGATGTGGACATCCTCGATTGGATTCGACCGATAGGCGAGCGACCACAGCACGGCGTCGGTCGACTCCGGATCGATGTCCTCGCTCACCGCGATGACGATCTTGCCGCAACCGGACATCAGCGTCGAAGCGCCCGAAAGTCCGCGCCACACCTCGCTGCGCGGCGTGTCGGCGGCGTATTGCAGGAAGATCACCGGCCGCAGGTTCGTGAGTCGCTCGTGCATGACGACGCGACGAATGCCTTTGATCGAAAGATCGCTTCGCAGGTGATTGAGGAACAGCGGCTCGTAGGCCACTTTTTTGATGACGCTCGATTCGCTCGGTGTCACCTGGCTGATGATCGAACAGAAAACGGGTGCCCGGCGACGCGTGATCGCCGTCACCTGCATCGGCATGTTGTACGCCTCCAGCGCCACGTAGCCGTTGCTCTCGCCGAACGGGGCTTCCGGCTCCAGCCATTCCGTGTCGATAACGCCTTCGACGACGATCTCGGCGTCGGCCGGCACCATGAGGTCGACAGTCTTTGCCTTTGCGATCCGCACCGGTGCGTCGGCGAGCCCTCCCGCCACCGCGAGTTCGTCGAGGTCGACGGCGAGCTTCTGCGGGCTCGTAAAAACCACCGTTGGCGCAGCGCCGATCACGATCGCGATCGGCATTTTGGCCCTGCGCTCCTTGTATTTGAGCCAGTGATAGTAGCCGCCGGCGCCGCCCGCCGGCCGCGCCACCATGCGCACTGTGAGCCGGTCGGTCGCCTTCAGGGCAGCGCGGTACATGCCCATGTTCTGAATGCCGCTATCGGGATCGCGGGTGATGCACAACGTCGCTGTCAGGTAAGGCGCGGCGTCGAACCCCGGCGTCGACACCGGTACCGGGAGGTCGGCGAGTCCGCCGCCTGGACGACGCAAGTCGTCGCCGGTAACGACCACCTCCTGGCAAGGCGCAGACGCGACCTCCACCGGAGCGATCGGGTTGGCGATGGCCTTCATCCAGGTTTGACCGATGTTCGCCACCGGCTGGCCCATGCCGACCGCATAGATATCGGGCGATGCCGCCAGCGCGCCGACCGCGACAGGCATGTCATAGCGCCTGCCTTTGCGGTCGACCACGTTGGTGAACAAGAAGGCACGTCGCTTGTTCTCGGCAATGCCGCCGAGGAACTGCCAGCGCACCAGCGGGTGCAGTTCGGTGTCCTTGTCGATCGGACGGTCGATGCGCACCAGAAGCCCGCGCGCCTCAAGATCCGCGAGGTGGGTCTGGAAATCGGTCGACGGGCGAGATTGCGTCGCATGCGTTGTCGTATCGGCGGACTTATCGAGCATGGCGCACCGGGAAATGACGCCAGGACAATTCCGGGCGCCGCGTGATAATGAAATGGGCCGTCCGCCATTGCAATCTCGCCCCGCACCAATGCACGTGAACAACTGGTTACGCCACCTGCCTCAAGCCGCCTCCATGTTTATCATCGCCCGCGAAAAAGCGGGCGATCCAGTAACCACCGGAATCGATTCGTGGGTACCGCCAGCCTCCAATGGCACTACAGGGGCTACTGGATGCCCGCTTTCGCGGGCATGACACTGCAATAGTTGCTGATCAAGACGCCTTCGGAGGAAGCAATGGGAGCGAAATGGTTCGGGGCGGCCGTCAAGCGCAAGGAGGATCCGGCACTGCTGGCCGGCAAGGCGCGCTTCGTCGACGACGTGCGGCTGTCCGGCACTCTCCATGCAGCCTTCGTCCGCAGCCCTCACCCGCACGCGAAAATTCGCAGCATCGATGCGTCAGCCGCAAAGACCCTGAAAGGCGTGCATGTCGTGCTCGGATTCGCGGATCTCCCCGAGCCGCTGCAACGAAACGCCCTGCCGCTGTTCGTGCCGAGTCCCGCCATTGCGGAGCTCCACCTGCCATATGCCCTCGCCCGCGAGGAAGCCGTTTATGTGGGTGAGCCGGTCGCCGTGGTGGTGGCTGACAGCCGCCATATTGCGGAAGATGCGGCGGCGCTGGTCGCGGTGGACTACGAGCCGCTTCCCAGCGGCTCTGATTGCACAGCTGCCCTCACGCGCGGCAGTCCTCCGGCCCATCTCACCAGCAAGTCCAATATCGCAGCGCGTGTGCCGATCACGGTCGGCGACACCGATGTGGCGTTCCGCGATGCCGCCCACGTGGTGCGCGAGCGCCTGTTCATTCATCGCGGCGGGCCGTTCTTCATGGAGTGCCGTGGCGTCGTGGCGACCCACGACGCCGCCATGGACTCCTACACGATTTACGTTTCGTCCCAGGGCTCCCATCGTGTCAAACGCGGGCTCCTCGATGTGCTCGATCTCAACGATAACCAGATGCACGTCATTACGCCTGACGTGGGCGGCGGCTTCGGCCCCAAGGGCGCGATCTACCCGGAATATCCATGCGTCGCGGCATGCGCGAAAATGCTCGGCCGGCCGGTGAAATGGATCGAGGACCGCCTGGAAAATTTTCTCTGCACCCACCAGGAGCGCGATCAGTTCTGGGACCTGGAGCTTGCCGCCGACCCTGACGGAAAAATTCTGGCACTGCGCGGCCGGCTGGTGCACGACACCGGCGCCTATGTGCCGTGGGGACTGGTGCTGCCGTGGATCGCCGCCACCACGGTGCCGGGCCCGTACGTGATTCCAAATTTCAATCTCGAACTGAACGCCGTCTATACGAACATGATCTCGACGACGCCGGTGCGCGGCGCCGGTCGTCCGCAGGGCGTGTTCGTGATGGAACGGATGATGGATCGCCTCGCCGAAGCCGTCGGTCTCGACCGCGCCGAACTACGGCGGCGCAACTTCATCACGCCCGCCCAGATGCCTTACAAGGTGGGCATCATTTTCCGCGACGGCAGGCCGGTCACCTACGACAGCGGCGATTATCCGGGTTCCCAGGTGCGTGCGTTGGCTGCCGCCGACTATACGGGCTTTGCGGCGCGACAGGCGGAGGCGCTGCGGGCCGGCCGCTACATCGGCATCGGTATCAGCAACGCGGTCGAAGCCACCGGGCTCGGCCCCTATGAGGGCGCGACGGTGCGCATCGCTACGACCGGCAAAATCGTGCTCTATACCGGCGCAACCCCTCAAGGGCAGTCCCACAAGACGACGCTCGCCCAGATCGCCGCCGATCAACTCGGCGTTTCCTACGAGAACGTGACGGTGGCGACCGCCGACACCAAGGACATTGCCTTCGGGGTCGGAACCTTTGCGGCGCGCACCGCCGTCAATGCGGGCTCCTCTGTCCACATCGCGGCCGTGGAGGTCGCCAAGAAAATCAAGCTGATCGCTGCCGATATGATGGAGGTCTCGCCTGACGATCTCGAACTGCGCGACGGCTTCGCAGAGGTGCGCGGCGTGCCGGGCCTGAAGAAAAGTTTTCGCGAGATTGCGGTGAAATCGATCGGCATGCCCGGCTTTTCGATGACCGGCGGACTGGCACCGGGACTCGAGAGCACGGCCTATTTCCAGCCCGACCAGTCGACTTACGCGAACGGCACCCATGTCGCTGAAGTCGAAGTCGACGTTGAGACTGGCGGCGTAAAAATCCTCCGCTACACGGTGCTGCATGATTGCGGCACGGTCATCAATCCGATGGTGGTGGAGGGTCAAGTCGTCGGCGGTATTGCCCACGGCATCGGCAACGCCCTGTTCGAGCGATTACGCCATGATGACCGCGGACAGCCGCAGACCACGAACTTTAGCGAATACCTGCTGCCCACAGCGACCGAGATGCCGCCGATCACAATTCTCCACACCGAGACCGCTTCGCCGCTTAATCCGCTCGGCATGAAAGGCGCAGGCGAGGGCGGCACCATTGCGTCGATCGGCGCCATCATCGGAGCGGTCGAGAACGCGCTGGCCCCGTTCGGGGTCAAGATCAACGAAGCGCCGATCACCCCGGCACGGATTGTAGAGCTTCTCGCGGCCGCGCGTGTCGGCGGCGTTGATCGTTGAGTCGATTGGTCGAAATATGTCTGGCGTTATGCCCGCTTGTCGCGGGCATCCACGGCTTCCTTACCGGAACTCTACCTTCCCCCGAAGGGGCGGTAGACGTGGATGGCCGGGACGAGCCCGGCCATCATGTGGAGGAATGGCTTCAACGCGACGGCAATGCGCGCTAGCCACGTCTCCCGACGAGCGCGAACATCGCGCCCTGCGGATCCTTAGCTTGGACGATCCAGCTGCCGCCCGGCACTTCCATGGGGCCATTGACGACCGCGCCTCCGTCCGCTTTCACGCGCTCGACTGCCGCATCAAAATCGCCCACATTGAAGTAGTAGAGCCAGAACGTGTGCGGCACTTCGGGCGGCTTGTTGAACATGCCGCCGACCGCCGGCCCGCCTGTCGAGAAGATCTGGTATTTGCCCATCGCCCCCATGTCGAACGCCTCGGCCTTCTGCCAGCCAAACAGCGCGTTATAGAAGGCGTACGCCTTCTCCCAGTCCGTCGTCATCAATTCGTGCCAGCCGATGCGGCCCGGCGTTCCGGGCTCGACTGGCGCCTCCTGCATGGGGATCGACCACTTGAACAAACCGATGGCCGCTTTCTGCGGGTCGGCGATGACGGCGAAGCGGCCTACATTCGGGATGTCACGTGGCTCAACATAGATGGCGGCGCCCAGGCGTTTTGCCTGGTCGGTCGTCGCATCCACGTCATCGACCGCAACGTAGCCGAGCCAACTCGGCGGCGCCCCCATTTTCTTGGCCTCTTCGGGCTGGTCCATCATCCCGCTCACGGGCGTCTCGCCGACACTGAAGAGCGTGTAAGGCATGCTCGCATTCGGAGCCGCCTGCGCGCGCCAGCCAACCACCTTGCTGTAGTAGGCTTCCGCGGCCCGGGTATTGGTCGTCATCAGCTCGTACCAAACGAAACGTCCATGGGATGCAGACATTGCTGTGCCTCCAGTGGCGCCGCTCTCGGCGCAGTCCGTTACACCATCCATTGCGGGTCCGCCACAGAAAGCTGAGCGCTCTACTGCAGAATGGCTGATGGAAAAGCCAACGCCGAGATGGCGAGCACGGTTCCGTTTTATCCGATTGCGCCGCTGCGAGAGCTGCTCGGCCGGAACAAGTGCTAAGATAATTCGCTCTTGGCAGCGCCGTAGAGTGGGCGAAGCGAATCGTGCCCACCTATGGGCTTTTCCAATGCGCCCGGTGCGGCATGAGCCCGCCTATGCTCACCAGTGTTCCCGTTAAAGAGAACCGGCTCTGTCCGAGGTTTTCAAGCCGGCGGCGTGGATTTGTCGGATCGCGCCCCGCGAGACGGCGCAAGTGCGGCGAAGGCCCGTATCACGCGACGTCCCAGTTTTTCCAGCACGGCATCGAGCGCGCGTTCGTCCATCCGGGTGCCGCGCCATCGGAACAGAAAGCCATGCACGGTCCATATCACCAGGCTGGTGAAGACGGCTGCAAAGATGACATCGGACAAGAAGTGTCCACCCGCAAGCATGCGTATGGACGCGAAAGCAACGCCGTACAGTCCCGCCGCGCCAAGCGCGACGTAGCGCCAGGGCGGCGGCGCCAATATGGCCGGTGCTGTCATCCATGTGGCTGAGGAGACTTCACCGGAAACGAACGAGCAGTTCGAGTCACAAGCCCCGCGCGGATCCCACCACGGCATGAATGCATGCTCACCGCCGAACTGGATCACGTTTCCGGGGCGCGGTCGCGCCCAGCCTTCCTTGAGAAGGACGTTGACGAGCAATCCGGGGCCAAGCGCCAACGAGATAATCAGAAACAGCGCTGCGCGAGTCGAAATCAATGTTGGGCGCCGCGACGAAAACATCTTCTTTGCCAGCGCGACGACCGCCGGGACGATTGCCGCGGTGATGACGAGCGGACCGAGTTGACGCACGGCCTCGACAACACGCTCAAACCTACGAATCTCTGGCTGGGCAGCCAGATCATAGAAATACGACGCGACTTGAAGATCCAGCGAAGGATCTACAGCAAATATGATCCCCGTCACAACACCGAGGGACGCGAGGATTATGAACGTGGTGCGCGCCACCGAACTTACGCCCAGTCGCCGATAATTAATGCGAACGATCGCGCCCGGTATGTCGCAAATTTTGCTTTCTCACAACCCACCGGGAACGGCTCCTCCGATTCGTGAAGCGCTGCGTCGATCCGTTGCGACCCGGAAATTCGCGACTATTCTGGCAGTTCTCACTCTGGAGACATGTAATATTAAATTTTGTTTATCCGGGTATTTCCTTAGTGCAAAGCTGTGCGCAACTACTGTCTCCACAGCGCAAGATCGTCCCGGTGAATCATTTCCGCTCGACCTTCGATACCAAGCAAGAGCAAGATGTCTCCCGACGGTCGGCCCTTGAGCTTCTCGGCATCTGCAGCGTCGTAGGCAACGAGACCCCGGCCGATCTCGGCGCCATCCGGCCCGCGCACGATCACGGCGTCACCCCGCGCGAACTGTCCGTCGACCCGAATGACCCCGACCGGCAGCAGGCTATTGCCACGCCGCAAGGCCGCGACTGCGCCGGCATCAATGACCAGCGTTCCTTTCGGCTCGAGCGACCCCGCGATCCATTTCTTGCGCGATGTCACCGGATTGCCCGCAGTCAGAAACCAGGTTTTCGGCGCCGCCGACGCGATCGCGCGAAGCGGATGATCGACGCGACCGGAGCCGATCACCATGTGTGTTCCGCCCGTGGTGGCGATCTTGGCCGCTTCGATCTTGGTCTGCATGCCGCCGCGCGACAGCTCCGATGGCGCCGCCCCGGCCATCGCCTCGATCTCCGGCGTGATACGCTCAACCACCGGCACGAGCTTTGCGGTTGCGCTGCGGCCGGGCGGGGCATCGTAGAGCCCGTCCACGTCCGACAGCAGAACCAGCAGATCAGCGCTTGCCATGGTGGCGACGCGCGCAGCCAGGCGGTCGTTGTCGCCATAGCGAATTTCGTTGGTGGCTACGGTGTCGTTCTCGTTGATTACCGGCACGGCACGCCATTCGAGCAATTTCGCGATGGTGGAGCGAGCGTTCAGGTAGCGCCGCCGCTCCTCGGTGTCGCCGAGCGTCACCAGAATCTGGCCGGCCCCGATGCTGTGGCGGCCAAGGGCTTCCGACCAGGTGCGGGCAAGCTCGATCTGCCCGACCGCCGCTGCAGCTTGGCTCTCCTCGAGCTTGAGAGGCCCTTTCGGGAGGCGAAGCACCGAGCGACCAAGCGCGATCGCGCCCGAGGACACGACCAGCAGATCGCGATTTTGACGATGCAGACCAACGATATCTTCGACCAGGGACGCGAGCCAGGCTTGCCGCACCCGGCCGGCTGCTGCGTCGACCAAGAGTGACGAGCCGACCTTGACGACGATGCGACGGAAATCGTGAATTGTGGGGAGCGTGCCGGACATGCCGCTTGATCGCGTGGTGGCCCGTTGACGACGGGCGGGGGCGTGTCGCGGGATTTACCAGGGAGAGGCGGGGAAGGAAATGCCCCTGAGCACTCTCTGAACCGCGCATTTTCCGTAGACCAGGCCCACAGGCGGGCGCCACCAAGAAAACACCCTCTGAAGCGCCGACCTTGCCTGCCGAGCCGTGAGCGCGGTGAGACTCCATGCCTCAATTTACGTCGAGCACGCGGCCAGCGTAAATTAAGCTTGTATTTTGCTGGAATCGCGACGCCCACGCGCGCGAATTGAGAGCGGAGGACCACGTGATTGCTTTTGCCGTCGGGTTGCTTTCGCTCGTCGTATGTACCTTGCTGTCAGGCTGGATTGCAGGGCGGCGCGGTCGTTCCACCAAGCTTTGGTATTGGCTGGGTGCCATCTTCGGCCCCATCGCAATCGTTGCCGTCGCCCTCCTCCCGTCGGCGCCCGAGCGAACCGGCAGGCCACCAAGTGGCGGTCCGCCGCGGCCCGCTCTCGGGAGCGGACCTTGGCGCTGGAAGCATGGGCGAGCCTCTGGCCGGCATGGCCGGCCTCACAGGCTCGATATGGTGCTGAGTTCGATTGCGTAACTGCGGGCGATGGTAGCGAGGGTTTCGCCAGCGCGCGGGGCGGATCAGGCGAAGGTGTAATCTGCCATCCCACCGGGGGTGCGTCTTGGGCCACTCGCCCTATGCCGCCCTCTCGTTCCGCCCCGGCGCGAATCTGCCGTAGAAGCTCTCGTTTCGCGCCGCCATATCGACCAACATCCGCGGCGGCGCGAAGCGAGGGCCATGCTTGGCGGCAAGCTTTTCGCACAGCGCGACGAAGCGTTTTGTTCCCATCATGTCGATATAGGACAGGGTGCCACCTGTGAACGGTGCGAATCCGAATCCCAGGATCGAGCCAACATCGGCCTCGCGGACATCGGTCAGCACGGTTTCCTCGAAGCACCGAGCGGTTTCGAGGGCCTGGATGCCAAGCAGGCGATCTTTCAGCTCCTGCACGTCGATTGTGTCGGGATCGAGCTTGACGCGCTGCAGGTCGGCAAGGCCGGGCCACAGCCTCTTCGAGCCCCGTTCCGGATAATCGTAAAAACCCTTTCGATTCTTGCGGCCAAACCGGCCGAGCTTCTCGACCATCTCGGCCAGCAAGGCCTTCTGGCGGGCATCGACCGCCCCTGCGCCAAGGTCGACTTCGGTGGCCTTGAGGATTTTCCAGGCGAGATCCACGGCGACTTCGTCGTTGAGCGCCAGCGGACCGACCGGCATGCCGGCCATGCGGCCCACATTCTCGATCATGGCGGCCGGCACCCCTTCGGTCAGCATCAAATGGCCTTCGCGCAGGTAGGTGCCGACCACGCGCGAGGTGTAGAAGCCGCGGGAATCGTTGACCACGATCGGGGTCTTGCGGATCGCCCGCACATAGTCCAGCGCTGCTGCGAGGGCAGCATCGCCGGTGTCCCCGCCGCGAATGATTTCGACCAGCATCATCCGCTCCACCGGCGAAAAGAAATGAATGCCGATGAAGCGCGACGGATCCCGGAACTCCCGTGCGAGCGACGTGATCGGCAATGTCGAGGTGTTGGAGCCGAATATGGCTTTGTCCCGCATGGCGGCTTGCGCCCTGGCGTAGGTCTCGGTCTTCACGGCGCGATCCTCGAAGACGGCCTCGATAACAAGATCGCATTCGCGCAACGTCGAATAATCTGCCGTTGCGGTGATGCGCGACAGCAAGGCATCGCGATCGGCTGCGGTCGCGCGGCCCTTGTTGACCTGCTCGGTAATGAGCTTGTGCGACTGCGCTTTGCCTTTATCGGCGGTCTCCTGGTCGCGATCGATCAGCACGACATCGATGCCGGCCTGGGCCGTCACATAGCCAATGCCCGCCCCCATGAAGCCGGCACCGATGATGCCAATGCGCTTGAATTTGTTCGGCGGAATTGCTGCGGGCCGCCGCGCCCCTTTGCTGAGATCCTGCATCGATACGAACAGCGACCGCATCATGGCGGCTGCCTCGGGCGAGCGCAGGATCTTTGCGAACCAGCGCGACTCCACCCGCAGCGCGAGGTCGATCGGCAGCTGCAGTCCCTCGTATACGACCTGGAGGATCGCTCGCGCCGCCGGATAGTTGTCATAGGTCTCACGCCGATAGATCGCGTTTGCGGCCGGGAAGGTCGTCATGCCGGCTTTGGAATAGACGGGTCCGCCCGGGAGGCGAAAACCCTCCACGTCCCATGGATTTTTGGCTTTGCCGCCGGACTTGATCCAGTCCTTGGCGGCCTTGATGAGATCGTCCGGCGGCACCACCGCGTCGATCAGCTTCATTGCCTTGGCACGCTCGACACGCAACTGATCGCCTTTGAGCAGAAATTGAAGCGCATCGGCCGGCGCTAACATACGTGAAATGCGAGTGGTGCCGCCGGCGCCAGGAAACAACCCGACCTTGACCTCGGGCAGGCCGAGACGCGTTTTCGGGTTCTGTGCGGCAACCCGATAGTGACAGGCGAGCGCAAGCTCGAAGCCGCCGCCCACCGCAGTGCCGTTGAGGGCTGCGACCCAGGGCTTGCCGCACGTCTCGATACGCCGGTAGAGCAGCGAGAGCTTGCGGCTTTCCTCAAAGAGGCGCAGCGCCGCCTGTTCCTCGCCCTGCTCCTTTACGAGCGTTGCAAACGTGCGGGCGAGCGACTCCAGCAGGGTGATGTCGGCGCCGGCGCAGAACGTCTCCTTGGCCGAGGCGATGACGACACCTTTGACGGCGGCGTCGGCCGTGAGCCGCTCGACGATGTCGCGGAGTTCCTCGATTCCCTGCAACGTAATCACGTTCATGGATCGATCCGGCACGTTCCAGGTCAGCAGCGCGATGCCGTCGCCGTCGATGGCGAGATCGAAATTCGTGTAGGTCATGGATAAGGCTCGCCGGATTTGTGAAGATAACGCATGCCGTTTTCGTCGCGCTCGGCGCGCAGGTCGATATCCGGGTATTCTGCCCGCTCGCGGGCCGCGCGCGTGCCGATCTCGAGGTATACGGCATCGCAGTCCGAGCGATTGACCAGGCAGTGTCCATTGGGAACACCGGCCTTGAACCCGGCCGCATCGCCGGCGCGCATGATCACCTCGCCGTCGTCCTCGCACAGCACAACTTCGCCGGCCAGCACGTAGACGAACTCATCTTCGGCGGCGTGCCAGTGGCGCTGCGCGGAGGCGGCCCCGGGTTTCAATGTGGTCAGATTGACCCCGAACTGGGTGAGCCCGGCAGCGTTGCCGAGCCGTTTGCGGACACGTCCGAGTACGATCTGCCGAAACGGCTCAGGATATCCGGTAATTGAATCCGTCTTGAGGCCATCGATATCAATTTTCGGCATTCGTCTGCTCCCCTCAGGCTTATATCCGTTCCACGATGGTGGCGGTCCCCATGCCGATCCCGATGCACAGCGTCACAAGCGCGGTGGCGGCATTGCGCCGCTCCATTTCGTCGATTGCGGTGCCGAGAATCATGGCGCCGGTGGCGCCGAGCGGATGCCCCATCGCGATGGCGCCGCCGTTGACGTTGATCTTCGTGTTGTCGAGATCGAAAAACTGCATGAAGCGCAGCACCACGGAGGCGAAGGCCTCGTTGACCTCGAACAGATCGATGTCGCCAAGCGACATGCCGGCCTTGCGCAGCACCTTTCGGGTCACGTCGAGTGGTCCCGTCAACATGATGGCGGGCTCCGAGCCGACATTGGCGAAAGCGCGGATACGCGCCCGCGGTTTGAGGCCGGCGCGGCGACCTGCCTCCGCATTACCGATCAGCACGGCCGCAGCGCCGTCCACGATGCCGGAAGAATTGCCGGCGTGGTGCACGTGATTGACAGCCTCGATTTCCGGATGGGCCTGAATCGCCACCGCATCGAAGCCGCCGAGTTCGCCCATCTGGACGAATGATGGTTTGAGCTGCGCCAGCGACTGCATCGTGGTGGATGGCCGCATGTGCTCGTCCTTCGCCAGGATGGTGATGCCGTTCGGGTCCTTGACCGGAATGACCGACTTGGCGAAGCGCCCCTCATCCCATGCGGTTGCGGCGCGCTGCTGGCTCTCTACCGCGTAGGCATCGACCTCATCGCGGGAGAAGCCGTACTTGGTGGCAATCAGGTCGGCCGATATGCCCTGCGGCAGGAAATACGACTTGAGGGCGATCGCGGGGTCCACCGGCCAGGCGCCCCCCGAGGCGCCGATCCCGACCCGGCTCATTGATTCGACCCCGCCGCCGACCGCCATGTCGTGCTGGCCGGACATCACTTCAGCGGCCGCGAAGTTGACCGCGTCTAGCCCGGACGCGCAAAACCGATTGATCTGGACTCCCGGCACGCCGTTGCCGTAACCGGCGCAAATCGCCGCCACCCGCGCAATGTCGCCGCCGGCTTCGCCCACCGGGTCGACGCAGCCCATCACCACGTCATCAACGAGACCGGGATCGAGCGAATTGCGGTCCTTCAAGGCGGCGAGCGTCTGGGTGGCCAAATTGAGCGCCGTCACCTCGTGAAGTGCGCCATCAACCTTGCCGCGACCGCGCGGCGTACGGACGTGATCGTAGATGAACGCGTCGGTCATGGGTCGTTCCTCTGATTAAAACGCTTCGGCGGGCAACTCCATCACGGATGCGGCGCCGCTCTGGATCCGGGCGAGATAGGTAGCAGTCTCGGGCAGCATGCGTTCCATGAAGAAACGCGCCGCCACGAGTTTCGCGTTCATGCGGCCCGAATCCCCGTCAGCAAGCTTCCGGTGCGCCGCGGCAGCGATGTCGCACCACATATAGCCGAGCACAACAAGACCGAAGAGATGCATATAGTCGGTCGCACCGGCTCCCGCATTGTCGGGCTTGGCGATGGCGTTCTGCATGAACCACATGGTGGCCTGCTGAAGGTGCCCAAGCGCTTTTCCGAGCGGCTCGACCAGCGGTTTCATGGCGGCATCCGCGGCCTGTTCCTTGACATAGCTCTGTATTTCGCCGAACAGCGCCATGACGGCCCGTCCGCCGTCCTTGCCGAGCTTGCGTCCGACGAGGTCGAGCGCCTGGATGCCGTTTGCGCCTTCGTAAATCATCGGAATGCGGGCATCGCGCACGAACTGCTCCATGCCCCACTCCTGGATATAGCCGTGCCCGCCGAGCACCTGCTGCGCCATTACGGCGTTGGCGAAGCCGAGATCGGTGAGGACGCCCTTGATGACCGGTGTCAGCAAGCCGAGGCGGTCATCGGCGGCTTCGCGCTCCTTGGCATTATCGGAACGACGCGCCACGTCGCTTTTGATCGCCGTCCATAAAATGAGCGCGCGGGCGGCTTCGTTGAAGGCCCGGATCGTCATCAGGGTTCGCCGCACATCCGGATGCACGATAATGGGATCGGCGGGCTTATCTGCGAATTTCGCCCCCGTGATGGCACGGCCCTGGAGCCGATCCTTGGCGTATTGCGCGGCGTTCTGGTAGGCGACCTCCGACAGCGCAAGCCCCTGCACGCCGACGCCAAGCCGCGCCTCATTCATCATGACGAACATGGCCTGGAGGCCGTGGTTTTCCTGCGCCATCAGCCAACCGGTGGCCCCGTCATAGTTCATCACGCAGGTGGCATTGCCGTGGATGCCCATTTTTTCCTCGATCGCGCCGCAAGACACGGCATTGCGGGCGCCGAGCGTGCCGTCCGGATTTGGGATTACCTTCGGCACGACGAATAGCGACAGCCCGCGCGTACCCTCCGGAGCGCCTTCGATGCGCGCCAGCACCAGATGCACAATGTTCTCCGCGAGATCATGTTCGCCGGCGGAAATGAAAATCTTGGTTCCGGTTATACGGTAACTGCCGTCCGGTTGCCGCACCGCCTTGGTGCGGATGAGCCCGAGATCGGTGCCGCATTGCGGCTCGGTCAGATTCATGGTGCCGGTCCACTCGCCGGCAACCAGCTTGGGGACATACAGCGATTTCTGCTCCGCCGTGCCGTGCGCCAGCAAAGCCGCAATGGCACCCTGGGTGAGGCCCGGATACATGGCAAACGCCATGTTGGCCGAGGCCATGAATTCGTTGACGGTTTGAGTCAAAGCCACCGGCAGCCCAAGGCCGCCAAATTCCGACGGCACCGAAATCCCGATCCAGCCGCCCTCGACGACCTGCCTATAGGCCTCTCTGAAGCCCTCCGGCGTCGCGACACTGCCATCCTGATTGCGCCGGCAGCCTTGTCGATCGCCGATCCGATTGAGCGGGGTGAGAACGTCCTCGCAGAATCGCCCCACCTCTCTGAGGATGGCTTCGACCACGTCTGGGCAAGCATCGGCGAATCCGGGCAGATTGGCAAAGCGCTCGATATGAAACACGTCGTTGAGCAGGAACAAAGTGTCTTCGACCGGCGCTTTGTAGATGGGCATCGACTATCTCCTTTCGGCGGTCCCCATCCAGCGGTAGCGGTTCGGGCGACCAATGCGCCGTGAAGACCGGCGGGTGCAAGTGGTTCGATCCAATATACTCGCATATTCGAGTGAACTGATCTCGAACAAGCAGGTGCGGGCCAGCCCGCGAATCATTTTTTGTGTCGCGAGCGGTAGAGCTTTCAACGTTGACACGGCTCGCGTCCGCATGAACCGAAATATCAGCCGCAAATCGCGTAGGTATTAACTCGCTTTTTACCCTGATCCGGAGAAAGTCAGGCGAGGCTGCGGACAATTCGTTCAGATTCGGGTGTTGCCGACGACCTGGGGGCGCCGCCCAAGCTGTCGAAAATTCCCTTTGTCCAAAGTTCTCAATGCGGAGTGAGCATGAGGCCCGTGCCTTGGCACGTAAAAGGGGTTCGTCCCGAGGTGCGCGAAGCCGCCAGGGATGCGGCGCGCCGTTGCGGGCTCTCGGTCGGCGCATGGCTGAACGCGCTTATCATTGACGCCGCGGCAGACGGATACCGCGAAAGCGCTCCGGCAGACCGCGCCGCCCGTTTCCGACCCGCGGACGACGCACTCTACGCTACCATCCGTAAGGAGATCGAAGAGCTTAAACGCCAGATCTCGCGACCACAGGTCGAGCCCGCGCTTTTCGAGCAGCGGCTTCAGAATATCGAAGCGCGAATCAACACGTTGCAAAGCGCAACGCACTCCGACGATGTTGACGAAGCCATCCGCCGGCATTTGGCGGAATTCCGTGACAACCTCAATGACGTGCCGCCAGTCGAAGAAAT
>Ga0070734_10001578_pt1 | contig 32374 bp, 30 predicted proteins | sample Coa_R1_8_FD_66444 | JGI IMG/M metagenome (GOLD analysis project Ga0070734, IMG submission 66444) | Surface soil microbial communities from Centralia Pennsylvania, which are recovering from an underground coalmine fire - Coalmine... | ecosystem: Environmental > Terrestrial > Soil > Unclassified ... | reverse complement strand
CTGGTCCCCGGCGGCAGCAGCACTTGCACCCTGGAAGCCAGATTCGGATTGTCCGCCATCCGCTTCTCCAGGCGGTCCGCCGCGAACTGGGAATCGCCAGCCTGGGGAGCCGCCCGGTGCTGAGCCCCGGCTCCAGGAATCAAACTGCCGGCCACGGCTAAAGTGAAGGTGCAGATTGAACGGTTCATCAGTCCCTCCGCTCGTCGCATTCTGACCTGTCTTGCCACGCCCGTAACACTGCCGTATGGCTAACATATTTTTGCCTTAGCACTCAGTTACTTACAATTCCCCGTTGGGTGCAGGCGCACCCTTGTGGCGCGGTTAAAAGCGTTGCATTTACCAACGATAGCTGGGGCTTTTCCCGATATTGACAATTTAGGACCTTATTGACTGTTGTCTTTTACCGCGGGATCCGGGTATAATCGAGGTTCGATGAGGGCAGTATCCAGTTCGATCATGGCCGCGCTGGTGGTCGTGGCGCTGTTCTGGGGAAACTGTTTCTCCTGTCCTGAAGCCGTGTTGGCTTTTGCTACGCATCAGCCCGCTCATCAGTGCTGCCATAAAACCAAAGCTGCCGTCCCCGGCTGCGACACGCAAAACCTGGGCCAGTTTGTGAAGGCCGATGCCGGCACACATGTTCCAGCGATGCCGGTGAGGGCGCTCGGAACCGTGCTCGTGCCGGTTCTCCTGGGCGATCGGCCCGCGCCGGTCCTCATCGAGTACCCGCCTCCGGATCTTCTCTCCTTACTCTCCGTTCATCGCGTATAGCCTCCGCGCGTAAGTGCGGTTATCGGCTTTCTGCGGTGAAAGGAAATGAATCTTCGATATTGGTATTGCCTCGCGGCACTCTCTCTGCCGGCGCGCGCGCAGCCTCTGGCTTCGCTGGTCGATGAGGCGCTGCGAAATAATCGCGAAGTTCTGGCTGCCCAGAAGAAGTACGAGGCGGCGCGGCAGCGGCCCTCCCAGGCTGCCGCCCTGCCGGACCCGACGCTCTCGCTCGGCTATGCCTCCAACGGCGGACCATGGCCGGGAGCGGGACTCGGAACCCAGCCCACCAGCAACATCGGTTTCGCGGTTTCGCAGCAGGTTCCGTTCCCGGGCAAGCGGCAACTGCGCGGCGCGATTGCCCAAAAAGAAGCCGACGCCGACTTCCAAGCGTATCTCGCCGTGCGGCTCCGCATCACCGCCCGTCTGAAACAGGCCTATCACGAGTTCCATCACGCTGAAGAGGCAATCGACTCGACGCGAACTTCCCAGGAACTCCTCCGCACCATTCTCCGCATCTCTGAGGCGCGGTATTCGGTGGGCCGCGCCACGCAGCAGGAGATTTTCAAAGCGCAGACCCAGTTCTCCATTTTCGAAGCCCAGCTGTTGCGTTATGAACAGGAGCGCACCAGCAGGGCAATCGAGATTAACGCGCTGCTGAACCGGCCGGCGGGCGGGGAGATCGAACTCGGGGAAGAAATGGCGCCGGGCGACCTCACGACTTCCCTGGAGGAACTGCTGACACACGCCCGAACCGCGGCCCCAGCCCTGGCGCGGGAGCAGAAGATTGTGGAGCGCGGCGAGCTCTCCGCCAATCTCGCGCGCAAAAGCTATTACCCCGATTACACCGTCTCCGGCGGCTACTTCAATCAGGGAAGTATGCCCCCGATGTGGCAATTCCGCGTCGATTTCCAGATCCCCGCGTACTTCTGGCGCAAGCAGCGCGCCGAAGTGACGGGCGAGGAGTTCGCCGTGACGGACGCACGGCATAACTACGAAGCCGCCGATGTCGGCATCCAGGCGCGCATCCGCGAGGATTACACGGTGGCGGCGACCGCGCGCAAGCTGATCGATCTCTATCGGAAGTCCGTCGTCCCCGAAGCCCGCCTGGCGCTCGAATCGTCGCTCGCCAGCTACCAGACCGGTGCCGTGGATTTCCTTTCCGTCTTCTCCAATTTCATGAACGTGGTGGACAACGAACTAACGTATCACGAAGAGATCATGCAGTTTCACGTCGCGCTGGCCCGGCTCGAAGAAGAGACCGGCATGGAGTTGGATCGATGAGATATTTCTTGATTGCTCTGCTCGCGGGCGCCGCGTTCGTGGGCGGCTACGGATACGGCCGCTGGTACGGAAAGCCTGCCGCATCCGCGCCGGCCGGGCATCAGCCGCTTTACTACGTGGATGCCATGCACCCGTGGTACAAGTCCGACAGGCCCGGCGTCGCCCCCGATTGCGGCATGGCGCTCAAGCCGGTCTACGAAGGCGAGCAGAGCCGGTACGAAGGGCAAAAGCTTCCGCCGGGAACCGTGCCGATCTCGCCCGAAAAACAGCAGCTCATCGGCGTTGAGTATGGAACCGCCGAATACGAAACCACCAGGGATTCGATTCGCGCCGCCGCCCGTGTGACTCTTGATGAAACCCGCATCGCCAAGGTACAAGCGAAGCTCGAAGGCTGGATCGATCAGGTCTTCGTCGATTTCACCGGCAAGCTCGTCAAAAAAGGCGATCCCCTCCTCGCCATCTACAGCCCGGAGGCGTTGGCTACCCAGCAGGAATTTCTGCTCGCGATCAAAGCCCAGCGCGATATGCAGGACAACCCGGTTCGCGAAATGCTTGGCAGCACCGAAAACCTGGTGGGCGCCGCGCGCAAGCGCCTCCAGTTATGGGATATCAGCGATGCTCAGATCGATCAGATCGGCCGCACCGGCGAAACCATCCAGAACCTGACGCTCTACTCGCCCATTTCCGGCTTTGTGATGGAGCGCAACGCATTCTCCAAGCAGCGCGTGAATGCCGATACAATCCTGTACACCGTCGCCGATCTCTCCACGGTCTGGGTCGTGGCGGATGTGTTCGAATATGAGGCGGCGAATGTGCGTGTCGGCCAGCCCGCCACCCTGACCCTCGATTACCTGCCCGGCCGTGTCTTCCGCGGCCGTGTCAGCTACATTCTTCCCGGAGTCGATCCCGCCACCCGCACGCTGAAGGTTCGTATCCAATTCGATAATCCCGATTTCGTGCTGAAGCCGGACATGTACGGCCAGGTCGATCTGCAGACCGGCGGCGTGCGCCGCCTGGTCGTGCCGCAATCGGCCGTGCTCAATTCGGGCGACAGACAGGTGATCTTCGTCGATCGCGGGAACGGCTTCTTCGAGCCGCGCCAGGTCCGCATCGGCGAGCAGACGGACGGCCGCATCGAAATTCGAAGCGGGCTGAAACCCGGCGAGCGCATCGTGACCTCGGGCAATTTTCTCATCGATTCGGAAAGCCAGCTGAAATCCGCTGCGACGGCGGGAGCCGATCATGATCAACACAATCATTGAGTTCTCCGCGCGCAACCGGCTGCTGGTTTTCCTGCTTGTCGCCGCCGCCGCAGTTACGGGCTGGTGGGCGCTGCAGACGCTGCCGCTCGATGCCATTCCGGACCTGAGCGATACCCAGGTCATCGTCTATTCGCGCTGGGACCGCAGCCCCGACATCATCGAGGACCAGGTCACTTACCCGATCGTCACCGCGATGCTCGGCGCGCCCAAGGTCAAAGACGTTCGCGGCTTCTCCGACTTCGGATACTCCTACGTCTACATCATCTTTGACGAAGGCGCCGACATTTACTGGGCGCGCTCGCGCACCCTGGAATATCTCTCGAAAATTCAGGGCCGCCTCCCGCAAGACGTAAAAACCGAACTCGGGCCGGACGCTACCGGCGTCGGATGGGTATTTCAATACGCCCTCGTCGATAGCGGCCATCACAACCTGGCGGAACTGCGGTCGGTCCAAGACTGGTACCTGCGCTATCACCTGCAAGCCGTCCCGGGCGTGGCCGAAGTGGCGCCGCTGGGCGGCTTCGTGCGGCAATACCAGGTTAATCTCGATCCCGACCGTCTGGCCGCCCGCGGGATCTCCGTGTCCAAAGTCGTGGCGGCCGTGCGCGCCGGCAACAACGATGTCGGCGGACGCCTGGTGGAATTCACCGGCCGCGAGTACATGGTGCGCGGCCGCGGGTACGCGCGCTCGACCGCCGATCTCGAGAACATCGCTCTCGGCGCCAGTCCCACCGGAGTTCCCGTCCTGGTGCGCGATGTCGGTACGGTCACGATCGGCCCCGATATCCGCCGCGGCATCGCCGATCTCAACGGGCAGGGGGAAGTCGTTTCGGGCGTCATTGTGATGCGCCAGGGCGAGAATGCCCTGCGCGTCATCGATCGCGTCAAAGCCAGGCTGAAAGAGATTGAGCCGGGATTGCCGGCCGGCATGAAGGTCGTCACCGCGTATGACCGCTCCGAGTTGATCCTCGCTTCGATCGATAACCTCAAACACACGCTGACCGAAGAAATGATCGTCGTGGCGCTAATCATTCTGATCTTCTTGTGGCATATCCCGAGCGCGCTGATCCCCATCCTAACCATCCCGCTTGCCGTGTTGATCTCATTCATACCCATGCACCTGATGGGCATGACATCGAATATCATGTCGCTCGGCGGCATCGCCATCGCGATCGGCGCCATGGTCGACGCCGCCATCGTGGGGGTCGAGCAGACGCACAAGAAGCTGGAGAACGCCGGCGCCAGTTGGACCAACGCCGATTACACACACGCCATCGTAACCGCCGTCAAGGAAGTCGGCGGCCCAAGCTTTTTCGCCCTGCTGGTGATCGCAGCCTCGTTCCTGCCGGTGCTCACACTCGAAGCCCAGGAAGGCCGGCTCTTCAAGCCCCTCGCCTACACAAAGACCTTCGCCATGATCGTTGCGGCCGTGCTGGCCGTTACGCTCGATCCCGCGTTGCGCCTGCTTTTCTTCCGCAAGGAACGTTTCCGCCTGCGGCCGCGCTGGCTGGGCTCCCTGATTAATGGCATCCTGGTCGGAAAAATTCATTCCGAAGAAAAGCATCCCATCAGCCGCTTCCTGATGCGCCTTTACGAGCCGGTGGTCGCCTGGAGCCTGCACTGGAAATGGGCGATCATTCTCGGCGCGCTCGCGCTGGTCGCCGTCACCATTCCCGCTTATCAAAAGCTCGGCTCTGAATTCATGCCGCCGCTCGATGAAGGCGCTCTCCTGTTTATGCCCACTACGCTACCCGGCATTTCGATCGACCAAGCGCAGAAACTGATGCAGGTCCAGGACCGCATTCTCATGCGCTTCCCGGAAGTCGCCGGCGTGCTCGGCAAGTCGGGCCGCGCCGAAACGTCAACCGACCCCGCGCCGCTCTCGATGATGGAAACGATCGTGCTGCTTAAGCCGAAATCGGAATGGCGCAAAGCCGCCACCTGGTACGATCAGTGGCCGCGCTGGATCCGCCCCTACTGCGCGCGCATTACTCCCGACCACATCTCGACCGAGCAACTGGTCTCCGAAATGGATCAGGCGCTGCGCATCCCCGGCGTCACCAATGCGTGGACCATGCCCATTAAGAACCGCATCGACATGCTGACCACCGGCATTCGCACGCCGGTCGGCATCAAGATCTACGGCGCCGACCTGGCGCAAATCGAGAACATCGGTACTGAGATCGAACGGGCCCTGCCGAAGGTCGCCGGAACGCGCAGCGTGTACGCCGAGCGCGTCGGCAGCGGGTACTTCCTCGATTTCGATTTGAAACGCGAACGCCTCGCGCGCTACGGCCTTACCGTGGATGACGCGCAGGCGGTCGTCTTGAACGCCATCGGCGGCGATAACATCAGCACCACGATTGAAGGTCGCGAGCGGTACCCGGTCAACGTGCGCTATTACCGCGATTATCGCAGCGATATCCCGCGGCTGGAGCGCGCCCTGGTCCCCGCCGTGGACGGGAAACTGCAAATCCCGCTGGCCGAGATCGCCACTCTGAAGATGACTACCGGCCCCAGCATGCTGCGCAATGAGAACGGGATGCTGAACGGCTATGTGTACATCGATGTCGCCGGCCGCGACATCGGCGGCTACGTCGCCGACGCCAAGCGCGCCGTGGCCGGTCAGGTGCGTCTGCCGCCGGGCTATACCCTGGCGTGGAGCGGCCAGTACGAAGCCATGCAACGCGTGCGCGAACGATTGAAGATCGTGCTCCCGCTGACGCTCTTTCTCATCTTCCTGCTGCTCTATCTCAATACGAAATCCGCGGCCAAGACCCTGCTCATCTTTCTGGCCGTGCCCTTCTCGGCCGTCGGCGCCGTCTGGCTGCTCTATTGGCTCGGTTACAACATGAGCATCGGCGTCTGGGTCGGATTGATTGCGCTGATGGGAGTCGACGCGGAAACCGCGGTGTTCATGCTGCTCTATCTCGATCTCGCGTTCGAGGAGCGCCTCCTCGCCGGCCAGATGCGCACCAGGGCGGATCTGCATAAGGCCATCGTTCACGGCGCTGTTAAGCGCATCCGGCCGAAGTTCATGACGGTCGCGACGATGTTTGTCGGCCTCGCTCCCATCATGTGGTCCACCGGAGCCGGCGCCGACGTCATGAAGCGCATCGCCGCTCCGATGATCGGCGGCATCTTCACTTCTTTCATTCTCGAGTTGGTGGTCTACCCCGCAATTTATGAGGTATGGAAATGGCAATCGGTAAAACAGCAGCCGGCATGATCCTGGCGGGTTGGATCGCGGTCTCAGCCGCCGAATTCCCTATGCGCCATGAGCACCTGCGCAAGGGCTGCAACGGCGTGATGACCGTGGATGACGACGGCGTGCGCTTCGCCGGCCCCAAGGGACACGCCTGGACCTGGAAGTATCAGGACATTGAGCAACTGCGGCTCGAACCCGCAAGAATTCGTATACTGACCTACAAGGACAACAAATGGCGGCTGGGCGCGGACCGCGCATTCGAATTCACCGGCACTCCTCCGTACGAAACGCTGCTCCAGATCTGGCGAGACTTGATGGATCAGCGCTTCGTCGCCGCATTGCCTCCCCTGACGAGTGTCGAAGGCGTCTTTTCGATTCCCGTGAAACACCTCAAGCGCCTCAGCGGTTCCGAAGGCTCGCTTGTGTTCGACGACGACTCGATCGCCTATTCCGCTTCCGGCTCCGGCGAATCGCGCATCTGGCGCTATTCCGATATCGACCGCATCAGCAGTTCCGGCCCGTTCCAGCTCACCATCACGACCTTCGAGCGGGACCGCTCGGATTACGGCGAGCGGAAAGACTTCAATTTTCAACTCAAACAACCCATCACCGAAGCCCGATATAACGAAATCTGGCTTCAAATCGAAAGGAAGAACGGGAGAATTCAATGAAGAAAGCAATCGCGTTTACGTTTCTGGCAGCGGGCCTCGGATTCGGGGCAACGTTCACCGGCACCATTTCCGACAGCGGCTGCAAAGGCGACCACAAGGCCATGAATATGGGCAATGACGCACAGTGCACGGCCGCGTGCGTCAAGGCCCACGGCGCGAAGTATGTGCTCTGGGACGGCAAGGAAGCCTACACGCTGAGCGACCAGAAAACGCCCGAGCAGTTCGCCGGCAAAAAGGTGACGATCATGGGAACGCTGGATGCGAAGACCAGCACGATCAAAGTCGACTCCATGAAAGCCGCGCAGTAGCCCGCCACCAACGATAATGGCGGTATGCCCGAGCATGCCGCCGAATTCTACTGCCCCACCTGCGCACTCCCGGTGAGCGATCCGCTCGTCTGCCGCGATTGCCGTGCGATCATCTGCCGGGTCTGCGGCACACCTCTCGAGCGGATCGATGACCTGGGCATCGGTTGATCAGCGAATCGCGCCGCCCCGGCCGCCGGGAAGTTTCTGATCGATCACCTGGTACTCGGCCGGCACCTGAAACAGAGTCGGCGGCGGCTCGGCGCGGCTGATATTGATTAACTGAAACGTGTCCTCGCCGTTGCGCGGATCGCTGTGGGTGCTTTTGACCATCGTCTGGAGATCCGGCGAGTACCAGGTCTCGGACGTGATCTCAATCGGCCGGTCGTTGCCGATCGCTCCAGCTTCCAGCGTAGTCGTCATCCGCGTGCCGTCCGCGTTCACTCCTTCAATCATCTGTTTGCCGAGAGATTCGCTCTTCGGCGTGAGTTTACCCTGCGGCCCGAGTATCTCCACTTTGGCGCCCGGGCCGCCTCCCAGCGCGGTGAACATCACATCGGGAGGTGGCAGGGCAGGCACGCCGGGACCGTCCTGGAATCTCACGATTCCGCCGGTCACAACCTTCTGGCCGGCGGACGCTGACAAAAAATTCATCCCAAGCGGTAATTTTCGCGCAATCTGCGTTTTCGGATTCAGAATGTAGCTCGCATTCGCGACCGGATCCCAAATGGTGATCTGATCCGCGCTGCTCTCCCGCCGCACGCGGCCCTCACTATCGCGATACACGGGAACCTGGCTTTTCCGGTGAATTCGATTGCCGTCGGCCAGCGTCTGCGTGTTCTCGGTGACTTCGGTCGCCGAATACGGCGCATTCTTAACGGCCGGCCCCATGACCGCGCCGCCGATGGCCATCACTTTGGCTTGCTTGAGGCCCTGCTCCAACTCGGATAACGCGATCGTCATCTTGTAGGTTGCCGGGTCCTCCTGCGCCGCCGCGCCCAATACCAGCACAGGAACGATTGCCAGAGTCTTATAGTTCATTTCGCTTCTCCTGAGAAATCACTGACCAGACGGATCGCTCGTGCGCGCCCGTCCGGCCCCACAATCACATCCGCGGGGACCTGGCCCCCGTTGAGCTCCACCCGTACCACCAGCCCGGTTTCGATTGGCTCGTTATCCAGCGCCACATAATATTGGATCTGCGGTTTGGGCGGCGGCGTAGTCCCCCGACGGATGATGGCGGGTTTCACGGCCGCAGGCGGCGGAGCTAAAGAATGGAACCCGCCCGTATGCGGACGCGGCGCCGCCGTTAATTCAGGCGCTCGTTTCGGCAGCAACAGCATCGCGACGACCAGCGCGGCTGCCACTCCAACCGCGGCTTCGGTCCAGCGCCCGAGATGCGCGCGTCGCGGAGGAGCAGGGACGCGGAGCGGCGCTGTTGAGTCCTCCAATGCTTCCATCCAGCCGCTCAACTGGGCCGCCCGCGCCTCCAATTTCGCGCACAGCAAGCGGCAGCCCATGCACTCGGCGAGATGCCGGGCAAGCCGGTCCATATCTCGCGCGGGCAACTCTCCATCCAGGTAGGCCCGCAGTTCTCCTTCCGACCAGCATTGCGTCATAGATCATCTCCATAGCGCGACCGATACCGGCGCTCGAATTCCCGCTCGGCACGCGCCAGTAAGGTGCCGACCGAGCCAATCTGGACACCAAGCGCCTGCGCGATTTCGCGGTATGCCATGCCGCCCGACCGCAGCAACAGCAGCTCCGCATCACGCGGCTTCATCGTGCTCAGCACGCCGCGCACCCGCTCGCACCGCTCGCGGCGCAGCATTTCTTCCAGGACGTCCGGACCGCTTCCGCTGCGCAACTGCTCCGCGCCTGCCGCCTCTTCGGTGCGGCGCCGCCGTGAATTGGACCGCACGGCGTCGAGGCCTGCGTTGATCGCGACGCGGTAGACCCACGCCGTCCGGCTCTCGTCATTCTGTAGGAGCAGAGGACGCCGCGCCAGCTTGGAAAACGCGTCCGCCGCGATTTCCTCGGCTTGCCCCCGGTTGCCCGTCAGCCGCGTCAACAGGCTCACGATTCGCGGATAATGTTCCCGGAACAGGGCGTCGAACCAGTCGTTGGCTCCGAGAGCCGCTGCCGGCGCGCCGAGCGCCAATTCCTCAGGCTGCACACCTTCTATAACGTGCACCCCCCCGGTTTTGTGACGAAAATTGTTACGGAGCGGTTGGGCCGTCCACAATCCGGTAGCCGGCAGGCGGCTGGAACAGGCCCGGCTCCGGTTCCGAGCGGCTCAGGTGCGTCATCTTGATGGTGGTTTCGCCCGTTCGCGGATCCTGCGTCTTCGCCAGGATGACGATTTTCAACTCGGGCGAGGTCCAGGTCTCCGAGACGGAAACGATCGGCCCGTCTTTACCCGGAAGGGACACCGTCTGGCGGGCGCCTTCGACGAGGACGCCTTCCAATTTGAGCGTCCCGAGGTCTTCGGTGGTGATCCGGGGCCTGGCGCTGCCGGACTCGCTCGGGGCAGCCGCGGTCACGATAGCGGCGACCGGCGTGCCCGGCTCGGGCGGAGCGAACCGAATGTCGGAGCCCGAAGGAACGATCAGGACCGCGGCCGGCGCGTCACCCTCAAAAATCAGGGATTGCGGCACACGCACGCGTTTTGCGATCTTTGTCCGCGGATCCAGCGTGTAACGCACGGCTGCGACCGGGTCGCTGATTTCGATGGAATCGGGGCGTTCGGTCCGGGTGCGGCCTTGCGAATCGCGATACATCGTGACGGTACTTTGCGGGCTCTCCCGAACCTGCTCGCCCGAGTACGGCGCCCCCGTCACCACCTGCATCGGCAGCACTAGCGGGCTTTGGCCGATGGCGATTCCGGCCAGGCAGAGCAGGGTCAGGACGCATCGCTTCATCGGGGCACGTAGGTTCGCAAGAATCGCGCCGGCGTTTCCGCGCGAACCAGGGGCTGTTCGCCGAGTTCCGGCATGAGCCAGATTTCGCCGGCCCGCACCGGCGCTTCACCGATGCGGGCGCTCCCCTCGAGGCAGATCCACAGCTGGCAGCGTTCGGCCGCGGGCTTGTATTCCGCTCCGCTTGCCAGCCGAACGGACTCGGTCACGAAATGCCTGGAGCGAACCAACAACTCGCGGCCTTCACCGAGCGCCTCGGGGCGCACCGCCCCGGGATGGACGCCCAAGTCCGAAATCGGCAGGGCTTTTTCGATATGAATTTCGCGCGGCCGCCCATAGTCCCACAACCGGTATGTCACGTCCGAGTGTTGCTGGATCTCGCAGAGCACGATTCCAGCGCCGATGGCATGCACCGTGTGGGCTTTGGTGTAAAACGTGTCTCCCGCCTTTACCGGAATCCAGTTGAGCAACTGCTCGATTTCGCCCGTTCGCGTGGACTCGCGCAGCCGCTCGCGCGTAATGGGCTGGCGGAAGCCGAGCGCAATCGCGGCGCCCGGCTCGGCCTCGAGGATGTGCCACATTTCGGTTTTGCCGCGCGGGCCATCCTCGCCGTCATCGGGATGCACTTGCACCGAAAGCCGCTGGGAGGTGAAGATCCACTTCACCAGCAGCGGCAATTCGTGATCGGCCAAGTACCAGGCTTCGCCGACAGGTTCGGACGAATCCGGGAACCAGGGCGCCAGCCGGGTCTTGCCCCACACCTTCTCGCGCAAAGAAGGCGTGAGCCGCACCGGATCCGCCATAGCTAGGAATTGGCGACGACGAACTGGTGGATGCGGTCCAGCCCGCGTTCCAGCTCTTTCATCGATGTGGCGTAGGAAAGGCGGATGTGCTGTTCGGTTCCGAACGCCTCGCCCGGGACCACCGCCACCTTGGCCTCACTCAACAGCCGTTCGCACAACTGCAGCGTGTTCTGAGTGCCGGGCTTGCCAATCACCACACCCAGGTTCGGATACGCGTAGAATGCACCGCGCGGCTCCGCGCACGTCACGCCCGGAATGGCGCGCAGGCGCCGGACGACGAAATCGCGCCTTCGCTGATATTCGGCCAACATCGTTTTGACCGAGTCCTGCGGACCGCTCAGCGCCTCAGCGGCGGCCTTCTGCGCAATCGAGGTCGGGTTGGAAGTCGAATGGCTCTGCAGCTTCGTCATGGCGCCGATGATCGGAGCGGGCATCAGGCCGAAGCCGATCCGCCATCCCGTCATGGCATACGTTTTGGAGAGCGAACCCACCACCAGAACGTTTTCTTTCGCACCCGGAAGAGAGGCGATCGAAAAGGGCTGGCTGTCGTACAGGAAAAAGCAGTAGCATTCATCGGTCATCAGATAAATGCCGCGATCGGATGCCAGCTTGTAGATTTTCTCGAACTCCGCCCGGTCTACCACTGCGCCGCTCGGATTGGACGGCGAGTTGACGATGATCATCTTGGTGCGGGGGGTTACGTGCGGCGCGATCATCGACGCCGTGACGGCGAATCCGTTGGCCTCCTCGGTCGGGACGAAGACGCACTTGCCGCCCGCGTAATTCACGACGTCCTTGTACGTAACCCAGTAGGGAACCGGAATCACGACTTCGTCGCCAGGATTGATCAGCGCCTGCACGGCATTGAAGATAATGTGCTTGCCGCCGACGGTGATGAGGCACTCGGCCGGCTTGTAGGCGGTGCCGAAATGGCGCGCGTGGTATTCGCATACGGCCTGCTTCAGCTCGGCGGTACCGCCCGTATTGGTGTACTTGGTGAAGTTGTCGTCCAGCGCGCGAATCGCGGCCTGCTTGATGTTCGCCGGCGTGGGAAAATCGGGTTCTCCGGCGCCGAAGTCCACGATGTCCACGCCTTCGGCGCGAAGGCGCTCAGCTTCGGCCGCTACCTTCATGGTGGAAGAGACGCTGATTAAGGAAATGCGATCGGCGATTGCGTTGGCTACTGCTGGCATGTTCTAGCTGCTGCCCCTCTCGGTTTTATTATTTGCTAACCGGCGCTGGAGCCGCTGTTCGACCGAGGGCGGCACCAGCCCCTGAATATTCCCGCCCAGGCCGAATACCTCCTTCACCAGGCGGGAACTGATAAATGAATACGCCTCATTGGATAACAGGAAAACGGTTTCGAGGTCCGGGCGCAGGCGCCGGTTCATCAGCGCGGTCTGCAGCTCGTACTCGTAGTCGGAAATGGCGCGAATGCCACGCAACAGAACCTGCGCGCCGCGCCGTTCCGCGTAATGGACCAATAACCCGTTGAAGCAATCGACTTCGACGTTGGGGTAGTCCTGAACCACCTCGCGCAGCATCTCCATACGCTCCTGGAGGGAGAACAGCGGCGACTTGGTTTCATTGCGAAGAATCGACACGATCAGCCTGTCAAACAACTTCGATCCGCGTTGGATCAGGTCCAGATGCCCGTTGGTAATCGGGTCAAAGGATCCGGGATAGATGGCGATTACACTCGTCCCCTGGCGTGGCAATCGGCTCTCGCTTTCCGGGTAGTCTTTTTATTCTAGCAGGACAAAACCCATTAAAAGCCGCGGATGAACGAAGATGAACACCGATCAGCAAACTGTTTTAAATCTGCGTTCAGCGGCGGCCAACGCTATTCCGCCAGCGGGTGGCGAACAGCCTTTTTGGGCATCCATACGCGGGTCCTCGGAACGTACGTTCTGAAATTCGAAAACGATTTGTTGCGGCGAAAGAAGTTAGCGTGCGATTTCCGCGCGGTACGAAGCGGAGCCGCCGAGTCCGGCTGGAATGGGACTGCGTTGGATCGCTCCGAGTTGGTAGATGCGGTTCGGCATCGAACTTCTCCCGTCTACAGTATCGCGCGGAGTGGAAAAAACGGCGGGTGAGGCTGGCGGCGGTTTTGGCGGTAAGTAGCAGGAGTTGAGGGGGATGTAGAAATTTTGGCGGACGGGGAACGGCAATTCGGAGGACCGGAAAAAGGGTTGGCAGGCGATGAACGCAGATTGAAAAATGGGGTTTTGACTCCGGCTATGCAACGGGGGGGGTGGCGGTGGCATCCGCTAAAATCACTGCATGACGCTTCCCGGTTCGATTGCCGTGTTCGATCTTGGCGGTGTGCTCATCGATTGGAATCCACGGCATCTCTATCGCAAATTGTTCGAACATGAAGCCGACATGGAACATTTTCTGGCGAACGTCTGCACGACAGAATGGAACCAACAGCAAGACGCCGGGCGTCGCTTTGCGGAAGCGTGCGCAGCGCTGAAAAACGAGCATCCGGGTAATGCCGAAATGATCGATGCATGGATCGAGCGTTTCGATGAAATGATGGCAGGACCGATCGCGGGCACAGTCGATATTCTGTCTGAGTTGCGGGAGCGGGAAGTTCCTCTGTATGCCCTGAGCAACTGGTCTGTGGAAACTTTTCCGTTTGCGCAGCGGAAATTCGAATTCCTGCAGTGGTTCCGCGCAATTTTCCTCTCCGGCGAAGTTCACCTGATTAAACCCGATCCGCGAATCTTTCGATGCTTTTGCGAACGGTTCGCGCTGAGACCGGAACAGATTTTTTACATTGATGACGCGAAGGATAACGTGGAAGCCGCCAGCGGGGTTGGCATGCACGGGATTCGATTCAGCGATCCGGCCCGGCTGCGCGAAGAACTGGTGCATCTGGGGCTGTTGCCATCCAGAGCGCGCATCGAGCATGTTGCAGCGTGGGTTTCGAATCTTGATCGCGCCCGGGATTTTTATGAGCGCTGGTTTCATGCCGCCTCGGGTCCCGAGTATTCGAGCGCAAAGCGCGAGTTTCGATCCCGTTTTCTCTCGCTGGGCGAAGGGCCCCGTCTGGAACTGATGGTTTCCGGGCAGAAAGTCCCGCGTCACGATCACATCGCCATCTCGGTCGGTACGCGTGCAGCAGTGGATCGCCTGGTCCAGGAAATGGAAGCAGCGGGCGTTCGGATTGTCAGCCGACCCAGAGTTACGGGAGATGGATACTATGAAGCCGTCGTCGAAGACTCGGAAGGAAATATCGTAGAAATCACCGCGTAGACTCCAACGGATTACCGCAGCGGCGGATGCATTTCGCCGCTGAACAGATCGCGGCTGCCGCCGAGGCGCTCCTCCCCGGCGATCGTTTATGGCTTGGCCGATAGGTGCGGAGCTTCTCCGGTATATCTGATTACGCGGAGTCCGGACGTGCCGTCGGATACGTAGAGCAAACCGTTCTGACCAAGGATGATGTCGTAGGTGTCGCAGCCGGCGAATTCCTTTTTGCCGGAATCGATTTGATAGGTGAAGTGGCCCGCTTCGACCGGGTGCAGTGGATCCTGGATGTTGATGGCGCGCGCGCACATGCCGTACCAGGCAAGGAAGAGCACGCCATCGCGGACGTTGCCGATGTGGGTGGAGGGGCCGCGCCTCGGGAATCGCTCCGGATATGCGGTCATTGCCGGCCGGGCCGGGTCGCAGGCCGTGTTCTCGGGATATAGGAAATGCGAAATGATCTTCGGATTCCGGGGGTCCGCCACGTCCACCATGCGCAGATGCCCATAGGGACAACTGAAGTACTCATCGGTGAGCCAGAGCAGGTTCGGCCGGCCGGGCACGAGCTTGGCGGAATGCGCGTTGCCGAACGCGGTCGTCGCGAGGGGAAATTTCTTCATGGACTCGGGCATGGTGGGGTCGTCAAAGCCGGGCACCAGATAATCGAGCCGGGAAAGGAGCTTGGGATGCTTGATGTCGGAGACATCAAGAATGACCAGGCCGGCCTGCCGGTAGGAGAGATAGGCAATGTTGCCGTAAACGGCGGCATAGTGCATGGCCACGTGCTTGGTCAGCTTTCCGGTGGCGGGATCCTTGCGGATGGGGCTGCTGAAGTTGCGCTGAAAGACCCAGTCCCGCCGGGCATCCTCTTCGGGCGTTTTCTGTCCGGGGACATGCCAGGTGGCGGCTTCGACCGGGTGACGGGGATCGCGCACGTCGAGGATGACGAGGATCATCCCGACGTAGCCTTTGTACTCGGTCCCGAGGAAGAGATAGCGATTGTCGTTGTTGTTCAAAAAGCCGGGCTGGCCCTGATTCCGGAAGTTGAAATGGTGGGTTCCATCGGCGTCCGGAGACTCGCCGTCGACGGGGTCGGAGACGGGGGCTTGCCACCGGGAGAGGAACACGGGTTTGGCGGGGTTGGATACGTCATAGAAACTGACACCGTGGTAGTTGGCCTGATAGAGCGTGCCGATGCCGCGGCGGCGTTCCTCATTGACGGCGAGGATCTTGCCGGGGCCCTCGGCGACGTAATGAGTATGCGTGTTCCAGCCGGGATCCCAGCATGCGGGACGTTTGGTTCCGGCGAGCACTTGCGGGTCCTTGAACGTATCGCAGGGGACCTTTACGGGGAGGTTGGCGAGCTCTTTGGATTTCCAGACCGGGTGCGAGGCGGGCGGCTCGGGCGACGCCACGGGGTCAAAGATATAGACGGTGGCGAGACGCTGGGGCTTCGCCGGATCTTTCAGGCTGATCGACATGAAGCATTGCGCGGCTTCCGGCCGGGGATCGAGCGGCGCGGGGTCGTAGCATCCCGAATAGAAATATTGGCCGTCGGGGTTGGGCCAGGGGCTCATTTTCGAATACGGTCCTATATCCGCCTGGCCGTTATTTTGCGAGGCGCCGACCAGTTCCATATTCCAGGCCTCGGGAGCGTTCTGCGCCACGACCCCGACGGTGAATGTCAAGAGAAAGAGCAGGAACGCGGATCGAAACAAGCTCATGGCAGTCGGAAGTATACCACCGGGGACTTCCGGCCCGGGCGGCTCGGCGCAATGAAGCCGCATCTGGCGCGCCCCTATCATCGGGTTTCCCGGACTTCATGCGCCGGCGTCCGCGCGGTGGCTGGACCCGGACCCGAACAGTGACAATGAAAGTACGCGGATGGTGGATCTGTGGAGTCTCGGCGGCCTGTCGTTGTGGGAGCTAGTTCGGCGCTCAGCCCGCGAAGCGTGGGACGACAGCGTATTTGGCCAAGGCGGCCGGATGGCGTTCTACCAGTTTTTGGCCATTTTCCCGTCGTTATTGGTTCTGCTGGCGGTCGCCGCGCGCGTGCCTCACCTGGGCGAGTCTTTCAAGCGCTTGATCCAGGAACTCTCAGAACAGGTTCTTCCCTCTCGAGGGGCGCTCCTGTTCGCAACCATGATGGACGAGCTCAGCCGGCGCGCGATTTCGGGCTTCCATTTTGCGGCGGTATGCGCGGGCGCGTTATGGGCGGCGTGCAATGCCACCTGGGCCATGGTTCACGGCCTGAATCGCGCGTACGAAGTGGAAGAGCACCGCTCCTGGTGGCGATTGGGTCTCACGATCGGGGGCCTGACGATATCGGCGGAGATCATGAGTTGCATCGCTTTGTTCCTGATGTTCGGCGGAGCGGAGCTACAGGCGCGGCTGCACATCGGAGCTGCCCTATTCCGCGGCGTGGAATGGCTGGCTCTGCTGGTTTCGCTCTCCTTCTGGTTCGCGGTGCTATACCGGTTTGCGCCCAACCTCCGCGATCATGAATGGCGCTGGAGCACACCGGGCGCGATCTGCGCGCTGGTTCTGTGGGTCGCCGCGACGTTAGCGGCCCGCGTCTACTTCGACCGCATCAATGACTATTCGATGGTTTATGGCCAATTGAATGGGGTGGTGATGCTGCTGTTATGGCTGTATGTCACCAACGGCGCGATCCTGATCGGCGGCGAAATGAATTCGGAGATCGAAAAAGCGGCGCAGCCGTGGGCGAGTCCAGGCGAAAGGAGCGGGGCCGGCTAACGTTGACACAGGCCGGGGAACAAAGATACCCTCCGAGCATAAGCGATGGATTGCGGAAACCGCTGACCACTCATGTATAGAGCCTTTCTTTTGCTTGCCATACCTCTCCTTGCGGGCGCGCAGTACACGGACACTTCCCAAAGCAGGTGGGTGGAACCGGCCGAAAAGGACACCCTGCCCTCATTCGATGACTTCGACAATTTTCTCGGAAAACTCGGCGTCATCCAGGCTTCCGGACCTGTGGACACGGCCGGCCATCCCTTCTTCACACCTCTCGGCACCAATGGGCGCGCCTGCGTGACGTGCCATCAGCCGACGTATGGCATGAGTGTTTCCGCCGAAGGCCTGCGAAACCGCTGGCGCACGAGCAGCGGAAAGGACCCCGTGTTCGCGGCGTTCGATGGTTCGAATTGCCCCAACCTGCCGCAGGGCCAGGAAAAATCCCATTCGCTGCTGCTCGATCGCGGCCTGTTCCGCATTCCGTTGCCGTGGCCGCCGCGCCATCCGGATGGTTCGCCGAAGCCGGTGGAGTTTTCGATCGAAGTCGTGCGCGATCCGACCGGCTGCAATTTGAGCCCCGTATACGGTTTGAAGAGCGCGCAGCCGACCATCTCCGTGTACCGCCGCCCGCGTCCCGCGGCCAACCTGAAATATGTCCTGTCGGGCGCGCAGAACATCGTGCTCAAGACGGGCACGCTGGCCGACCGCGATCCGGAAACCGGCAAGCCCGTGAGCATGAACCTGATGGCGGACGCCCGGGAACCATCGCTGGCGGCGCAGGCCCTCAATGCGATCCTGGGGCACGAGGAAGCGCATGAGGCCCCCTCCCGCAAGCAGCTAAAAGATATCGTGGATTACGAGTCGCAGATCTACGCGGCCCAGGTGGAACATATCTTCGCCGGGCCGCTGGTGGATCGCGGCGGGCCCTTCGGCTTGGGACCCGCTGCTTTGCGCGATCGCCACCCGGGCGTTTTGGGCGACAACGAGTACGAGCAGGTATTCGGCAACTTCGATTCCTGGAAGGGCAGCGACTTTTACCGGGCGTCGATTGCCCGCGGCGCAAACATCTTTATGTTCCGGCAGTTCTGGCTGCGCGACGCCGCTCACATCAACTCCATCGGGTTGGGCAATCCCATCAAGCGCACCTGCGCCACGTGCCACAACGCGCAAATGACGGGTCAAGACCTTTCGGCCGGCTGGGTGGATGTCGGCACCACGAATTACCCCACGTGGACGGAGCCGGACACGTGGGCGGAGACGGCCGAGCTTCCGGTTTTCAAAATCACCTGCCGCCCCGACGCCGACCCGCACCCCTACCTCGGGCGGGTGATCTACACGACCGACCCGGGCCGGGCCTTGATTTCGGGCCGCTGCGTGGACGTGGGATCGATTGTGATGCAGCAACTCCGCAGCCTGGCCGCGCGCCCTCCTTACTTCGTGAACGGATCCGCCAAGAACCTGCGCGAAGTGGTCGACTTTTACGATCGCCGCTTCGAGATGAGACTTTCGGACTCGGAAAAAGAAGATCTGGTCAATTTTCTGGGAGCTTTGTAGTGCGGCTTGGGTATTTTGCGTGTTTGTTCGCGGCCTCGATCGCGATGGCCCAGGAACGAAATTTTGTCGCATGCCCGATTGTGCGCGACACGAAGACGGTCCCCTGTTACCTGGCGGAATACGAAGGCAAACTCTACTTTCTGGGCATTCAACAGGACATTACCGCGGCATTCCATCCGCCGCAACTGAAGCATCAAGTGTTGGTGGAGGGACAGGCCAGCGAAGGTCCGCTGGTTTGCGGCGGCATTCCGCTCAAGCCGCTTTCGATTTCCGTCATCAAAGACGTCAACCCGGCATGCAACACGCTGCTGCCGGCCGAACCGGGGATCGATGCGCCGCCGGCCGCTCGTGGTGCCGGACCGGCATCTCACCCTTTGACGCTCTCGGCAGCGCCGACCGAATCTCTGAGCGGTCGCCAAGACTTCACGATCCTGTACGCTTTCAACGATGACTACGTTGAATTTGCATCGATCGCCACGGTTCAGAAGGCCGCCGCCTACGCGACTAAGATCCGGGCATCGGCCGTGAACGTGATGGGGTACCGCGGGACCACGGTGTTGTCGAACGAAGAGCGTCTCATAGAAAAGCCCGAGTTGGCGGAAAGGCGCGCCCAGGCGATTGCCACTCTCTTGCGAGGATCGGGTGTCACCGGCGTGACGGCCGACTGGAAGAAAGAACCTGAGCCCGGAGACGGAAAAACCGACCCTTCCCGCCGGCGTGTCACGATCACCGTAATCCCATAATGATTGGGCCGAGAGATTGACGCCATTTCAGCGCCAGCCGAGCGCGGGGGCAACCGTCGTGAGAATCGCCTCCATCACATGCGCATTGTAGGCCACGCCGAGCTGGTTGGGGATGGTGAGCAAGAGCGTGTCGGCCGCCGCGATCGCCTCGTCTTTCTTGAGCTGTTCGATCAAAACATCCGGCTCGGCGGCATAGCCACGGCCGAAGATCGCGCGCGTGTTGTCGAGGATCCCGATCTGGTCCTCTTCGTGGCCGCCGCCGAAATAGAAACGATCACGGTCGTCGATCAAGGGAAAGATACTGCGGCTGACGGAAATTCGCGGCGTACGAGCGTGGCCGGCCTCCTTCCAGGCTGCGTGGAACGCGCGAATCTGAGCGGCTTGTTGGACGTGGAACGGCTCGCCGGTCTCGTCCCATTTGAGGGTTGAGGATTGCATATTCATGCCGAGCCTGGCGGCCCAGGCGGCAGTCGCATTGGTCGCGGCGCCCCACCAGATGCGATCGCGCAATCGTTCGGAGTGCGGCTCCAGACGCAGCAGCCCAGGGGGATTGGGAAACATGGGACGCGGGTTCGGCTGCGCAAAACCTTTGCCGCTCAGCAGCTCGAGAAATTCTTCGGCGCGGCGGCGGCCCATTGCAGCATCGTCCTCGCCCTCCCTCGGCTGGTGCCCAAAGTAGCGCCACCCTTCGATCACCTGCTCGGGGGAACCGCGGCTGATTCCCAATTGCAGACGCCCGCCGGCGATGAGATCGGCCGCGCCGGCATCCTCCACCATATAGTGGGGGTTCTCATACCGCATGTCGATGACGGCGGTGCCAATTTCAATGCGCCGCGTCCGGGCTCCGATCGCAGCCAGCAGCGGGAACGGGGACGCCAGTTGCCGCGCAAAATGATGAACCCGAAAATAAGCGCCATCCATTCCCAGGCGCTCGGCCTCCAGGGCAAGATCAATGGACTGGAGCAGCGCGTCAGACGCCGATCGCGTTTGCGACTGCGGCGAGGGGGTCCAATGACCGAAGGAGAGGAAGCCGATTTTCTTCATCCAACACCAGTCTACTGTTTGTCCGGAGATGGGAGGGCGCAGACACAGCCGTGATCGGGACTGCAAGAGCAAGACGAAGTTGAATCGGTCCGCGTTGATTCGGGAGGCGCTCCGAGCACACCTGAAAAATCTCGAGATCCAGGAACGAGAGCGGCGCGATCGCAAAGGCTATCGAGCCAGCCCAGCAGATCGAGGGGACCTGTCTGGTTGGGAAGCGGAGGCGGCTTGGCCGGAGGAATAGCGCGGGGCGATATCCGGCTTTACCGTTTTGGGGCTCCGGACAAAGCCCGGCCCCTTGTCGTATTGACCCGGGACAGCGCCCTTCGATACTTATCCACGGCGACCGCTGCGCCGATCACCTCGATCCTCAGAGGGCGTCCCTCCGAAGTCAGATTAGATGAAGAAGATGCTATGAAGGCGCCGTGCGCCGTGAATCTTCACAATGCTGTAACCGTGTCGCAACAGCGCCTGGGCAAGCGCGTAGTGCACCTTACTTCGCTGCGGATGAAAGAAATCTGCGGAGCGCTAAGATTTTCCATAGGCTGCGACGCGGATTGACGAGCGGGCTGAAAGGCCTTCTTTGCTGCCCGTATGTATGACATCTGGATAGACTAAGCCGGTGACAAAGCTTTCGGCGCTGGTATAATTCACTGCTAATAATAGGTGCACATGTCGAACGAAACCAGCCGGCGGATTTTTTTGGGCGTAGTGGGCGCAGCGGCAGCGGATCGAGCAGACGGCGCCGAGATGGAGAAGGTGACTGGCATTGGCGGTCTTTTCTTCCGCGCAAAAGAACCCAGAGTGCTGGCCAAGTGGTATGCCGATCATCTGGGCGTCAATCTTGTCCCCTCGAAACCGGACGATTCAGCCTGGCGCCAAGAAGCTGGACCGTGTGCCTTTCAGCCGTTCCCCGAGAAAACAAGATACTTTGGCAACGATGCGAAGCAGTGGATGGTGAATTTTCGCGTTCGAGACATCGATAAGATGGCTGCGCAGTTACACGCTGCTGGAATCACAGTGGAGATTGATGCGAAGACCTATCCAAACGGCCGATTCGCACACCTGAGCGATCCGGAAGGCAATCCGATTGAGCTCTGGGAACCGCAAGGACGCGACGCACAGTAACGTATTTATTGACATGATGATGAACGGCGCAAGACTCGTAACAATCGCCGGACTCCTGGAACTGCTTGCGCCCGCTTATGCGCAGTGGCTGCATCCGGACCCAAACACTCCGCGGACGCGCGAGGGGAAGCCCGTCCTGACGGCGCCCGCGCCGCGGATGAATGGCAAGCCGGACCTTTCCGGAGTCTGGGAGGCCGCGCGCCCGGCAAGCGACGCCCCCGAATCCTACACCGGGCGAGCCACGGCCGATCCGGTCAACTTGCAGATCGATCAGACCGATGCTTCCGATATCCGTCGGAGCGTGTTCTTCGGAATGACTCGCGAAGAAGAGCCTCTGAGACCGGAGGCGCTGGCCGTTTTATCGAAACGCCAGAATCAGCAGCCACCGGCGGTGCGGTGTCTGCCGCAGGGCGTACCCGGGGTGATGATGGCTTACGCATTCAAACTTGTGCAAACGCCACGCTTGCTCCTGATGATTCCCGAGAGCCAGGAGCCGCCGCGGCAGATTTACCTGGATGGGCGCGCATTACCAAAAGATCCGGATCCTACGTGGATGGGATATTCGACGGGAAAATGGGAAGGGGACACGCTGGTTGTGCAAACGACCGGGTTCAACGAGGAGGGCTGGCTGGACAACGCGGGCCACCCGCGCGGCCAGTCGATGCTGATCACCGAGCGTTACCATCGCCGCGACTTCGGGCATATCGAACTCGAGATCCGGTATGAAGATCCGAAGTATTACACGCGCCCTTTTACCAACAAAACCACGCTGAACCTGATTCCCGATTCGGACATCATTGAGTTCGTCTGCACAGAAAACGAAAGAGACATGCAACATTTGGGCAAGCGCTAGCGATTCGGTGGACGGCGGGATAGCCCTCGGCGTGCGAGCGTAAAATTGAGGGTCCGGCCTGTAAGGTTTTCGGGGCGGCGGATAGGGGAGTTAGCCATGTCGAAGAGGATGATCGTTTGTGTTCTGCCGTGCGTGATGCTTTGGTCGGGGCCGTACGCCCTCGGGCAGGGAGGGGGCAGAGGCGGGGCGCCGACCGTGACCCGGTCGCCGGGTGACAATTCCGAATCGCTGGCGCAGATCGACGCCGCAAGGAAACTTGCGGGCAGCGATCCGACGCTGACGACCCCCTTCAACTTCTTCTGCGTGGCGGTGGACTACAACAAACCGGGGCCGGAACTGGAAGCGGCGAAGGTGTTCGATAATCTTTATGCGATTCCCAGTTCGCCCGTGCAGCAAACAACGCTCTGGGCCATCACGACGCGCGACGGGATTATCCTGATTGATTCCGGACAGCAGGGCAGGACGGAGGCGATTCTGAGCGAACTACAAAGTGTGGGGCTAAATCCCGCCAACGTGAAGTACATCCTGCTGGGGCACGGCCACGGAGATCACTTCGCCGGCGCCGCCTATTTTCAGGAGCACTACGGCACGAAAATCGGGGCCGCTGCCGCCGATTGGGATTTGATGCATCCGGCGAATCCTCCTGCGACGAAGGGAAATCCGGTCGCTCCGCCTAACCGGGACCTTGTGCTCGAAGAAGGCAAAGACGTCAAGCTCGGCGAGGAAACCGTGCATGTGATTGCGATACCCGGCCACACTCCCGGTTCGCTCGCATTCATTTTCAACGTGAAGGATAACGGCAAGATGCATGTCGCCGGCCTGTTTGGCGGCACGATTCTCGACCAGGGGCGCATCACCACGGAGGGCTTGAAGCAATACATCCAATCGATCAATCATTATCTGGAAGCTGCGAGGAAGATGAAGGTGGACGTCGAAATTCAAAATCATGCGCTGTTCGACGATACGCCGGGCCGCCTGGCGAAAGTGAAGACGCGCCAACCGGGACAGCCGAATCCTTTTCTGATCACGACCGGCGAGTACGTTAAGTTCTGGAATGTTGTTTCAGACTGCATCCAGGCGGAAATCGCGCGCCGCGGCTCGTCCAAGGCGAATTGAGGGCGGCCGGGCGGGGTTACGCCGGACTATTGAAGGTATCGAAGTTAGCTCTTCCTGCCTCACATCACTCGAGGATTGGAATCGCCCGGACATCGAGAGTGATGGAGGGCAGAGTGACGGCCAGGTTGGCGACGGCTCGGCTGCCCGGCCAGCTATCAGCGAGGGCAGAAGAAAAGCACGTCAGGAAAACGATATAGGAATGACTTGAGTCCACGTCCATTTGTGCGGAAAGTGAACTCTGCCTGGTCCCGAAGTCGAAATTGTTCTCTTCGCAAAAGGTGATCGGCTCATCCCACAACGGCAGGTCCTGCTCACTCTCGCCGTCTACCGACAGACCCTTAACGGAAATAATTCCGAACAAAACGCTTGCCCGCGAGTCTGCGGCGTGACACTGGGGAGTAGGCTGGGCATTCACCCACCAAAAGAACGAAATGGCGGGATTCGCGCTGGCACTGAGGATCGCCGGGGAAAACCGCGGGGTGAAGAGCACGCCCAGGGTCGCCATAGCGGTGCCTCCGCTGGCCGCGGCCACATCCGAAACTACAAAACAACTCATCTGTCCCGAGTTCCGGCCGGCGGTAGCGGAGAGCGCCGGACTCCCAAACCCGATCGAGGTGTCGGTGGAGGCCAGATCGTAAGGCGGAGTAACTCTTAGCGTATAGGTGCCGGCCAGAATGCCGCCAAGTTGGACCGGCAGCACCGGCGCGGCCAGCTTGCGTTTGGCGCGCTCACTGAGCCCGCGAAAGCCGTCGGCGGCCCCAGCGACCCGGGGACTTGCGCTGCCTGGCATAGAGCGCGTCGTGCGGCTCCGGGCCTGCGCGGCCGGCTTGGCGAGTGCGCGCTTCTCCCGGAGTTGGGATTGCAGGCCTCGCGTGAGGGCGGTCAAATGTTGCTGGAACAAATGCTTCGGCACGGCCTTTCCCCCAGCGCCATGCAATGCTTCCAGCAGGTTCTTTCGTCCCTCAATCTCTTTTGTTGGTTTGCTCATGTCGGCCGCTTTCTTTTCGCAATATCAACTCTGGTATGCCGAGTTGAATTATAGATCACTCCCGGCTGTCGGCCTCAGTCCACCAGGCCCGGATTAGATACTAGAATGGCGTCCAACTCAAACGTGATGGATGGCAAAGTGACGGACAACATCGAGCCGGCGAGGCTTCCCGGCCAGCCAACGCCCTGCACATGATTGACGGTGGAAATGAACAGGGCGCAATTGAAGGAGGGATCGACCGGCAATTGCACGGAGACGGGGATGTGGGGATTGGAGCCGAAATCAAACAGAAGCTGTTGCGTGATCTCTTCGTCCCAGGAGTCAAACGGAGAGAAGGCGCCGTTAGTAGGGCCGATCTCGCCGGTCTGGGCGTAAATCCCTAACCCGGCCTGTCCGAAAGAGACGACCGTGGCATCCGTGCTGAGGGAGTTGGTCCACCATTCAATAGAAAAGGCCGGATGGGCTGAAACCGTGAGGATGGCGGGGCCGAACATCGGATGCAGATAGATACCCATCTCGGTGTACATGGAGCCGGCGCTGGGGGCTTGGGAGTCGGTAATCGCGCTGCCGGTGAGCTGTCCTGTGTTCTTGTTCGCAGATCCGGTCAGCGCCGGATTGCCGGAACTCAGAAAAGGAATGGTGAACGCATAATCGAAGGGCGGCGTAACCGTGGCGCCAAACCGTCCCGGGAAAATGCCGCCGATTTCGCCAAGAACAGGGGGAGCCGCCAGCCTCTTGCGGGCGAGCTTTTTGTGCAGGGCCAAAAGACCCTCGATGGCCTGCGCCGCGCGCGGGGACCGCTCGACCGGTTTCGTTGGCTTTTGGATCTGGCCCCAGTACTTCGCATACTGCCGAGTGATCGCGTCCTTGTGGTGAAAGCGGCCTTCCAGGGTGCGCCTGGCGTCGGCGATACGGCGTTGGAGGAAGGCTTGCGGTACTTTGCCGCCGCGCAAGAGTTCGAAGGGCTGGCGCCGGGAGCTGGTTTTCGTGGGCATGCGGATTACCTCTGTACGTGAAATTGTGAGCGGACGGCCCGAATCGTTTCACCAAGGGGAGGCAGCGGCCAGATGCCTATTTCCGGCGCGTGGCGGTGCGGTCGCCTTCGGTCCAATGCTGTACTACTTTCGTCACCTGACCGTTCGCGTCCTTGAGGAACTCGACCACGTTGCCTTCCATGCTGAAGGTGTTCTCCGACATGGCAACCAACGGAATCTTTCCCATTCCGCCGGGATCGATCATAAGCCGATCCCCTTCCAAGGTGACTGACACGGGCGTTGCTGTCGGGGACGCGGCGTAGGTTCCCACGTACTGGGCGAGCACCGCCTTGGAAATATGAAACTCCTCTTCGCGTTTGCCGACCAGGTGGGGCTTGCTGTGGTCTTCGCAGATGTACTCGATCAATTCGCCGTCGGCCATGAGGTCGAGATCCACTGGAAGCGTCCATTGGCGGTTGTAGGCTTTGGGGTCGTCGATCGTCACTTGTAAATCGATATGGCCGGCATCACGGCGATGGAAGCGCTCGGTCATGCGCAGGGCTTCGGAGTGGGGGTGGCCGCCGAGATCGAGGGAGGTTCGGTCATTAAATCCGGCGGTGGTGACGACCAGGGTGTCTCCGTCCCAGTGGCCGACCGAGTAACCCATCCAAGTGGGATTGGGATCTTCGGGCAGGCCGCGGCCGTCAGTAAAGACCTGGCGGAACAAGGTTTGATATTCGTACAGGAGGACGACGAGCTTCGGCGTCTGCACGATCTTCACCGGGGAGCCGACCGAAAGGCTGGTCTTTGGGCCGGGCGGCAAACAATTGATGCCATCGGTGTCGTTCCGAAAATTTTCAGCACTGCGCTGGTAGATGGCGGCCGCCCAGGGTTGGATATCGTCCGGCTTGAGATCGGGCATGGCATTGAGGAGATAGCTCTTGTGGATCCGCCACACACCGGAAAGATCGGGCTTGCCGTCGGGGGCGCGGGGCGCGGGGGCGGAGAGGTTCGGCTTGCCATCGGGTGTCCGCGGCACTCCGTCGGTCGGGCGGTTCGGCCATTGCGCGGTGAGCGGCAACAGCGACGCGGAAAAGACGATCAGGCCAGCAAGAGTTCTCATCTGTCATCTCCCGCCGGGTATCATAACAAAGCTATCGCGCAAGTGCGGCCGTGGGTGTGGCTGTGCGCGAGAGAATCAGACGCCCGCGGACCGCAGGATTTCGTCGGCTACGTCGGCGGCGGCGCGCATGGCGCGGACGTCGTGGACCCGAACTATGTGCGCGCCGGCCAGAATCGCCGCGGCGACCGCAGCAGCCGTGGCATATTCGGCTTGCTGCGGATCATCGTGCGCCAGGAATGCTTTGCGCGAAGGGCCGACCAGGATCGGCAGATCGAGGGCGGCCAACTGGCCGAGACGCGCCAGAATGGCTGAATTCTGCTCCTTACGCTTACCGAAGCCGAGACCGGGATCGATCACCAGCCGGTTCTTTTCGATGCCCACAAGACGGGCGCGGCTGACGGCGGCATCGAGGTCGCGTGCGACGGTGGCAAGCGGATCGGGCATGGGAGCGAGCTTGGCCCATGTCTCGGGGCGGCCGCGCATATGATTCAAGACCAGGCCGGCATCGTGATTGGAAACGGTCCGCGCCAATTGCGGCTCGAATGTGAGGCCCGACGGGTCATTGATGATTTCGGCGCCGAGCTCGAGCGCGCGCTCGGCAACTTCGGCCTTGTAGGTGTCCACCGAAATGGGGATGCCGAGGCGCCCCTTCAGCCGCTTCAGCACCGGAATCAGGCGGCGCATTTCCTCGGCAGCGGGGATTCGTTCCGAACCGGGGCGGGTCGATTCGGCACCAATATCGACGATATCGGCGCCCTGCTCTTCAATCTCGACGGCACGGGCAAAGGCGCGATCCGGATCATCGTACCGGCCGGCATCGGAGAACGAGTCGGGCGTGACGTTCAAAATGCCCATCAGCAGGGTACGCTCGCCCAGCTGAATCTCCCGTTGTTTGAGTTTCCAATAGGTTCGTTTGCGCAAGGGATTGTCCGCTTAGTGGATCAGGACCAGGTGATAATTCTTTTTGCCGCTGCGGAGCAGCAAGGCGCCGGGCCAGGCGAGGTCGGCGGCGGCGATGGTCTTGCGGGCATCGCTTTCCCGGCGATTGTTGACGTAGACGCCGCCGCTTTCGATGAGCTTGCGCGCCGCGCCCTTGCTCTCGCTGAGACGCGTCCGCACCAGCAGCTCCGGGAGCCCGATTCCGTGGGTCAGCTCGTGCCGAGCCAGTTCGGTAACGGGCACTTCGGCCGCAAGCATAGAAACGGTCTGCGCGTGAGGGATCTCGTCGGAAGCGGAAAACAGAATCCGGCTGACGGCTTCCACACCAGCGACAACCTCGCGGCCATGCACCACCCCCGTGCATTCGGCGGCCAGCACGCGCTGCGCCTGGCGTTTCTCAGGCTGGGCCGCCAGGTCTGTTTCCAGTTCCGTGATCCGGTTCCGATCCAGAAACGTGAACAGGCGCAGATAGCGTCCCACATCCGCATCGGCGGTCTGCAGCCAGTATTGATACATCTGGTACGGACTGGTGCGCTTCGGATCCAGCCAAACGGCGCCTTCTTCGGTTTTGCCGAACTTCTTGCCGGTGGAGGTGGTCAGCAAGGGAAAGGTAATGCCTTCGGCGCGGCGGCCCAGCACGCGGCGAATCAATTCCTTACCGGAAAGAATGTTGCCCCACTGGTCGCGCCCACCCATCTGAATGGAGCAGCCGTGGTGCTGATACAGGTGAAAGAAGTCGTAGGCCTGCAACAGCATGTAGCTGAACTCGGTATACGAAATTCCGTGCTCGCGCTCTTCGAGCCGCATGCGGACCGAGTCGCGCTTGATCATTTCATTAACGGAAAAGTGCTTGCCGGTATCGCGCAGGAATTCGATGAGATTCAAGGGCGCGAGCCAATCGGCATTGTTGAGCAGCAAGGCTCGGTCATCGGAAGACAGATCAAAAAAGCGGCTCAGCTGCGCCCGGATGGCGGCGGAATTCTCGCGGGCCTGTTCAAGCGTCAACAGCGTGCGTTCCGCGGTCTTGCCGCTGGGGTCGCCGATCAATCCGGTGCCCCCGCCCACCAGGATCAGCGGCCGATGGCCGTTGCGCTGGGCGTGAGCCAGCGCCATCACGGGAATCAGGTTGCCGAGGTGCAGGCTATCGGCGCTGGCATCGAAGCCGACGTAGATGGTGCGGCGCGCTTCCGCGAGATAGGCATCGATATCTTCACTGGTCACGGCTTCGATGAAGCCGCGCCAGCGCAACTCTTCGAAAAACGGGCTCGCAGAGGCGCTCATGGAGATCAAGAGGGGGCATTGCCAACCGGCGCCCCACACCAAATTAACATGCAGGTAGACTCGAGACGCTGCCCCACGGGCGGGCGTTCTCGTGTAGAACAGAATAATGACCTATCAGATCGACCCCAAGCACAGCTCCGCCCACTTCACGGTGCGACACATGATGATTGCCTCGGTTCGCGGCAGATTTGATTCCGTTTCGGGCACGGTGGATTTCGATCCCGCGAAGCCCGACGCGGGCCGGTTCGACGCCACCATCGACGTCAACAGCCTCCACACGGGCGATCCGCAGCGCGACGGACACCTGAAGACCCCGGACTTCTTTGACGCGGCAAAATACCCGACCATCACGTTCCGCTCCAAGAAAATTACTCCCGCGGGCGGCAAGAATTACAAGGCGACGGGCGATCTTACAATCCGCGGCGTCACGAAAGAAGCCACGCTCAACATCGAAAACCTTTCCGATGAGGTGACCGATCCCTGGAAGCTGCAGCGGCGCGGCGTGGGGGCGAGCACGAAGGTCAGCCGCAAAGATTTCGGGCTGGCGTTCGATCCCGACGGCGCGATGGTGAGCGACACGGTGGAGATCACGCTGGACATCGAGATGACACGCGCCGCTTCCTAGCAGCCGGCTTCCGATTCAACCATTTGACCGCTTCCCTCTGTGTGAGGGGGCTCAAGCGTTTCTGGTAGCGGCGGAGATAGCGCAAGACTTCCGCCGCATCTGTTTTTGAATACTCCCGCAGCGCCCAACCGATGCCTTTACGGAGGAAGAACTCCGGCCGCCCGAGCGACGGGCGGATGCAGGCATAGAGGAGAGCGCAATCGGTGCCGGTCTTAAAACCAAGTTGGGCCAGGATGGCCGCGCGGCGCTTCCAGATATCATCTCCCGCGGCCCAACTTCGCAGCGTCGCGGCCATTTCGCGCGGGTAGCGCCGTAACAGACCGCCGATCCGGTGGCTGGCCAGGGTATCGACAAAATCCCACCAGGCGCCGGAAACGATCATCTCCTCATAGACCGGCAGAGCCTCGAGCGTCTGGAACGGCCGCGATTGGGGATGCCCGGCCAACTCGATCGCGGCGTATCGTTCTTCCCGGTAGCAGGCCTCCCGCCAAAGCGAGAGCACCGTATCCCGCCACTCGCCGACCGTGGCGATGTGGTGAGCGGCAAAGACCGGCCGGAGCGCCTGCCGCAGCGGAACAGCCTGGATGCCGCGATACGGCATTGACGATTTCATGTAGGCCTGCATCGCCGGCGCCTTGGGTGGATCGGCGGCCGCACGAAGCGCCTGCCGCACCGCGCGGACCAGGCGTATTGGCGGGCACGCTACTTGATCCAGATTTTGGGCTCGACCGACATTCCCGGACGCAGGCGGTCAAGCCCGGTCTGATTCTTGTTGAAGCGAATGCGGACCGGCAGCCGCTGTACCACCTTCACGTAATTGCCGCTCGCATTCTCCGGCGGCAGCAGGCTGGTGATGGTTCCGGTGGCGGCGGGAAAGCTTTCGACATACCCGCTTAATTCCTGGCCATAGGCATCGACCGAAATCGTGGCCTTCTGGCCGGGATGAATGCGCCGCAGCTGGGTCTCTTTGAAATTGGCGGTAACCCAAAGGTCATCCGTCTGCGCTATGAGGAAAAGCTGCTGCCCGGGCTGAACGTGATTGCCGATCTCCACATTGCGCTTGCTGACAATGCCGGCCACGGGCGCAGTAATCTTCGTATAGGAGAGATTGAGCCGCGCCAGTTCGACGCGGGTCTTGGCTACATTGGCGTCGGCTTGTTTGGCTACGACGGTGGCTCGGCGAATGGCCACTTCATGGGGAGCGTTCATCCCCAACTCCATCAGCTTGGCCTCGGTTTCGGACAGCTGGGCACGGCGTTGCTCGACGGACTTTTGGCCCGCTTCTGCGGTGGCGCGGGCCGAATCCACAGCGGCGGAGAGCGCGGCGGCATTGGCGACCGCCTGATCGTATACCTGACGCGGGATTTCGTCCTTATCGACCAGCGCCTTATACCGCGCGACATCCGCTTGCGCTTTCGCGGCATTGGCTTCGGCCTCCCGCAGTTTGGCACGGGCCGCGGCGGCGTCGCTTTCCGCCCATGCCACGCTCGCTTCGACGTTGGCGACATCCGCGCGCGCGGCGTCGATCCCGGTTTCATTGGCGTTTTCCACGATAGGCACGCTCGGATTCTGCACGCCCACTTCCGCCTGCTTTTGCAGCATTTCGGCGCGGGCTTGCTCAAACGCCACAGAGTAATCGCTGGGATCCAGTTCCGCCACGAGTTGTCCGGCCTTCACCAGCTGGTTTTCTTCCGCGTGAATGGCGGTGACCGTGCCCGCGATGCGCGCCGAGATGCTGTTGAGATGCGCGTCGATCTGCGCGTCATCGGTGTCTTCGTAGGTCTGCGCGTAATTCCAATACAGAACCCCGCCAGTTGCGATCACGGCAAGCACGAGGACCAGCACGACAATCGCAGGGGCGCGGCCGCGCGACGGCTCCGGCAGCTTTTCCGGAACCGGCGTGGGGCGTGGCGTTGGCGCTTTTTTCACTTCTTCCGGCGTCATTATGGTTTCCCCAACAACTGCTGAACTCCCTGGCCGGCCTGGCCCATGGCGCGCGCCAAGCTCGCTTTGGCCAGATTATGAGCCAGCAGACTTCCAATGTAATCCTGTTCGGCGGCGGCCACCGCTTCCTGCGCCTGGACGACCTCGATCGTGTCGGCGACGCCGGCAGCGAAGCGATCGCGCGCCTGGCTGAGCGTGTCCTGCGCCAGACTGCGGCTGCTCTGCGCCAAGGCGATCTGGCTCGCCGCCGCGCTCAAATCCAAAAAGGCCTGCCGGATGTCGGCATCAACTTGCGCGCGCAAATCCTGGTATTCGAGCCGGCGCTGCTCAAGCGCGGCATCGGCCTGCTCGATATCCGCGCGGGAACGGCCCCCTTGCCAGACGGGCACCCGCACGGTTCCAGTCAGTGTGAAGGTGCCGTGAGAATTCTGGGGCGCCGTGCCGATCACGCCGTAATCTCCGCTGAATTCGGCCGTCGGGTAGCGCTCGGCGATGGCGGCCTTGCGCGTAATCTCGGCGGCTTGCACTTGCGCTTGCGCGGCCTTGAGATCGGCCCGGTTGGCGGCGGCGCGCTCCAGCGCTTGTTCGAGCGTTAATCCCTCCACCGGAGCGTACGGGGCCGTATCGGTCAGCGTAAACTCCTGACCCGGCGGTAACCCGATAACGCGTCCGAACTGAATCCGCCGCTTGGCCAGGTCGGTCTGCTGCGCGGTGAGGCGCTGTTGCTGGGTTTGCAGCTCGACCTGGCTGCGCGTGACGTCAATGCGCGCCGAGAGGCCCGCATCGTGGCGATCGACAGCCTGCTGGTAAGTGGTCTGGGCGGCGCCCACCTGAGCC
>Ga0070734_10001577_pt1 | contig 32406 bp, 25 predicted proteins | sample Coa_R1_8_FD_66444 | JGI IMG/M metagenome (GOLD analysis project Ga0070734, IMG submission 66444) | Surface soil microbial communities from Centralia Pennsylvania, which are recovering from an underground coalmine fire - Coalmine... | ecosystem: Environmental > Terrestrial > Soil > Unclassified ... | reverse complement strand
TGTGGGCGAGTTAGATGCTCTTCACAAACAATTATCTCGGCTGGAAGGTGGCGGTGGCGGCAATCGGTCTTTCACCGAGATACCCGTGGAAAAGGTACCGACCGAAGGCCTCGAATATGTCCGCAAGTTGCGCGACGTAAAATATCGCGAGGCGCTCTTCGAGCTTCTGGCCAAGCAATACGAGATTGCCAAGATTGACGAGGCCAAGGACTCGCTCATCGTGCAGCAACTGGATTCCGCGATACCGCCGGACCTGAGAACAAGCCCGAAACGGGGAGTAATTGTGATGATTGGCACGTTTCTGGCGCTGGCTTTGGCGATTCTCATCGTGCTGCTGATGGAGAAGGTGGAGGAGGCCAGGAACGATCCACAGTTCCTCTCCCGCTGGGAGACATTTAAGTTCTATCTTTTCAGCACGCATAAGTCTTAGGCCTGCGTCCACGTATAAGATTTTGACCCTGTTTCCGCGCTGGCCTGTTTCCCGCCTCGTTGTTTCGAAGCCATCCCGGCAAGAACGTTACAGCGTGTCTTCAGGGTCCGCGGCTCGCAAAACCAGATGATGCAAAACGAAATTGTCAAAAAGCCCATGCAATTTGTGCGAAGATTTTTTCCAAAAGGGCAATTTGCGAGAAACGTAACCGTATTGGCGGGAGGCACCGCCGTGACGCAATCGTTAACGGTGCTGGTTTCCCCTTTGCTTACGAGGTTCTATCATGCGGAGGATTTTGGGAATTTCCAAGTCTATCTGCTCTTCATGACATTTGCTATTGTCATGGTCAATTTGCGCTATGACCAATCGATTTTTTTGCCCGAGCAGGAGGATGTGGCAGCCAACCTAGTCGCGGTCGCGCTTGTCGCCGCAGGCATCGTCAGTTGTTGTGCGGCGGTGCTGGTAGGGCTGGGGCCGCTACTGTTTCCTCTACCGCGAACCGTAGTACCGCTTCGGCCTTTCCTGTGGATACTTCCGTTGAGTATTGCAGGGGCGGGCCTCTATCAAGCATTGAGTTCCTGGGCCTTGCGCCAGAAAGCGTATTCTCGTGTAACCGGAACTAAGGTGACGCAGGTAGTTTCTATGTTGGCCATTCAACTAGCCACGGCTCTTGTTCACTCCGGTCCACTTGGATTGCTGGCCGGAGATGCCGTCGGCCGCGGAGGCGGTTCACTTAGTCTGGCCCGCTTGTCCTGGAAGCAGAGCCGTGAAGCATTTCGATCCGTGGGCTGGAAGGCGATGCGGGCCGCAGCCTCCCGCTATCGCGACTTTCCGCTGGTTTCAACATTTTCCTCTTTGATTGCTGTGGCGGCGTATGCGCTGCCCGCCCTGCTGCTGGCGCAGTTCTATGGCCCAAAGACGCTGGGATGGTTTGCTTTGGGGGATCGCGTGCTTGGAGCGCCTTCCATTCTCGTGGGGCAGGCGGTCTCGCAGGTTTACTCGGTTGAAGCGGCAAACTTCAGCAATTCGAACCCGGAAGCGTTGCAAGCGTTATTCTTCAAATTGATCAAACGTCTTGCGATTCTGGGAGTAGTTCCGGTGGCGTTCTTTTTGGCCTTTGCGCCGTCGGTATTTGCCTTGGTGTTCGGCGCGCAGTGGCGAGAAGCGGGCGTCTATGCGCGATTGCTCACTGCGATGCGCTATGTCGCTTTGGTGGCTTCGCCTTTTGTCCTTACGCTGAATATTCTTGAGAAGCAAGTCTGGCAGTTGGCGTGGGATCTCTCTCGCACGGCCTTAACCCTCACGTCGATCTTGATTGTTTATCGATTGGGATTGTCGGCGAGATGGGCGATAGCGACTTTGGGAGGCACCATTCTGGCGGCTTACATCGTTCATCTGTTGCTTTGTCATCTTGCCATCGTACGGAAGATCCGATTGTTTCGGGCGCGCGTGCTGGAGACACAGGAGGCAGCGGCAGACAACCGTTCTTGCGAAGCGGATTCGCATGACACCCGCAGCTTAGAAGGCCAAGGAGCCCTTTAAGGAAATAGAATGACTGCAATGCTCAAATCAAAGAGCGGCGGCAAAGGCGCGTTCTCAGGATGGAAGGGGCGCGCATGGTTATTGGCCGGTATTGTGCTCTTTGTTGGGGCAGTGCAGTTCGTCTATCTGAAGTGGCTCTACACGATTTTCGGGTATTTTGGGTTTGAGTACGATACAGCCCCACTGCCATATTTGACGTTGGCTTGGGTGTTGAGCGTGCTTCCGGGATTCTGGATGCCGATCCGACTTACCCGGCCCTCTCAGCTCATCTACTGGGTCATGTACACCACGGTCTACGTTCCTTCCATGTTTATACCGCTCTACATGAGATCGAACCGGCTGGATGAAATCTTCCTATTGATGATGACGGTGTTCGCGGGATTGGTACTTCTTGGCCTCGGTTATCTGTTCCCGTTAAAAAAATTCGCTCCCGTTATTCTTTCTCGAAGTGGATTTTGGACCGGCGTAACGGCCCTAGCCATTGCGCTAAGCCTGTGGGTTCTTGTGTTCTTCCGAGGCAATCTTCACATCGTGTCGTTTTCGCAGGTTTACGATCTCCGGTTTGCGAATAGCGAGATGGTTGTCGCCAAGGGGAGTTCGGTGAACTACGCCCTGACATGGTTGTCCGGAGCACTTGGGCCATTTCTTCTGGCAATCGGGCTTGTGCGAAAAAAACGGACGATCGTTCTAAGCGGCGCCTTGCTCCAAGTGCTTGTTTATAGCGCTTCGGCCGCCAAATCCGCGGCGCTTTCTCTTGTGGTCATCCCTTTCTTTTACTGGGTCATGAAGAAAGGAGGCGAGAATTTCGGTTTGAAATTTGGCTGGGCCAACACCGCATTGTTGATTGGCCTTTGCCTGCTGGGGATCATTCCGGAAAATCCGCTTATCAATATTGCACTGGCGTTGGTCTTTTTGCGGATCTACGGAAATTCCGGCCTTATGACCGGTCAGTACTACTATTTCTTTCAAAACAATCCACTCACCTACTATTCGCATGTCAAGGGCGTAAACTGGTTTGTCCACTACCCCTATTCCAGCACGGTGGCTCAGCAGATCGGGTTTTACTACACTGGAGATCCAACCTACGATCCCAATGCCCATTTCTGGGCCACGGATGGAATCGCGGCTCTCGGACTGCCCGGAATACTACTGATCTCCGCATTCGCCGCACTGGTGTTTTGGCTCTTGGATTCGGTCGCAATCCGGCATGAGCTGCGGTTCACGGTTCCTTTGATCAGCTTTGCAGCATTGAATATTGCGAACCTGTCGATTTTCACCAGCCTGCTGACCGGCGGCCTGTCGATTCTGATGCTGTTCCTGTATGTAATGCCTTTAGAAGAAGATGTGGGAGGTTCGAGGAAGCCGCTGGTTTCGGCGATTGCCCCTTCGCCTCCTGCCAGCTAGGCCCCGTCAAATATCTGGGAAGCTTCCTAGCTTTTATCTTCATGGTTTATAGCCTTTTTTATCATGGTGCAACGAAAGCTGTGCAACGAAATCTCTTCCATTCTGGGGCGGTGAATTTGAATTTCCGGCAAAACGCATCGATGAGCCTGTGTGACGATTGATCGATATGTTTCCTATGCGCCTAAAACGATCCTTGCAGTTCACCCTGCGCGCCTGGAGGGCCATGAGAGGTCGCGACGTTCTTGTGCTGCCGCAGACCAGCCGCAGAAAACTCTTGCTTGGAAATGAATCCGCAGAGTGGTGTATTTGTCCCGACGAACTAACTTGCCAAAGCGTGGTTTACTCATTTGGAGTCGGGGAGGATATTTCTTTTGACCTGGAACTGATTTCCCGGTTTGGCGTGGTGGTACACGCATTCGATCCCACGCCAAGGGCCGTAGACTGGCTAAAGTCGCAAAAATTGCCTCCGCAGTTTATCTTTCACGAGTTGGGGATTGCGGAATTCGACGGATCGGCCACCTTCAATCCGCCACTCAATCCAAAACATGTTTCTTATGCGGTCGTAGCCAGGCCAGGCGGCAATCACGCGAGCGCCGTGGACGCGCCCGTTCGCACCCTTCGAACGATCATGAGCACTCTTGGCCATCGGCAGGTCGACTTGCTAAAAATGGATATTGAAGGGTCGGAGTATGGCGCGCTCCGGGATATCGTTCAGCAAAGGCTGCCCGTAAAACAATTGCTGGTCGAGTTCCATCATCGTTGGCCTGAAATCGGAATCGCCAAGACGAAAGAGGCCATTCGCATATTGAATGAAGCCGGGTATCAGATTTTCGACGTCGCGCCTTCCGGAGCAGAGTACAGCTTTCTTTCCGTTGTTAGCGGCGAGAACGCCACGTCGAGCCAAGGCTTTCGGGAAGAACACCATCAGTAGCATGAATCGCTTCAAAGAAGAGATATTGTCGTGGTGAATCCGCGGGAACATGCGAAAGCAATCACGCTCTCCCTGGACGATACTATGGCGCGGGCTTGCTTGCCGTTCATGCGGGAGCGGGGAAGACTGCTGAGTTTTCTCTTTCACGGGATCTACCGCAATGCGGATGAGTTGCATGCCGGGAGTTTCGATCCTCAGCAGGGCGTTACTCAGGCAATGCTAAGAACCTTGCTGAACCACTTTAAAGTCCATGGGTACAGGTTTATCTCTCCGGACGATATCCTGAGAGGACTCGATCCCGAAGAACGGTATGTCTTAATTACCTTCGACGACGGCTACTTCAACAATTTCAATGCTCTTCCGGTGTTGGAGGAGTTTGATGCTCCCGCGGTCTTTTTCCTGTCTACAGGGCATATCCGACAAGGTAGAGCCTACTGGTGGGATGTCGTATTCCGAGAGTTCAAGAAACGACGCATGCCAGAGAGCGAGATTCACCAAGCGGTGAGCCGTCTTAAGTATTTGAAGACCGAAGACGTTGAGCGCGATCTAGTCAGGGATCTAGGGCCAAACGCTTTGCAGCCGGCGGGAGACCTCGACCGGCCACTTACGCCAGCGGAACTTCGCGACTTCGCCGGGCATCCCCTTGTTTACCTCGGCAACCATACTCGCAATCATGCAATCCTGACTCATTACTCATTAAGTGAGATTCGAGAAGAGATTCGTTGTTCTCAGGAAGACATAGTATCCATGGCAGGGCGAGCTCCGAACATCATTGCGTATCCTAATGGCAACTATTCGGAGGAGATTGTCGAGGCGGCTCTAGAGGCAGGTCTACTTCTCGGCGTGACCGTAGAGCCGGGCAAGAATCGTGTTCCGATTCGATCGGGCCCGGCAGCCATGAAACTGAATCGCTTCATCCTTTGGGGCGATCAAGATGTGGACTGCCAATGCAGGGCTTTTCGGTCGAGCTTCTCTCTCCGGCGCATGATTACTCGATCGAGGTTAAGGCGACGTGATTCGGAAAGGATTCAGCCTAACCTTGTCTAGCGCATTACGAGTACTGCAGGTGCATAACGAGTACTACTCGGGCTTTGGCGGTGAGGATACCGTTGCCGGGCTGGAAGCGGATTTGCTTCGCCGGAATGGCCATGATGTTGAGCGATTGATTGTTTCTACCACCGAATTGAAGGGGGCGGGTCCGCTGCGGATGGCTAGCGCCGCTCTTGGGGCAGTTTGGTCCGTTCGCGGCTATTCCGTTTTGAAAAAAGCGGTTGCGGCTTTTTCGCCCGATGTCATCCATGTGCATAACCCATTCCCTCTCTTGAGCCCGAGCATCTTTTGGGCGGCAAAGGATGCCGGCGTCCCGATAGTTCAAACCTTACACAATTTTCGGATCACCTGCGCAAACGCGCTGCTGTTTCGAGACGGCAAATCGTGCCAGCAATGTGTCGGGCGCTTCCCATGGCCGGCTCTGCAACATCGCTGCTATCGAGGATCGATGGCGCAGACTGCAATCGTAGCGTGTATGAACGTCGTTCACCGCTGGATAGGGACGTTTACGAGCCGAGTGGACGCCTATATTGTGCTGGCAGAATTCAGCAAAGAAATTGCGCTTCGCTCCGGGCTCCCAGAAGAGAAGGTTTTTGTTAAGCCGAACTTTGTCGTAAAGCAAGCGGAGATATCGCGGCAACGGAAGCCCCAGGCCATCTTTGTTGGGCGGCTTTATCGCGAAAAAGGCGTCCATTTGCTCCTGGACGCATGGAAGATGGCACAGAGCGCGGGCAGGATTCCTGCCGACGGCCGCCTGATCGTCATGGGTGACGGTCCTGAGAGGTCCTCCCTGGAGCAGCAATATCGATCGGATTCCGGCATTGTGTGGTGCGGCGTTCAACCCCCTGATCGGGTGATGGAAGCTGTTGCCACGAGTCGTATGCTGGCGATTCCGTCGCTTTGTTATGAGAATTGCCCGATGGTGGTGTTGGAGGCCTTTTCGGCGGGAACCCCGGTGATTGCCCCAGACCACGGTCCATTTCCCGCCATGGTATCGCACCAAAAAAACGGATTGTTGTTCACTCCGGGAGATATCCCGACGCTGGCCGATGCGCTCGCCATCGGCATGAGTGCGGAGGAGAATACCTGGCTGGATTGGTCCGAAGCTGCGCGAACGAAGTACCTTGCGGATTACACGGAACAGCTAGGCTACGAGCGTCTCATTACTATCTACAAACAAGCGATTGCGCGCAGAGCCGATTGATCTAGCCCGATGAGCCGCATACTTTTATCATTTCAATTTCAACAATTGACCTTGGGCATCTGAGATGCGAGTGGCGCTACTTTCTGAAATGTTCTCTCCAAACATGGGATATTTGGAGAACATTTTCCCTAAATATCTAGCCAGGCTGGGTGTGGAAGTTCACGTCGTGGCGATGGACCTCCCGACACAATATCGTTCGAAGGGCGGAGAGGGCCTGCCCGCTGGAACGGTGCAAGAAACCGAGGGATATACGTTGCATATTCTCGGCCACAGAAAAGTGGCTGGATACATGCGAATGAAGGGGCTGGAAGAAAAATTGTCCGCGATTCGCCCGGATATCGTCCAGACGATCGAGGCGATCGGATGGGTTCCCCTGGATGCGGCCTATATAAAGCTGCTTCGCGGATACAAGCTTTTTACCGGGAGTCATTTCCATGCGTCGATATTTCCATTGGCGAACAAAGACCTGTCGTGGTGGAACCATGAACGGTTGGTTTGCACTCTGACTCGAGCCACTCCGGGCAGGCTTGTTGGATTGGTCACGGAGAAGTGCTACACAATCGCGGAAGATTGCGCCGATATTGCGGTTCGATTTTTTGGCGTGCCTGAGAAGAAGACTGTTATTTGTCCCCTGGGCGTCGACACGGAACTTTTTCGTCCGGCAAGCGGGGAGGGCGAGAGGCTAGAACGGGACGGACTGCGGGAAAAGCTGGGATTTTTAGAGTCCGACATCGTTTGCATCTACACTGGACGATTGAATGACGATAAGAATCCGTTGCTTCTGGCCCAGGCGATCGCGGAGCTTCAACGCAGAGGCGAGCGTTTCCGGGGGCTCTTTCTCGGCGACGGGACTCAACTGGATGCAATTCGCGCCCAGGCTGGATGTGTAACGCATCCTTTCGTTCCGGTCCAGGAACTTGCGGGCTTCTACCGCGCTACTGAAATAGGAGTATGGCCGGCCCAGGAGTCCATGTCGATGCTCGACGCCGCAGCCTGTGGCCTTCCGATTGTTGTGAACGACACTATTTCCGTGGCTGAAAGGACGGAGGGCAACGGCCTCCTGTATAAATTGAATGATTTGCAGGATCTTGTCCGAGTACTACTTGAACTTCGGGATCCGGGGGTGCGGAGGCGGCTTGGTTCAGCCGGAGCTTCGAAGATGGCGAGAGATTTCAGTTGGGACTCGGTGGCCAGGCGCCGGCTGAACGACTATCAGGCCGCTTTACGCGGAAACCATGCAAACGAGCCTTCCTGCTGAAAACGCCATTGAAAGCATGGTTTCTCGCGGACTATGGATTCCTTTTCCGGGGAACAGAGTTCACGTTCACTTGCCGGGCAGATGCTCGGAAAGAACCGGAGTATCTTGGACGATTACGGCTACCGGTGTTAGACCGTAAATGATCGTATCGGCAAGCTAGGTGGCGCGAATGGGTCGCTCAAGGCAGGTTTTAAGAATGAGTGCGGATGACGAAGATTTTAAGAGGCGTGAGGCGATGGTTGGAGTTGGAACATAAATGCGAATTTTGCATACCGTAGGCGCGCGCCCGAATTTCATGAAGGCTGCGCCGGTGATAGAAGCTCTGGGGATGCGCGGCCATGTTCAGACGATAGTGCATACTGGGCAGCACTATGCTTCCAATATGTCGGACGTTTTCTTTCAGCAGCTCAACATACCCCAACCGGACGTCAATCTTGCAGTTGGTTCGGGAAGCCACGCGCGGCAAACTGCCGACATCATGACCAGGCTCGAGCCTGTATTGCTGGAGCGCAAGCCGGATATGGTTTTTGTTTATGGGGATGTCAATTCTACGCTGGCTTCCTCCCTGGTTTGCGCCAAGCTGCGAATTCCGCTGGCTCACGTGGAAGCCGGTTTGCGATCGTTCGATCGTAGTATGCCCGAAGAGATCAATCGCTTGCTGACGGATCAGGTTTCCGATATGCTTTTCACACCGTCCGGCGATGCCAATGAGAATTTATTGAGGGAAGGCGTCTCGCAAGAGAAGATTTTTTTGGTCGGCAACGTCATGATAGATACGCTCTGGAAGCTCCTTCCCCAGGCTCAAGCTCATAGGCCGCCCGATCTTCCCGATAGATACGCTCTTGTAACTTTGCATAGGCCAGCCAATGTGGACGATACGGATTTTATTGGCAATGTAGTTCGAACCTTGGGCCTTTGGAGCAAAGAAATCGCAATCGTATTTCCGGTGCACCCTCGCACACGCCAACGGTTCCAGGAGATGGGCCTGGCGGAGGGCATGAATGGAAATTTTCATTTGCTTGAACCATTGCCCTATCTTCCATTCCTCGCGCTGCAACAGAGTGCTGCACTGGTGATCACCGATTCAGGCGGCGTGCAGGAAGAAACTACCTATCTTGGAGTTCCATGCCTCACGATGCGCGAGAATACAGAGAGACCCACGACCATAACGGTTGGAAGCAACACCCTGATTGGCCGGGACATGGAGCGTCTCTCGGAGGAAATACGGAAGATTCTCTCGGGCCAAGGAAAAAAAGGGGCGATTCCGCCACTTTGGGATGGGCATGCGGCGGAGAGAATTGCGAAATCGCTATGCACTTAGAGCGGATGGGCCTTGACTGAGAGAGGAATGATTTTCTGGCGTTATCTATAGACAATTCGGAGTTGCCGGTCCCAAGTGTGGCCCGGCGCGCCAATGTTTCACGAGTTCTGATTACGGATTCGACCTACAAGCATTCCATTGCGTTAGCGCGTTACTTAAAGCGGGAGATGCCCGATCTGCATTTGGTAGGTTGCAGTATCCAGGGTAGACCGGTGCCCGATTGGTACGGATGCTTTGATGAAACCATTCGAAGGACATCTGTCGAAGAGGTGCTTGCCAAGCAATCATTCGATATGGTCATTCCCGTTGGCGGCCTCGGAGTGCTTGCGGTTGCTCGTCTCTGTCCCGAACTGGCGGTTCTTCCTAGTCTGGAGCAGATTGAGATTTGTTACGACAAGCCGAGGACTCTGGCGCTCGCCAAGCAGCTATCTGTACCTGCCCCTGAGAGTTTTTTTATTGCCTCGCCGGAAGCCGAGATTCCGGAGCCAACTTCTTTCCCGTGTGTTGTGAAGCCCTCTCGTGAAGCCACAAGTTGGAAGTCCGTCGACTATTGCAATACCTATGAGGAACTGAAGCGAGCTGTCCCGAATCAGCTTCACCATTTGCGCAACGATCCCGGCGCGGGAGTGTTGATACAGGAATATATACCGGGCAAAGGCCATGGATTTTTCGCGCTCATGGATCGTGGTGTTCCGCTGCGGGTTTTCATGCATGAACGATTGCGGGAGAATCCGCCGACCGGCGGCGTGAGCTGTGCGGCGCGGTCGCACTACTCCGCTCGGATGGAAGAGCTTGGCCTGAAGCTCTTGTCCGCATTGAAATGGACCGGAGTCGCCATGGTGGAGTTCAAACTCGATCCAAGGACGGGAGATTTTGTCCTGATGGAGATCAATGGAAAATTCTGGGGTTCGCTGGAGTTGGCATTATCGGCGGGAGTCAATTTCGGAGCGGACTTGGTAAGGCTCTACCGGGGGGAGAATTTGCAGTATAGCAACGAGTATAGGCGCGAGCTTCAGTTTTATTGGCCGCTGGATGGGGATTTGGAGACGCTCATTCGGACCCGGTCGCTGGGAAGCATTCGCGATTACTGGCAGCGGGGCGCCGAATGTTGCGTGGGCCAAAGCTTGCGGGCGGATCTGTTCAAGACGGCCGCTCTGGTCAAGCATCTGCTGGCTCGGTGACGCTTATGAAACCGTATCTGCGCGGCGCAATCCACTGCCATTCCCGTTATTCCTTCGATTCCATGACGCCTATTCGCGCGTACTTGCGCGAAGCAAAAAAGCTTAAGCTCGATTTTGTTCTCCTGACCGATCATGACACCGTGCGAGGATCGATTGCGCTGCGAGAGGCCGCCGCGAAGGCCATGCCCGCTTTACAGGTGCCAGTCGCGGCGGAATACAAGACCGACCAGGGAGATGTGATTGCCGCGTTCTTGAAGACCGAAGTAGCTGCCCGGCAGTTCGACGATTTTGTCGCCGAGGTGCGCTCTCAGGGAGCACTCTTGCTTTTGCCTCATCCCTACGTGGGTCATCCGGAGCCCGAGAAACTGGCCCCTCACTGCGATTTGATAGAGGTTTTCAATGCACGGGCGTCGAGAAGAGCGAATGGCAAGGCGCAGGACTTGGCAAACCTCCTGAAGAAACCCACGTACGCCGGCCCGGACTCGCATTTTCTGCGCAGCCTAAGCAAAGCATTGATCGAAGTTGAGGATCTGGGCGACCTGCGCACTTCTTTGCTGCAGGGGGAGATTCGCGCTCTTTCGCCGCAATTGAGCTCGGATTGGGAAGCGGGAGCGTCGCAGTTGATCAAGGCTTGGAAGACCAGGGATGCCGGCCTTGCATTCGTGAAGCTGCGGGGAGCTGCGCGCAGAATTGCCCGCACTGCCGGATTGAGTTTTTGATTTCTATGAAAAAAGTGCTCATTTCGGGTGGACTTGGCTTCATCGGCCTCCATCTAGCCAAAGTTTTTAAAGACAACGGATTTCCTGTGGTTCTTATGGACAATCTGAGCGAACAAATCCATGGTGTATTACCTTCGCTCAACAATCCAATCCTTCAGGAAAGGGGCGTCGATTGTGTGCGCGGAGACGTTCGCCGCCGGAACGATTGGCGAGCAGCCCTTGAGGGAGTTGCGATTGTCGTCCATCTCGCGGCCGAGACCGGCACTGCCCAATCGATGTATGAAATAGGCAGGTATACCGAAATCAATGTCGATGGGACAGCAGTGTTGCTGGATATCCTCGCCAACGAAAAGCATTCGGTGGAGAAAATATTGCTTGCGTCATCGCGCTCTGTTTATGGAGAAGGCTCCTATGATTGCTCCAAATGCGGAAGGGTTTATCCCCACGAGCGCGGGGGCAAGACGTTGCGTGTGGGGCAGTGGGAACCTGCGTGTCCTTGGTGCGGGGATTCTGTCTTGGCCGTTCCCACCAGCGAGGAGGCAAAGCTAAACCCTGCGTCGATCTATGCGGTGACCAAGCTTGCCCAGGAGAATCTGGTACGGGTGGCGGGCATTGCCTTGGGTATTGCGACTGTCATTCTAAGATTTCAGAACGTTTATGGCGAATGGCAATCGTTGAAAAATCCTTATACGGGCATTCTTTCCATATTCTCCAACAAGCTGAATCAGAAAAAGCCAATCAGCCTTTACGAGGACGGCAGGCAAACCAGGGATTTTGTTCATGTCACGGACGTGGTCCGAGCAGTTTATCTGGCTGCAACCTTAAGCGGCGGCGATGGCAAGACGTTGAACGTGGGCAGCGGTGTTCCGAGCAGTGTTGCCGATATCGCATGGCAGTTAAAGCGATGTTTTGGCATCTCCTCCTCAACGGAAGTCTCCGGCGAATATCGCTTGGGCGACATTCGCCACTGCTATGCGGATTTGACTGCCATCCGAACAGGCCTTGGGTTTGAACCCCAAGTGGATCTTGCTTCCGGGATTGAGCGGTTTGTCGACTGGGTGAGAACGCAGCCCCACGAACCGGACCGTCTTCAGCAGGCGACTTCGGCACTTGTGAGCAGGGGCTTAATGGGATAGCACAGTCTCGCAGCCTGGTTTCAAAAACCGGGTCATGAGCAAATGCTATAGTGTTTCACGAGAGGGTAGGGATGCGTGGTGTTGCCGCAGTTCAGGTGTTTTCATCTTCATTGGAAGCCTCGACAGGCTTCATGTTGGCTGGAGAATTGGAGGTTTAGTGCTCGATCTCACTATTATTATTCCGAACTATAACACGCGGCAATTGCTGCACCAGTGTATTGCATCCATCTATGAGCACACCCAAGGCATCTCTTTTGAAATCATCTGCGTTGACGACAATTCAAAGGATGGCAGCGCGGACATGGTCGCCGAGTCTTTTCCGGACGTTATTTTGATCCGGAACCAGGTGGGATTACTGTATGCGAAGAACAACAATCTCGGCATGAAGCTGTCGAAGGCGCGCTACGCATGTTTGCTGAACAGCGACACAAAGCTCCTTGGCAATGCGTTCGAAGCTCTCATCAAGTTCATGGACGAGCATGCTGATGCGGCTGCCTGCGGCCCAAAGCTTTTGAATCCCGATATGACGGTGCAGAGCTGCGTGCGGCGCTTTGCCGGACTGGGCACCATGATCCTGCAGGGATTGAACTGGCATCGTTTTTTTCCCAACGGCAGCGTCTCTCGCAGATACTATGCCAGCGATTGCAATTACGACAAGGAGCAGGTTGTCGATAGCGTTGGCACAACCGCTTTTGTCGTTCGGCGTTCCACATGGGAGACGGCTGGGATGCTGGACGAGCGTTTTCCCCATTTTGAGGTTGACCTCGCTTACAACCTGATGCTCAAGCGGAAGGGATATAAGGTCTATTACACGCCTTGCGCGGAGGTCATTCACTACGGAAGCCAGAGCATCAATCAGATGGCAAGAAAGCAAATCATAGAACATCATCGCGCCATGATTGACTTTAGTGAACTCTATGATTATTTCGGAAAAAATCGTCTGTTGAAGCTTTTCGTGCGTGGGGCGGTTCACGTGCGATGCTGGATCAAGCTGGCCGAATATCATTTTGGCAGAGACAAGCGGGTCATCAAGGGTCCCGGCGCCCCCAAGTTTCAAGCGAGCCTGGTAAGCAGCGCAAACGATCCGGCATCGAATGACGCGGTGCGCTGAAACCGTTCCAACGACACGCTCTAAGGACCCAAAATGCGAATTGCTGTAGTTGGCTCTGGTTACGTAGGGTTGGTAGCTGCCGCTTGCTTCGCGGAGCTGGGGCACACCGTTGTCTGCATTGACAGCGATGCGGGCAAGATCGCCGCTTTGAAGGCTGGTCGCTCGATCATCCACGAAGATCACTTGCAGGGTTTGCTCGACCGTCACCGGGGCGTGGGGCTTAGTTTTTCCACATCGTTGACCGAAGCCGTCAAAGAATCCCTCGTGATTGTGATTGCCGTGGGCACTCCGCCCACGGCGAGTGGGGACGCCGATCTTTCTTATGTCGAATCCGTGACACGCGCCATTGCGCGCTCGGCCGAAGGGTACAAGCTTATTATCGAGAAGAGTACCGTGCCGGTGTACACAAGCGCGTGGATACGCCGTGTCATGATCCTGAATGGTTGTTCTAGCGATGCATTTGACGTGGTTTCCAATCCGGAGTTTCTGCGTGAGGGAACGGCTGTTACGGATTTCCTCTATCCGGACAGGATTGTAGCGGGCGCCGATACAGAGCGGGCAGGCGCGACAGTACGGGAAATCTATAAGCCCCTCTTGGATGGGAGCTATGCGCGGCGATCGGATGCCGTGTCGAAACCGCAAGGAAACCAGGACATGGCCGTCTACATCGAGACTTCGGCCCAGAGCGCGGAGCTGATTAAGCACGCCTCAAACGCCTTCTTGGCCATGAAGATTTCGTTTATCAATGCCGTTGCCGCAGTCTGCGAAGCGGTAGGGGCCAATATCGAAGATGTTCGCAAAGGAATTGGCAGCGATACGCGGATTGGTTCACGGTTCTTGCAGGCTGGAATCGGCTATGGCGGATCGTGCTTTCCTAAAGACGTAGCCGCGTTTCGATCGGTAGCCAAGGAAAATGGATGCCAGTTTGGGTTGCTGGACGAGATTCACCGTATCAATGAGGAGCAGCGGCAGCGGTTTATCAAGAAAGTGCGGACCGCCTTGTGGACCCTTAAGGGCAAGCGTCTCGGAGTCTTGGGCCTTGCGTATAAAGACGGGACAGACGATGTGCGTGAGTCTCCCGCAATCGAGATTGTCCGGCGCTTGCTCGACGAAGGCTGCACCATTACGGCCTTCGATCCAGCGGCTACGGAAAGAGCGCGAGCCGTTTTGGGCGACATCATTTCGTACGCTCCAGACGCTTACACGGCTGTGCAGGATGCCGATGCCCTGATCATTTTGACAGAGTGGAAGGAATTCGCCACCCTCGATCTTGGGCGGATCAAGAAACTTCTCAATTACCCGATTGTTCTCGATGGCCGTAATCTTTTTGATCCACAACTTATGGCCAAAGCCGGGTTGAATTACTACAGCATTGGCCGGGAGGCGATTGAGCCTGGTGACTCCGCATCTTTGGCGCCCCGGAACCCTAGACGGGAGGTTTCTGCCAAACCCTAAGCGGAAGTTACCTGGCAGAAGATTTAAAGCTATACGTAAAATATTCAGCTGGAACGTAGGAACTCGACAGTAGCAAGAAAGCCAATCGCAGCATTGGACGATCTAACCAACACTTCGCAGATGCCGCTCGAGGATGCGAAATACCCACGACCGAAGCTGGTTCGGATCGTGTCACGTCTTTGCATCGGTGGTGTGGGGCTGCAAGCCTGCGCGCTTCATGAAGAGTTAGCTTCCTCTTTTGACACGCTCTTGATCGTGGGCCGCCTGGCAGCCGGCGAAAAGGACATGAGCTATCTATTGTCCTCTGAACACAATGTTCTTCGCCTGCCGAAAATGTCGCGAGAGATCTCTCTGTGGGAAGACGCCCTATCGTTTTGGGCAATTTTGAAGGTATTGCGAAGAGAGCGTCCGGACATTGTGCATACTCACCAGGCGAAAGCAGGTGCACTGGGGAGGTTTGCATCCTGGATTGCTGGTGTTCCGGTGATCGTCCATACATTCCATGGACATGTTTTTCAAGGATATTTCAGCCCTCTGAAAACGAGAATCTATTTAGCGATCGAGCGCATTCTCGGGCGGCTTTCTACGCGGGTCATTACTATCTCCGAATCGCAAGTACGGGAGATTTGCTCGAAATATCGAATTGTGCCGTTGAGCAAGGCTTCTGTCATTAAAGACGGATTTGAACTTGGGCATTTTGGACAGAAAGGCCGCCAGGAAGCTCGCAAAGCCTTAGGTCTGGCGCAGGATGCTTTTGTTGTTGTATGGGCTGCGAGGATGGCTCCGGTAAAGGACATGCAGCTTCTCGCTCGTGTCATTCGCCTTGCGGCTGAGAGGTTGGTTCGGGCCTACTTTCTAGTTGTAGGGGATGGTACTGAAAGAGCGTTGTTCGAGGCGGGCATTCGGGGCTGCGAGAACGTTGTCCTGCTTGGCTGGCAGGATGACATGGCGACCATTTGGTCGACGGCCGATGTGGCGCTCCTTACGTCGCGAAATGAGGGAACGCCCACATCTCTGATTGAGGCGATGTCCTCGGGAATACCTTTTGTTTCAACAGATGTCGGAGCGATCCGCGACCTCACGGTGCCCCCTTTGCGTGAACTCCCGGGTGGCGTGGGCTTTCAGGCCGCAAACGGTTTCTTAACCGCTCGAACTCCGGAAGCCATTCTTTATTGCCTGGAACAAGCCGAAAAGGATCCAGCGGTAGTTCGCAAGATGGCTGCTTTGGGCCGAGCGTTTGTGTTGAGTACGTTTACCCAACAGCGTCTTGTGCATGAGATGAAGGCCCTGTATCACACTCTGTTAGAGCAGAGCGGCAAGAAAGTTTACGAATCTTCCCAAAAGGCATCCGGAGATGAAGGCTACAGAGATGGGCGTCCAATAAGAATCTCATAGGCGATTACCAAAGATTTGAATGCTTGGTGTCACCGGGGTAACTAGTATTAAGTTGCGCCGTTTTCTTCCTTGTGGCACAGTAATGAGTTGATAGTAATGAAGTTACGCCGAGGGTAATGATGACGCCAGACGGCATTGTCCCGGAAGAACGCAACGATGCATTCCAAAGAATTTTATGCTGTAAGCAGCGTTACATTACGCAGTTTTCTTCGTTGCGCCAATTAGCGATAAGCCAGTGCCGCCGTTTGCGCAGAAGCGTTGCACTTTCATATTTGTGAAGACCAAGATGCGGAAGCCTTCTCTCGTTATAGCGAATGGGTATAAGGAGAGAGGGAGCGGGATACGGTTTCTACTCAACTGTGGCGGGTTCTTGGCCTCGGATCCGCTTAATATTAATACAAAGCTTAGATAAACAGGACTTCTGACCCCCATGGGCAGCAGAAATCTGGAATGAGGTTGATTTGCTGATGTGGCCATTGCAGGCGTGGGCTTTCCCTTTTGCCATTAGCTTTTTGTTTGCTATGGGCTTGACTGCGGTGCTAGTGCGAGTTGCTCCAAAGAAGGGATGGGTTTCACTACCCAGCAAAGACCGGTGGAATGTGCGCGTGGTCGCCCAATATGGTGGGATTCCGATCTTCCTGGCATTTTCGGTTGCGGTATTTTCTTTTTTCCTCTCTCGTCGGGTTCTAGAGCTATGGCTACTAACCTTGGGCATGGCTATGATCGGGATGACCGACGACATTTTGAAACTCCCCCCTAAGCCTAAGCTGCTGGGGCAGGCAGTTATAGCCGCACTTGCGGTGCATGCAGGAATCGTCTTTTCGCTCACTTCCTACTCGTGGATTAATGCGGCGGTCACCATGTTTTGGATTGTGGGCATCACGAACGCTCTCAATCTATTGGACAACATGGATGGCGTAGCGGTTGGAATTGCCATCGTTGCCGCTGCCTCGTTGGTTCTTATCGCTGGTCCGGCTGATTTTGTTCGCGGACCGGCGTTGTGCCTGCTGGGTGCGATGGCCGGATTCCTAATCTTCAACGTAAATCCCGCAAAGGTCTTTATGGGGGATGTAGGAGCGCTTCCCATTGGGTTTTTCCTGGCGTGTGCTTGTATCGGAGCTGTGACGCCCCACTCCGTCCCGAGCGGGAGCCTTCTTCTATCTTGCCTGATCTTCTTCGTACCTATCTTCGACACTCTTTTGGTTAGTGTGACTCGGCGGTCGAAAGAACGCGCCATATCGCAGGGGGCGCGCGATCATAGCTCTCACCGTCTCGTTTTCATGGGATTGAGTGAGCGACAAGCCGCGGCTTTCCTGTGGTCCATGAGTGCGTTTGCTGGATTAGCAGCGATCCTGGCACGCTACCGATGGGGAAGGGGCACGCTAGGTATAGCAGGTTTGTTCCTGCTGGGAGGCAGCGTGTTCTGGCTCTATCACGTGCGGCTGGATCTTCCGGCAAGTTGGATGTCAGAGGTGTCAGGGCGCGTTGCACCGATTCCCAGGCAGTGGCAGCGGATCGTGGTGGAGATCTTCCTGAGCTTGATCGATGTGGCGGCCATCTCATTGGCGTTCACTTTTGCTTGCCTGGCTGAACTTGGCAGGCTCTCCGGAGGGGTATCAGACGGCGCCATTTTTGTCGGTGGAATGATCCTTGTCTGCAAGATGTTGGTATTGGTCGTCTTTAGGGCAGCTAACTGGAGTTGGAGCATTCACTCCAGGCGAGATATCTATCCGCTTCTTGTTTGTGCATTGTTGGCGCCGTTTCTGTTGGTCGCGGCACCTGCGCTGTTGACTAATCCTCCAAAAATCGAACCATCGGTGATCCTGCTCGACGCCATTTTTTCTTTCTTGCTGCTTTGGCTGTGCCGTGCTTCCGATCAGATTTTCAATCGCATATTCCGAAGAGAGCCAATTGTAGAAGTGCCCTCTGCCCATTCCGTACTCGGGCGATTGGAACTGCCACAAACCCGTATGATGCGTCCGTCGGAACCGCGCATCTCCGAGAACGCTCGGGCACAGGATGCCGGCTGAGATCCTGAAGTGATATTCGAGGGAGATAACAGTACTTCTAATTCGCGTCATTTGTTGCATGCTATGTGCAGGCCTTCCTGAGTCAGGACCCAACATCTGGATTCTCATCAGCACCGCAAAGGGTTGTATAATTTCCTGAGATGCCGAAGTATTCAATTGTCGTTCCGTTCCATAACGAGCAGGAGAGCGTGACGACGCTCTATGATCGGCTCAAAGCGGTCATGGAGGCGTCCGGAGAGTCTTTTGAACTGGTTTTTGTGGACGACGGCAGCATTGATCGCACCTACAGAATGTTGAGGGAGATCGTGACCATCGACAGCCGCGTGGTCGTGGTCAAGTTGCGCCGGAACTTCGGACAGACTTCAGCTCTGGCGGCCGGCTTCGCGAATGCCCAAGGTGAATACATCATCGCCATGGACGGCGATTTGCAACACGCTCCCGAAGACATTCCAAAATTTCTAGAAAAGCTTGAGCAAGGCTACGATCTGGTCAGCGGTTGGCGGAAAGATCGCGTCGACAATTTTGTGATGCGCCGCATTCCATCGAGAATTGCCAATTGGGCGATGTCGAAGCTGAGCGGCGTTCCAATTCACGATTTCGGAACCACCTTCAAAGGATACCGTCGCGAGATCATCCAGCAGCTTCCGTTGTATGGCGAGCTGCACAGGTTTATCCCCGCCCTTGCCTCGTGGTATGGGGCATCCATTTGCGAGATTCCCATCAAGAATATCGTGCGTCCGAAAGGCACGTCGCACTATGGAATCTCCCGCACCTTTCGCGTGTTTTTCGACCTCATTACGATCCGCTTTTTGTTGAAGTATATGTATCGTCCGCTGCACCTATTTGGGACCGTTGGGATGTTCTCCATGACCGTTGGACTGGCGATTGCGCTCTGGCTGATGCTGTCCAAGGTCCTCTGGCATCTCAACATCATGGGCGAGCATGGGCCATTGCTGGTGTTTGGGGCGGTGTTGATTGTTTCCGGAGTGCAATTGCTGGCTCTGGGACTCTTAGGGGATCTCCAAGTGCGTAATTTCCAGGAACCAACGCGACGTGTACCCTATACGGTCGCGCAAGTGTTGAGATCGCAGAGCCAGGAACAGGCCGTCAACGAGTAAAGAATAGAAAATGAGCCAAGTTACTATGCCTACAGGAGAGTTGCGCCTTGCCAGTCGTATGGGGCGCTTGGGAACGGAGAGCGCTTTTGAGGTGCTAGCAAGAGCACGGGTACTCGAAGCGCAAGGCCGGGAAATTGTTCACCTGGAAATTGGTGAACCCGATTTTGACACACCCGCAAACGTCATTGAGGCCGGCGTCCATGCGCTGCAGAGTGGATGGACCCACTATACGCCCTCTGCCGGATTGCCTCTCCTGCGCGAAGCTGTTGCCGAAGATGTGAGCCGTTCGCGCGGCGTGAAGTGTTCCGCCGACGAAGTGGTTATCGTCCCCGGAGCCAAGCCGATTGTGTTTTACACGATCATGGCACTGCTGGAAGAGGGCGATGAAGCCATCTATCCCAATCCGGGCTTTCCCGCTTATGAATCGGTGATCAATTTCACCGGAGCCAAGGCGGTGCCGATTCCGTTGCGGGAAGAGAACGATTTTCGTTTTGATGTCAATGAGTTTGCCGATCTCATCACCGACCGCACCAGGCTGGTGATTCTCAATTCGCCGCACAATCCTACCGGCGGCGTTCTCAGCGAGCGGGATATGCGGGACGTGGCGGCAGCCATTGGCGACCGCGACATCATGGTGTTTTCGGACGAAATCTATAGCCGCCTGATCTATGAAGGAAGCCATTTCTCCATCATGTCCATCGACGGATGGAAGGAACGCACTGTCCTGTTGGATGGGTTCTCCAAGAGCTATGCCATGACCGGATGGCGTCTTGGTTACGGAGTCATGCGGCCTGACTTGGCAAAGCATTTCGGCAAGCTAATGACGAATTCAAACTCCTGCACGGCCGCCTTCACGCAGATGGCTGGTGTTGAAGCGTTGCGGGGAGATCAGGCGTCTGTGGATAAGATGTGCGCCGAGTTCAAGGTTCGCCGCGATCGTTTCATCAGTCACATCAATACGATCAAGGGCTTCAGTTGCCGTGTTCCGTCAGGCGCCTTCTACGCATTTCCCAATATTCGGGAGACCGGCATTACTTCCGGCAAACTTGCCGACCGACTGCTGGAAGAAGCCGGAGTGGCATGTTTACCGGGAACTGCTTTTGGCCAATTTGGAGAAGGCTATGTTCGCTTCAGCATCGCGAACTCCATGGAGAATCTTGAGAAAGCGCTCGATTCCATCGAGAAGTGGGCAAAGAAGAATTTGTAGAACTTTTCCTGTTTCCTGGGCGCGACCAATTACATAGGATTGGCGAATCCAAAAATCAAAGATCGAAGACTGGGAAATTAAATAAAAAGAGGAGCCAGACAGGCTCCTCTTTTTGTTTATGATCGCTTGTTCTGTTGGAAAAACTTGCCGTTGGGCTTCCCAGGGAATTGAATCTTCCATGAACAATCAAAGCATCCGTATTTTCGCCACGTGTGACATCGGAGACGCCGCATTGGATCGGCTGCGGGGCCTTGGCTATCAAGTCGAAGTCTTTCCCGGCCCGGAGGCGCCACCAAAAGCTCGCATTCTCGAGAAGGTTCGAGAAGGCGTCGCCGGACTGATTACCACTTTGCGCGATCCCATCGATGGCGAGATTTTTGCGGCGGGCCAGGGGACTCTGAAGGTTGTCTCGCAGATTGCGGTCGGCTTCGACAATATAAGCCGTGCGGATGCCAACCGTTACAAGGTGCCTTTTACCAATACAGCCGATGTTTTGACCGACGCAACCGCTGAATTCGCCTTCTTCATGATGGGAGCAGTTGCCCGTCGAACGTGGAGCAGCGAGAAGATCGTGCGCGAGAACCAATGGGGCTCATGGCATCCATTCCTGCCGTTTCTAGGAGACGAAATATCCGGCAAGACCATCGCCGTGATCGGCACCGGGCGTATCGGCCAGGCAATGATCAAGAAGTGCACCGGCTTCGACATGAACGTGCTGTGCTATGACCCCGTCTATAAGAATCTGGAATTTGCCGCGAAGATTCAGGAAGTCATGGATGTTCGCCTGCGAGCGGCCTTGCAGACCACTAAAACCTGGATCCGATACGTCGCACTCGAGGAAGCTCTACCTCAGGCCGACTATGTTTCCCTGCATGTGCCCCTTATCCGGCAGGGTGAGCAGGGAGAGCCGACCTACCATCTCATCAACGAGAGGACGCTGAAGCTGATGCGGCCTTTCGCCTACCTGATCAATACCTCGCGCGGCCCGGTGGTGGACGAAGCCGCGCTCTATCGCGCTCTCAAAGAGAGATGGATTGCGGGAGCGGCCCTTGATGTATTTGAAAAGGAGCCGCTGTCGCCTGAGTCGCCTCTGCGCGACCCTGAGATTGAGGACCGATGCCGCCTATTTCACCACTTTGCCAGCGGAGCCAGAATCACGCGGCTATCGCCAGATCCTGAAAAGGGCATGGCCGGGAGATGCGTTCAGGGAATGATTGATGTTCTGGAAAAAAATTACGGCGGCGACATCGCAAAAATGCCGTATGTGGTGAACAAAGAGGCATTCAGTTAGAAGCCTGCCCTCAACTACCGGCTAGCGCCCGCCAGGGCAGAGGCCATCGACCGGAAAATAGCTGCGCCATCGGAAGAACCGAGCAGAGATTCGCTCGCCCGGTCGGGGTGCGGCATCATGCCGAGTACATTCCGCCCCTCGTTGCAGATTCCAGCAATATTTTCCAGGGAGCCATTCGGGTTTGCTTCAGGGGTGATCTCACCGGTTGGAGTGGAATAGCGGAAAACGATCCGCTGCTTGTTCTTCAGCTCTGCCAGAGTCTTGGGGTCGCAATAGAAGTTTCCGTCCATGTGTCCAATGGGCATCTGGAGCACGACACCGGGCTTCATCGCGCCGGTATAAGGCGTGTCCGTGCTCTCCACCCGCAAATGCACTTGCCGGCAGATATATTTCAAGCCTGCGTTGCGCATGAGAGCGCCGGGCAGCAGGCCAGCTTCACACAAGATCTGAAACCCATTGCAGATGCCGATGACCAATCCTCCGGACGCGCTGAAACGCGCGATTTCCTGCATGATGGGAGCGAATTTGGCAATTGCGCCGGTACGAAGATAGTCTCCGTAGGCAAAGCCGCCCGGTACGACGATTGCGTCGCAATTCTGCAGATCGTGCGATTCGTGCCACAAAAATGTGGCTTCCGAGCCGGTTGCGGTGACGGCTGCATGGTAGCTATCGTGATCGCAATTGGAGCCGGGGAAGACGACAACGCCAAATTTCATATTTTTATTGTAACTGGAACCGTGTGCTTGTTCGTAATGGGGTCTCTTATGCCGTTTTCAATATTCCTGCAGGCTGAAGGCGCTTTAGGAAGTCACGCCAGATGAGCGGGTTTTTCCTCAAAGGCATAGAGCATGGAATTTAAAAAGCGTCGATATTATTGGCGCTTCCGCATTATTAGCGTTCTGCAATACCTGAAACCGGCCCTCTTCTTAGACAAGAAGTAAGTCTTTGGTTTTAATGCCCGTTGGTTCCTGAGCAATATTGCCCGTTCGTTATCGCTTGTTAATGGTAGCTTTACGATAGCTCAAATATTTTGACAAAGCTCGTCACCTCCGGTTATTTTTCAGCTACATAGCCCAGGTGACGCATTTTTCTGTATCAAGCGATTGGCATCGGCGATAATGTGCCGTTGGGGAGGGTTGGATGTCAAAGAAGTGGTATAACCTTTTCGTCTCTGTGGACGATGGCGATAAGAATCCAGCCCCAGACGATTCCACGTCTCCGGATTCCGAATCCGACGCGAAAAGCGCCGCTCAAAGCATAGCGGACATTGCCAAGAGCGTTGTGGCCGAGCAGCCTACGTTTACGGCGCCCATTTCAAACGCAGCTTCATTCGAGGAGATTTATAAAGCGGCGGAGATTCCTGCCGCTCCCCAAGGCTACTCCATTTTTAAGGTTGCCGAGATGCTTCAGAGCGAGCACATCCGCAGCCTTCCCGCCGACGTAAAACGCTCATCCATTCTAGTTGCCCTTGATGCTGCCGGAGTCAACATCAAGGACGTAATTCAGGATGCTGTCCGCCGCGACCACGCACTCGACACGTTTGAAAGCGTACAGCAGCGCGCTCTTGAAGAGATGGAAACCCGCATCACCAAAGAAAACAGCCAGATTCAGGCGGAGATCGACCGATTGGTGGCGGAGCAGAAAGCCAAGATTCAGAAGAACACCGATCAGGTAAGCCAAGAAAAGGAACGATTGTTTGGCTGGCGGTTGAAGAAGCAGCAGGAGGAAAAGCGGATTTCAGACGCGGTTTCCTATTTTGTGACGGAGAATCCCATCACGACTGGAAGCGGCGGTCCCGCGGCGCCGCCTTCCAAACCACCCGCGCGGTCTTAGGAATTAGCAAGGCGTAGGAATTGGTAAAAGGAGCTTTTTATGTGGAGACGCATTTCAAGGGTATTCCGCTCGTTCGTTGGTTTTTTTGTCTCGGTGGCTGAAGATCCGGAACTGATTCTTGAGCAAAATATTCGCGATATGAACGACCAGGTGCCCCGGATGAACGAGAGCATCGCCATGGTCAAGGCGAACGTAACGCTGCTTGAGCGCGAAGACGCGAAATATAAAGACGACGTTGCCAACCTCACAGCCAAGGTGAAGGCGGCCATACAAGCCAATCGCGACGATCTTGCGGGCAGTTTTGCGACGCAACTGGAACAAGTCAGGAGCGCCCAGGCAAGGACGCAGGGCCAACTTACAACGGCTCGCACGGCCTTCGAGAAGGCTTTGACCGTGAAGCAGGCTTTCATGCGGGAAAAAGAACGCAAGACCCATGAAGCGATGAATGCGATCGCCGAGTACCGCCGCGCCCAATGGCAGCGGAAGGTTGCGGATGTGATGGAGCAGTTCGACGTTGCAGGCATCAGCCAGACCCACGATGAGATGGTGCGCAAGATCGAGGAAATGACGGCGGTCAATGAGGCCCGCATGGATATGGCGCTGGGAAACGTCGATCAGCAAAAGGTCAAAATTGAAGAGGAAGCGCAAAAGCTCCAGGCGAATGAACTGGTCAAGCAATTCAAGATCGAGATGGGTCTGGCGTCCCCACAACCCGCGGGCGCGGTGGCGGAGAAGACCATCGGCGGAAAAGAGCCGCAGCGGACTTCCTAGCTTAAGCTGCTCTTGCAAGAGTCTTTTTTGCAAAAGTCTAGGGTTGCCGTAGGAACACGGATCGTTCTATTTCGAGTGAGAGGGCGAGAAAAGCCCACATTCTCAAGAAGAGGATAAAACGACAATGGCGGTAAGAATTGAACGGGGCGGCCGGATTCTCATTTTTTTGATTGGTCTCGTTGCAATCGGATTTGCGCTGAATAAGTACAAGATCGTCGATTTCAGCCGATGGATGCCTGGAAATAGGGATTCTGGAGCGAGCACCAGCAGTCGTGGCGATGGCGAGGCCATTGATGCGTCCAAGCCGCTGCCGGTCTCCTCCTCCAGCGACAATCCGGAGATTCGCGTGCGCGTGAACGTATGGGTGGGCTGTGTTGGCGGCCTGGTGGCTAACGGTGGTCTTGAGACCGCGCAGGATTCCATCTTTGCCAATAAAGGATTGAAAGTTTCGTTCAAAGTGATCGACGACTGGACGGAAGGAGCTTCGGCGTTGGCAACCAACAACGTTGATGTCATGCTGACCACTGCCGACGTTTACGCCAAAGACTACGCTCAATTTCAGGAAAAGGGCGTTGGCACGCATGCCTTTCTCATGGTCGATTGGTCCCGCGGAGCGGACGGCGTAATCGGCAAGCAGGGAATCAACAGCATTGAGGACCTCGCGGGCAAGACGGTCTCTTTTGCTCCCTACACTCCGTCGCACTTCTTATTGTGGAACGGATTGAAAGCTTCCGGTCTGAGCACCGATCAGCGGAATGAGATTTTTGCCAAGGCCGTACACACCAAAGATGGCATCGAACCGGCCACCATGTTTGCCCAGCAGAAAGTTGACGCGGCGGTGGCCTGGGACCCGGATATGAGCGACGCGGTGGGTAAGCGGCCCGGTGCGAAGAAGATTTATGACACACGCGTGGCTAATCGCTTGATTGCGGATATTCTCGTAGTCAGCGATCGATTTGCCGCCAAGCATCCTCAGGCGCTCGTAAAGTTTGCTCAGGGCTGGATCGAAGGCGTGGAGTTCATCAAGAACCAACCGGCGCGCGCTTACAATCTCATCGGCACGATCAAAGATTTCAATATCCCGGCTGACCTTGCCAAGACCATGCTGCAAGGCGTGAAGCTGGCCGACTATGCCGACAACCGCTCGTTCTTGGGGACATCCGGCACGAGCTCAGACTATGACAACGTATTTGGCATGGCCCAGGATATGTATCGGGAGTTGCGGCTCATCAAGCACACCAATAATCCTGAAGACAGCGTGGATCGCCGGTACATCGATCAGTTAAGCGGCAGCTTCTCCACTGCTTCCACTGAGGCGCCGATCGAATATAAGGCTCCCGCCAAAGGTGCGGTTCCGTTGGCGACGCAACATCGGTCGATCTACTTCGATCCGAACTCATCGCGTATGAGCCTGGATTCCCGCGCAGTGGTGGATGAAATCGGGAGCCAGATGCGGGCTTATGAGAACACGGTTGTGGATATCGAAGGGAACACCGATTCCACCGGCTCACGAACCTACAATATGCAGCTCTCGCGCGAGCGCGCTGACTCTGTGAAGCAATATCTGTCAGAAAAATACGGTTTCCCACCGGCTCGCATGAGGACTGCGGGCAATGGCCCGGACCGTCCAATTGATAACAATACGACCGCTGAAGGCCGGGAGAAGAACCGTCGCACCGACATCAAGCTTTACGCGAATCCCGGCCTTTAAGGTTTATGTCCGATCTCTTTACAATCCGCAAAGATGTCTCGCCTCGGACCAGGCTAATCTTGGGGATCGTAAGCTGGAGCACGATCGTGCTGCTCTGGTTTGCGCTGACGCATTGGGAGATCCTGCCCCCGTTTGCGCTGCCCCGGCCCTTGGCCGTGTTGCAGGCATTTGGCAAGCTCTGGACGGAGAACGATCTTCTCGCAAATGTCGCAGCAAGCTGGTGGAGAATTGCCCAGGCATTTGTATGGTGTACCGTGATCGCCGTTCCGCTGGGGATCTTGATGGGTAGCTTTCGATGGGTGTTCGATCTGGTGAATCCGATTGCCGCTCCCATGCGCTCGATGCCTCTTACGGCCTTCTTGCCCGCGTTCATGGCACTCTTTGGTATTGAAGAGACCATGAAAGTGGCCTTTCTCTGGTTCGGCATGTTTTTCTATTTGCTGGCGGTTGTTGTCGAAGAAGTTAATCGTGTCGACAACTCTCTGCTGGAGACGGCCTATACGTTGGGTGCGGGCCGCCGCAATGCGCTCTGGCTGATGTTCAGGGCCTCGTTCCCGGCAATCTTTTCCTCGTTTCGCATTCTCTACGACATCGGCTGGACCTACGTGATCCTTGCGGAGATTGTGAACGCGCGCAAAGGCGTCGGCTACATGATCGATGCGGCGCGCAAGTACCTCGATTTCGACCGCGTCTATGCTGGCATTATCGCGATTGGAGTAGCTGCCTTTCTTTTTCGCGCCTTATTGACCTATTTGGAACGCTGGCTATTTCCCTGGCGGCGAGCGGCTGCCTCCTCTTCCGCCGCGCCGGCTGCTGTAGGAACCGGCGCACCTAACAAGGCAGTAGTGACAAGTCATGGAAGCTAACAAAGCTAAGATTGCCATTCGCAGCGTGAGCCGGAGCTTTGTGTCTCCACAGGGCAAAAAGATTGAAGCTCTGAAAGACGTTAGCCTGGAGATTGAAGACGCCTTCTCGCCCGCCGGCCGCGATATCGGGGAGTTTCGAGTGTTGCTCGGTCCTTCCGGCTGCGGCAAATCTACCTTGCTGCGCATGGTTGCCGGTCTCGATAAGCCCGACGCGGGAGAAATCTTTGTGAGCGGACGCCAGGTGCATGGCCCAGGAAAAGACAGGGGCATGGTGTTCCAAAAATACACCTCGTTCCCGTGGCTTACGGTGGCTGATAATATTGGCTATGGCTTGAAGATCAACGGCGTTCCCGAGGGGGAGCGGAAAGAGACCGTTGCCCGGTTGCTTCAGGCAGTGGGTCTTTCGGAGTTTGCCAAGGTCTATCCAGAAACGCTTTCAGGCGGTATGCAGCAGCGGGTTGCCATTGCCCGGACGTTGGCGTTGCGTCCATCGGTCATTTTGATGGATGAGCCCTTCGGCGCACTCGATGCGCAGACGCGCAGCGAGATGCAGCAGCTCCTCCTGAAAATCTGGGATGAGACGGCATGCACGATTCTCTTTGTGACGCATGATGTCGAAGAGGCGATCTTTCTGGCTGACAGAATCTTTGTGATGAGTTCTCATCCTGGAACGATCGTGGAAGACGTGCAGGTGCCTTTTGATCGCCCGCGCCAGCTCGCCTTGAAGGAGACCAAGGAGTTTCACGATCTCCAGCACTACGTGCTTGGCAGCTTGAGGCGCGCGCCTGGAGCGGGCGGTAACGTGAGAGTGAGTGTCTGATGGATTCAGGCAGCGGGTTTCAAAATCAGGTGTCCGAGACACCCGAGGCGCAAAAAAAATCGAGCTTTGTCCGGGAAGCCTTCCACAACCAGTACAACTGGATTGCTCTTGCTGCCGCAGGATTGTTTGCTCTCATTGACCAGAGTTTGCTACCGCTTATTCTCGCTGGAGGCCTGGAGTGCATGTATCTCTCTATCGTTCCGCAGAACAAGCGTTTTCAGCGCCTCATCCGTTCGCGATGGCTGGCTGAAGAAAAGCAACTAAAGCAGCGCGATCTGAGCGAACTCCTTAAGCAGCTTCCTGGCGATCTGCAATCCAGGTACATCAAGCTGGCTGAGACATGCGGCGGCATTCGCAACAACTTCGCCCAGCTCTCTTCGACCTCCCAAATTTTTGTGCAGCAAATGGATTCTCGCCTGGAAGGATTGCTTCACGGCTATGCCCGCCTGTTGTCGGCATGCCAGCAGCAGCGCCAGTACGTAAAAACCGTGGATCCTGGCCAGATCAAGAGCGAGATGGACGGGTTGCAAAAGCGTTTGGCGACCGAGCCACCCAAGGTGCAGGAGATCAACAAGAAGCGCATCGAAATTCTCAGCAAGCGCCTGGAGAAATACCAGAAGATCGTCGAAAACCGCCAGGTGGTCGATGCGCAGATTGCCGCCATGGAAGATGTGCTGCAGCTTGTGCGCGACCAGTCAGTGACCATGCGCGACCCGCAACAAGTGAGCGACCAGCTTGAGAGCCTTGTTCACGACGTGGAGCAGACGGAAGATACGATTCGTCAAATGGAAACGATCTTCAACGGAAGTACCCAGGAGCTGGATAGTTTTATGTCGATTATGCCGGATGGTGCGCATTCAGGCTCGACCGTGGAACCTCGGAGCCGTGTCAGGAACTAGATGGCATCCTCATCTTCCAATTCAGGCGCGTATCTGGAAGCTCTTCCGGAGTGGGCGCGCGAACTCTCTGAAAAATATTACTCGCGTTCTTTCGCCATGTTCGTGCTGTATGGCAATGTGCGCGATCTTGTCTCCGTGGGCGGGAAAGGTCAGGCCGGCCACCTTCCGCTTCACCAATTTCTCACGCAGGCTCTCTTTGGGCAACGCGATCTTGTGCTTCACTACGACCGGGGTGGATTGAGTTTTGCTACAGCCGAGACTCAGGCAGATTTTCGCCGCGCGCTCGAGGGCTATGACGCATTTCACGGCAGCAGCTACGCGCAGCAGGGTTTGCCTCGCAATCCCGATGGCGTTTTAAACCTATTGGATAACTACCTGCGGCTGCGGATTGCCGATGGCCGAAAGATCGCCGTGGTCATCGATTTTGCCGAGACCATCGCCCCCGCGGGAGACGTGCTGGGTATGGCCGCCGAGGACCGAAACGCGCTGGTCATTCTCAAACGCTGGGCGCGCAATCCCGATTTACTGAACGCCGATGTTACGATCTGCCTGATTGCGGAAAATCTCATCGAGTTGAACCAGGGGATTGTCCAGAATCCTGGGGTCTCTTCGATTGCCGTTCCGCTGCCCGATGAGGCAGAGCGCCTGGAGTTTGTACGCCGGCAGTTGCAATCTCAGGCATTGCCTTCCGCTTCCGAGGTAACGGATGCCACGCTTGCCAAGTTGGGAGCGGGACTTAAGCGCGTGCAATTGCAGAGTCTCATCTCGCACTCGGTTCAAAATCGACAGCCTCTTACGCACAAGATCTTGGCGGAGCGCAAAAAAGAGCTGATCGAAGCGGAGTCCGGCGGACTGCTGGAATTTGTGCAGAGCCGTTTTGATCTCTCGTATGTGGCCGGGAACGATCAGGCGAAAAAGAAGCTTCAGGATGCGGCTTCCGCGATCCGTTCTGGAAACACTGGAGTTCTGCCCATGGGGTACGTCATCTGCGGTCCGGTGGGAACGGGCAAGACGTTCATTACCACCTGTTTTGCCGGAGAGGTGGGCATACCCGCCGTTACGCTCAAGAATTTTCGCAGCATGTGGCAGGGAGCGACCGAAGGCAACCTGGAGCGGGTCTTGAACCTGCTAAAAGCCATGAGCCCTATCGCCGTGATTGTGGATGAGGCGGACGCACAGTTGGGTGACCGTTCCAGTTCCGGCGATAGCGGTGTTTCCAATCGCGTTTTTGCCCAGATTGCGCAATTCATGGGGAATACCGAGTATCGGGGCAAGGTGATTTGGTTCTTACTTACTTGCCGCCCGGATCTTCTTCCGGTTGATCTGAAGCGGCAGGGCCGCGCTGAAGAACACATCGCTCTGTTTTATCCCGAGACGCTGGAGGAGCGCCGAGCGCTGCTCCGCGCCATGCAAAAGAAAGCCGGCTTGGATCGCTTTCCCGAAGACCTGGAGACGTTTTTCCTGGAGAACTCGGGTTCTCTCTCCGGGGCCGACATAGAAGCAGTCCTGATTCGCGGACGCATGAGGAGTGCTCTTCAGAACAAGCCGTCCGTTGACAAAGACGATCTCAAGGCCGCGCTCGAAGATTTTATTCCTCCGTCCTATCCCACCGAAATCGACTTGCAAAATCTGGTGGCGGTTCTCGAATGCACCAGTAAGAGTCTCCTTCCAAAACAATATCGCGACGCCGATCGTAACGAGTTGATCCGGCGCGCAAATGAACTGCTCGCTTATTCAAGGCAATCCGGCGAAGGATAGATTGCTATCAGGGATAGAGCTTTACCGCTTGCGACTAACAGACGAGCGAAGTGGAGATGCGTGAAGAGGCTATTGCCCCCTCACGCATTGGATTGCAATTATAGGGTCGAACCAAAGATGCTCAATTGATTTTGAGCGCCGACGTAGACCTTCCCATTCACGACTACAGGAATGGCAAACTTGACTGGCCCTCCCGGGTTGTCAGTGCTGCTATTGGCGCTCGAGTAGAGCGGCGTGAGATTGACTGCGTCGTAGGCTTTCAGAACCTCCACTCCGCTATCTGTCTCAATTGACCACAAAATCCCATTCGCTGTTCCATTCGAAGAAACCCACAAGCTTTCGCCAGGATAGCCGTGGATGGCTTCATTGGTGGTCAGGGGAGAGCCCAGAAGGCCATTGCTCATTGGAAATGCCTTGAGCTGATCTCCATTGCCCCAGAAATAGACGGTATTGTTCCAATACACGGGCTTACCCCACATACCGCCGACGGCACTCTTTCCGCTCGTTTGCTCTTGGCCCAGTTCCTGCACGATCATCGATTCCGTGGCACATCCGCTGCAGAAATGCAGATTGTTGCTGGTCATTTGATCGCGGTTGACCACGTAGACAATTCCTTCCTTCCCGGCTTGCACCAGCAGATGCATGTTTCCGGGCTGATTGGGAATCAGGACAACTCCTCCCGATCCCAGATCGACATCTCCCTTAAACAAAGCGAATTCGTCGGTTGGCGTGAAGTAGTCAGTTAGAGTCGGCAGGTTTCCTGTGGTGCTGAATTTCAGGATGCTATCTCCGTAGTCCCCGACTGTGGCGTCGAAATCGCCGTTGCCGGTTGCGAGGAAGATATTTCCCTCGGAGTCGGCAGTCAATCCGGAGCCTGCCATCCAAATGCCACCCGCTCCGTAGCCACTGGGGGACGAGCCGCTCGTGGTGTTCGGCGTGGTATTGAATACTCCCTGTTGTGCGAGTGTTGTCGCATCGTAGCTATAGAGCCACCCATGATAGGGTGAAATGTCGCAGGTTGAAGCGAATCCAATGTAGATCGTTCCATCGAGGAAGAGAAGGCCTGCGCGGTTGGTCTGCGTCGGTGGATTAAACGTAACGGTTCCGTTCACGCTTCCTGCGCCGTTGCCGGGTATGCTGGCTTGAATGACAACGGGGCCTTGGAACTTTTCCGCTCCGGTCGTCAAATCGAGGGCGTGCAGGCGATAAACGAACTTGACCGGCGGACCCGGCTGCTTCGATTTTGCGACTACGTAGATCGTATTGGTGTTCGGATCGATCACGGGCGTGCTGGTGATCCCGATTTGCGGCAAGATGTTGCCGCAATGATCGTCGTTGTTGGCGTCCACGGTTGTCTCTCCAGCCGTGGCCCCATGCGCTGCGTCAAGAAGGCTGGCGTGCCAAAGGGGACTGGCGTTCGCGCCTGAATTGCCATCCGCATCGAACGCATAGACACTGTCGCCCTCGGTTGCTACGAAAACGACATTGTGTGTTCCGTTGCCGGGAATCGCCAGGTTCGATACGTAAAGGGGCTGCGCGTAGATATATCCGTCGACGGGCTGTGAGAATAGCTTGCCGAAATTTCCAAGGCCTCGAATATTACCAGGAGTAAGAGCCGTCTCCAGCGTGTTTTGCCCGGTTCGTTTGTGATCGTTGTGGGAGGTCAACACCCTCAATTGCGGGACGAAGGTTTCGGCGCTGCGAAGGAGCTCCACCGTAAGGCCCGAGGATGTTTGGAAATAATCCTGCCCGCCCACTACCAGGACCGCGCCGTTATTGAGCAGCGTGGCGGTGTGGGCATAGCGCTCGGAGTTGAGGGTTCCGGTAAGCGAAAAGGTTCCGGTGGCGGGGTTATAAAGTTCTGCGCTATCGAGAGGCCCATTGGCACCGACTCCTCCGGCGATCAGGACCATACCATTCGGAAGCAGAGTCGCGCTGTGAATCTCGCGTCCTACATTCAAGTTT
>Ga0070734_10001576_pt1 | contig 32418 bp, 20 predicted proteins | sample Coa_R1_8_FD_66444 | JGI IMG/M metagenome (GOLD analysis project Ga0070734, IMG submission 66444) | Surface soil microbial communities from Centralia Pennsylvania, which are recovering from an underground coalmine fire - Coalmine... | ecosystem: Environmental > Terrestrial > Soil > Unclassified ... | reverse complement strand
GTATCCGATCGCCACACCACTACTCGCGCTCCCCTTAATGGCCGGCGTCGACTTATGTCTCCGCGTCGCCGGGCCTGCCGCCGATCGTCTCGCCTCCGGCCATGTAGGCCCCGGCGTCCATGCCTTCTTTCGAAGGGACTATATAGCCGCTCACCTTCTGGTTGAAGTCTTGTTGAGCTCTGTGATTGTAGCCCTGGCAACTGTCCTGCTATTCCTCACCGCGAACATCTATCTGAGTCTTCGTGCCTCGCTCGTCCTATCGCTCCTCTTCGCGTTTGCCACCTCGGCATGGTCCACAGCCAGCCGCGCGCTCTGGCAGCACGGCCCGGACATGCTGCTGATCAGCCTGGTTCTGTACCTTCTCTCGCTCGCTGCCAAACGCCCCGCCATTCTCCCCTGGACCGCCGCGCCGCTCGTGCTTGCGTACTTTACCCGGCCAAGTTCGAGCCTCTTAGTCGCCGTCATCGGCGCCTATGTCTTTATGCAGCATCGGCGCTACTTCCTCAGATGGACGCTCATCGCTGCCGCGTTCGCAACCCCGCTTCTCGCGTACAACCTCTACACCTACCATCGGCTCGTCCAATCGTATTTTTTGCTGCCGCTGTTTCTGTATCCCACATACCAGAATCTCGGACGCATTGTGAACGGATTTGCGGGCAGTGTAATCAGTCCTTCGCGTGGCCTGTTCGTGTTTACGCCTTTCCTCATCTTTTCGCTCGCCGGCGTTTGGCTTAGCTTCCGGCGAAAGTGGATAACTCCTCTGTCTTACCACCTGGCGGCCGCGCTCGTCCTGCATTGGGTGCTCCTATCGGTTTATGTTTACTGGACCGGCGGCTATTGCTACGGCCCCCGTATGTTCGCCGATGTCCTGCCACTCTTTGTCTTCTTCTTAATTCCGGCATTCCTATGGCTCCGGCTGGACGAACCTCGCAGACTTTGCAGCCTCGCCTTTTACGCCTGCATCGGTTTTAGTGTTTTTGTTCATATGCGAGGCGCTTTGTATTGGGCTCCCTACGAGTGGAACGCTGCGGAACCCGATATGCAGACCCACGCCTGGGACTGGCGGGACCCGCAATTCCTTCGTGGCGTCACCGGCGCTCCCCAGAAATAGCGCTCCGCCTGTGACACAATCTCCAGCATGTCCTCTTCTATCTCACGGCGCGAGTTCACTGGCGCCGCAGCGCTGCTGACTGCAGGAGCTTATTCGCGCATCCTCGGAGCCAATGACCGCCTGCGTATCGGCGTGATCGGCGCCGGCGGCATGGCTACAGCGCATATGAAAACGCTCGTTGGCATGAAAGATTCCGATAACGTCGACATCATCGCCGTTTGTGACGTCTACGATAAGCGCCGGGACGCTGCCGAAAAACTTACCGGCGGCAAACCCTACAAAGACTATCGCGCGCTGCTCGACAACAAAGACGTCGACTACGTCACCATCGCCGTTCCCGAGCATTGGCATTTTCAAATGACCATGGACGCCCTCGCTCGCCCCAAGCACGTTTATTGCGAGAAGCCCATGACCAAGACAGTCGAGCAGTCGAAGAAAGTCGTCGCACGCGTCAAGCAGACCGGCGTCAAAATGCAGGTCGGCGTCCAGGGAATGTCTGACGATTCCTACGAAAAAGCCCACGAATATGTGCAGCAGGGCATCCTGGGTAACATCGTCGTCGCCCAAATTGATTACTCGCGCAACCACATCGGCGACTTCTTCACCAACCCGCCCGATCCCGACGTTCGTCCCGGCGAAAACTTTGATTGGAACGCGTTCCTCGGCTCTGCGCCGAAGCGCCCCTACGATGCCGACCGCTTTCTAAGCTGGCGGCGATACTGGGACTATTCCGGCGGCATCGCAACTGATCTGTTCATCCATCGCGTGACCCGCATCATTAAAGCCCTCGGCCTCACGTTCCCCGAACGCGCCGTGGCGGTGGGAGGCAAGTTCGAGTTTCGCAACAGTGCCGCTGAAATTCCCGACACCTTCAATGTCATGCTCGATTATCCCGGCGGCCCGTCCGTGATCCTGGTATCTTCCATGGCTAACGACACGCCCGTTGATCACGTCATTCGTGGTCACAAGGCCACGCTTCAATTCACCAGGACCGGCTTTACCATCACCCCGCAGGAGGATTTCGCAAAAGACATGCAGCCCATCACCCACCAGAAAACCGGCGCCGAAGACCTGACGCTTCATCACCGTAATTTGCAAAACGCCATTCGCCGCAACGAGCCGCTCAAGTGCGACTCCATGCTCGGATACTATGGCGTGGTCGCCTGCGAGATGGGTGTCCAGTCCTACCGCCAGCGCAAATACATGGCGTGGGACAAAACAAAGGAGCGCATCGTCCATGCATAAATTGTTTTGCTTGCTGATCTTCTGCGTGGCGGCGCGCGCCCAATATGATCTCGTCCTCAAGGGCGGCCACGTCGTCGATCCGAAAAACGGCATAGACCGCGTCATGGATGTAGCGATCGCCGGAAACACGGTCGCGGCCGTTGCACCCGAGATCAGTGTGTCACAAGCCAAGAAAGTGATTGATGTTCGCGGCCTTTACGTCACGCCGGGCCTTGTCGATATCCACACGCACCTGTTCTTCACCACCGGTGCGGGAGGCGCTTGGGCTGGTGACCAGAGCATTCAGCCTGATGCCTTCAGCTTCCGCACCGGTGTCACGACCATGGTGGACGCCGGCAGCGCCGGATGGCGTGGCTTTGAAACATTCCGCCATTTCGTCATCGACCGTGCTCAAACCCGCGTGTTCGCTCTCATCAACATCGCCGGCCTCGGCATGCTCGGAGATGCGGCAGAGCAAGAAGCGAGCGAGTTTCAGCCGGAGCAGGTCGCCCGCCTCGCCAAAAAGCATCACGACGTGGTTGTCGGCGTAAAAACCGCGCATTACCAGAAACCCGATTGGACCTCTGTAGACCGCGCCGTCGAGGCGGGAAAGCTTGCTGGCATTCCCGTCATGGTCGATTTCGGCTGGTTCCTTCCCGAGCGGCCTTACTGGCAGCTCGTCACCGAGCATCTCCGGCCCGGCGATATCACCACGCATTGCTTCCGTGCGCCCGTTCCATGGGTCGATGAAAATGGCAAGCTCTACGACTACCTGCGCCGTGCCCGTGCCCGCGGCGTGATCTTCGACGTCGGTCACGGCGGAGGCAGTTTCGTTTTTCGCAACGCCGCCGCTGCCGTCGCGCAGGGCTTTTATCCCGATTCCATTTCCACTGATTTGCACGGTGGCAGCATGAACGCCGGCATGATCGACATGTCCACTACCATGTCGAAGTTTCTTGCCATGGGCGAGCCGCTCGTTGAAATCATTCGCGAGTCAACCGTCAACCCGGCGAAGGAAATCCAACACCCCGAACTCGGCCACCTCACAGTCGGTGCCCCAGCGGACGTCGCCGTTTGGGATCTTCGCTCCGGTGAATTCGGTTTCATTGATGCCGCCGGTGGTAAGCTCACCGGCAAGCAGCGGATGGATTGCGAGTTGACGCTGCGCGACGGCAAAATCGCGTGGGACCGTAACGGCCGTGCCGGTACCGACTATCGCAAGCTCGGTCCCACCTACGGTGTGCGCGACGTCGACCACGTGGTCCCGCCACCCAGGTGAGCTTGCCCCGCAGTTCCCGTTTCGCTAAGCTCGTGATTTGAGTCTGCCGCTGATTGTCCTTGCCTAAACCTTTCTGACGAGTCCGGCCGCATCCCGCGGCCGATGAATCACTCTACGTGTGCAGAAAGAGTTCAGGCATGTCCCTGGAAAAGTTTGGTTGGAATTCGCATTTTGAAAATCAGTTTGCGCGCCTCGGCGGCGCTTCACTCGAACCCGCTCGCGTGGCCGTCTCCGGTCGCGAGCATTTTATCGTCTGGACAGCCACCGGCGAACGGCAGGCGACCATCGCCGGCCGCCTCCGGTACGAATCGCAGGATTGGCCTGCCATCGGCGATTGGGTGGCCCTCGAAAACGGCTGCCGCATAGCCCATCTCCTCCCGCGCCGTACCTGGTTCTCGCGCAAGCAGCCCGGTCCTGTCACCCGCGAGCAGGTGATCGCCGCCAATATCGACGTTCTGTTTGTCGTCTGCGGCCTGGACGGCGATTTCAACCTTCGCCGCATCGAGCGCTACCTGCTCCTCGCCTCGGAAAGCGGCGTCAGGCCCGTCGTCGTTCTGAATAAAGCTGACGTCTGCCCCGACCCGGAACGTGCCGCCGGAGCCGTCGCTGCAGTCGCGTCAGGTACTCCAGTTCTCACCATCAGCGCGCGCGAGGGCTGGGCCCTAGAAGCGCTCGTGGCCTGCCTCGAACCGGGCCTCACCGCTGCATTCACCGGTTCTTCGGGCGCCGGAAAATCCACGCTCGTGAACCTCCTGCTGGACCGTGCGCAGCAAACCGTCCATGAAGTGCGCCTCGACGACAGCCGGGGCCGCCACACTACCGTCCGACGGGAGCTGTTCATCGCGCCTCAAGGCTGGCTCCTCATCGATACTCCAGGACTGCGGGAGCTGCAACTTTGGGCCAACCCGGAAAGTCTCGATTCCGCCTTCTCCGATATCGCCGAACTTGCCGCCCGTTGCCGCTTCCGCGATTGCCGCCATCAGGGCGAACCCGGCTGCGCCGTCCTGGCATCAGACCTTGACCAAACCCGCCTCGCCAGCTTTTCGAAATTACAGCGCGAGCTCGGCCATCTCGATCGCGAACAGAATCAGCGCGCCGCCCGGGAGTACAAGCGCCGTGTGAAAGCCATACACCGCGCCATGCGCAGAAACCCTGGCCCTAAAAAGTAGCCCCGCCGCCGGCGCCGCTCACACCACCACCGCGCTCACCGGCGCTGTCCCCACCGGGATCATCGTGAAAAGTGGCGCTGTCTTGTTGCGTCCCGACCGGACCGCCGCGATCCGAATCACCGCCAGGTCGCCTGACCCGTGATTCACCACCAGCGCGTATTGGTCATCGGGAGTGAAGGTGATACAGCACGGCTGCTGCCCCACTTTCACTGCCGAAAGCATATCTCCCGTCTCCACTTCCAGAACCGTGACATCCCCCGTTTCCGGGTTCGCGGCAAACAGATATTCCGGCGATCGCGAAATTGCCATCGTTCCCGGCGCCCGGCCTGCCAGCCGCGTCTCCGCTACCTCCGTCCGATACGGGTACACCACCACCACGGCATCCATACCCTTCCCCGTGATGTACATTTCTCCGCCATCGGCTTTTGTGCAGAAATTCTCTGGCTCTACTGCCAGTGGAAGGCGCACCATGGTCGCTCCGCTTTTCGCATCCAATACCGTCAATCGGCGCTCGCTCCGGTTCCCTACCAGTACCAGCTTCCCGTCCAGCCGGAACCGCACCGCCCTCGGATCCTCCCCGGCCGAAAAAAAACGCGCCGCGCCGGAATTCGCTAGGTCAATTAACCCGGCTGACTTTTCATCAGTAAACACAACTGCCGCCGCCCGCCCGTCACTGCTCAAATCGAAGTCCGCGGGCGCCGCCGGCAGTTTCACTCGCATTCGCGGCTCAAACCGTTCCAGGTCTAACTGCACTAACGCGTGCGGCGACCGGCATAATACCCACAGGGCTTCGCCATCGGCCGACAGGCGCGTCGCCAGCGCCACCCCCTTTAGTGATAATTTGCGTTTCACCGTCAGCGCACCCGCGTCGATCTCGACGATCCTGGCATCTTGCGGAATCATCACATAAACCGTGCGCCGTCCCTGGCTCGCCGTCACCCCCGCAGGCACCCCATCCAAGCCGATCTGCCGGGTAACGGCAAACTCCGTCAAATCCACAGCCGCCACCGACTGTTTGCCCGCGTTCGCCACGAAAGCGTAGCCCGGAAACCCGGTAGCTCGCCGCCGCCCGCACGCTGCTGCTCCCAGCGAACTGAATAAAAATCTGCGACGATTTGTCGTCATTTCCTCAAAAATCGCGCCGTCACTTTCACGCATTTGCCACTGAATTTTTGCCCGCTGCGGGCGCATTCAATCCGTCTCAAATACGCGAGGTTGTTGTCCAGAATTATGCTAACATTCCCTTTAGAGTTGCTCCTGGCCGGTCTTTCGCTGTGAATCTCACACATGAATCTCCGTTCTCTGTTTAGCCTCTTCTCCTCGGATCTCGCTATCGATCTGGGCACCGCCAATACGCTGGTATTCGCGAAGGGCAAAGGAATTGTCGTCAACGAACCCTCTATCGTTGCGCTCAACAAGAACACCGGTGAAGTGGAGGCGGTGGGCAAGGAGGCCAAGGAAATGCTTGGCCGCACGCCCGGTAACATCGTCGCCATCAAACCCATGAAGGACGGCGTCATCGCGGACTTTAAAGTCACCGAAAAGATGCTGAATTACTTCATCACCAAGGCGCACAACCGCAAAATGCTGGTTCATCCGCGCATTGTCATCGGCGTGCCGTCGGAAATCACACAGGTCGAAAAGCGCGCGGTTATGGATTCCGCCTATCGCGCCAAGGCCAGCGAAGTCCACTTGGTCGAGCAGGCCATGGTCGCCGCCATCGGCGCCGGCCTACCCATCACCGAACCCTCTGGAAACATGGTCGTCGATATCGGCGGAGGGACCACCGATGTCGCCGTCATCTCGCTCTCCGGCATTGTCTATTCGCGCTCCGTTCGCGTGGCCGGCAACGAGATGGATGAGGCCATCATGCAGTACCTCAAGCGAAAGTACAATCTGCTCATCGGCGAGCGAACCGCCGAAGCCATCAAGATCGAAATCGGCTCCGCGTACCCCCTCGACAAACCCCTCACTATGGAAATCAAGGGCCGCAACCTCATCGAGGGTGTTCCGAAAACCATTACCATCGACGACAGCGAAATTCGTGAAGCGCTTTCCGAGTGTGTGGCCACTATCTTGAATGCTGTGCGTGTCGCTCTGGAACGAACCCCTCCTGAACTCTCTGCTGACATCAGTGACCGCGGCATCGTGTTGACGGGCGGCGGCGCGCTGCTCAAGAATTTGGATAAGAGGATTCGAGAAGAAACCGGGCTGCCTGTCTCCATCGCCGACGATCCGCTGGCCTCCGTCGTGCTTGGTACCGGCAGAATGCTCAGCGACTTCCGGCTTCTCCGCAAGATCTCGATCGACTGATCCCCGCGGGCGGCGCCCGCTTCACGGCCATGGACACCCTGCTCAGCCGCTATCGCAATATCACGGTTCTGCTGCTGGTGATTTTTGCCCAGATGGTCCTGCTGGCCTACCAGGTCAAAAACGGCAGCGACGTCCGCCTCATCCGCGTGTGGGCCGTCACCGCCGTCACTCCTTTCGCCCGTGTCATCGAGGGCGCGCGGGGCGGCACCCAGGGGTTCCTGCAGAATTACGTCTTCTTGCGCGACAGCCGCGCCGAGAACGAACGCATGCGTACCGAACTCGGCCGCCTGAAGCTCGAAAATCAATTCCTCAAAACCGAACTCGCCACCGCCGACCGCGCGAAAGCCCTCCAGGCCTTCCAGCAGCGCTCCCTCTCAAAAATGATCGGCGCGCGCATCATCGCCACCGCTACCGGAGCCTCCGCCAGCGCGGTCTTCGTCGATCGCGGAACCACCTCCGGTATTGAAAAAGGCATGGCGGTCGTCACTCCCGATGGCATTGTGGGCAAAGTTCTCGCCGCCTATCCCACCGCGTCGCAGGTCCTGCTCGCTACCGATCCCAGCTTCGCCGCCGGAGTCGTTTCCCAAAAAAATCACGTGCGTGGAATTCTCAAAGGCCTCGGTCACGGAAACTGCCGCGTCGATTACGTCCAGAACGAAGAGAAAGTGGAGACCGGTGAATGGTTTTACACCTCCGGCGACGACCGTCTCTTTCCGAAAGGCATGCCCGTCGGCCAGGTGACCGCAGCCCGGCCGGGAAATCCTTTCCAGGACATCAACGTCGACCCCGCTGGTCTCGCCGGCGGCCTCGAAGAGGTGCTCATCATCCTCGAAGGCGTTCACCAGGAGATTCCCGATCTCAAAACATCGTCCGAGCCCGTCTACCTCGCGCCACCGCTACCCTCAACTTCGGGCAATACGCAGCCCGCCGGCGACCCGTCCGCTTCTACCGGCGGCGCGCCCAATACGCCCACGCTTTCCACCGATGCCGACAGGCTCCGCACACACTATCAGGACGTCAGCGATGCCCAGAACCACAAATTCGGCGACAATCCCGTGGGCTCCAAGGCCGTGAACTTCAACCTGCCCGTCAATCCCGGCGATAAGCCGGCTGCGCCTAAAACCCAAGCTCCACCCGCTGCCGGCGCCGCGCAGCCTGCCGCGCAGAAATCCAAACCGCCCGCAGACGCGCCGGCGCAGCCCCAAACACCGCCGGCCCCCAAGCCCCAAGCCCAATGAGATATTCCGACGAGCACTCGCTCATGTACAGCCAGCGCGACACGCAGATCTCGCGCTTCAAGGCCTGGGTACTGCTGCTCGTTCCGCTCGCCGCGATCCTGTTTCAGGTCTACATCCCGCTCTTCTTTCAGTTCCTGGCCTACCTCGAGCTGCCCCTTATCGTCACCGTCTATTTCGCGCTGATGCGCCGCAGCCCCATTGGCGGGCTGTTCGTCGGCGCACTCGTCGGCCTCGCTCAGGATTCGCTGTCGAAGAACCCCCTCGGCATGTTCGGCATCACAAAAACCATCATTGGCTATGTGGCTGCTTCCGTCGGCCTGCGCCTCGACGTCGACCATCCGCTCATCCGCCTCATCCTCGGTTTCTTTTTCTTCGTCCTGCATCAGTTCATTTTCTGGGCACTCTCCCGCGGGCTCCTCGCCCAGCAAGTTGCTTTCGAAACGCAGCGCACCCTCGTCCTCGGCTTGCTGAACGCCATCGTGGCCGTATCGCTGTTCCATTTCCTCGACAAACTCAAAGAGCGCGCCTGATTTGTAGTCTTCGTTACAAGCCACGTTGGCCTGCCCGCGCCCGAAGGGAGCGCTTCCGAGTTATCCTGAACCTCGAACCGTCTGCATGCTCGTCCGCGATCTCCGCTTCGCCCTCCGCCAGTTCCGCCATCAACCCGTGTTCTCTCTATTGGCCATCTCGATCCTCGCTCTCGGAATTGGCGCATCAAGCGCTGTTTTTAGCCTCCTCTATGATGCGGTGCTGAAGCCCCTTCCCTACCCCGACGCCGGCCGTCTCCTGTTCATCCACAATGCCTTTCCCAAGCACCAGGTGGCCGTCACAGGCGTGTCTGGCTTCGACTACGCGGAAGTCAAACGCCACACCGGCGTTTTCTCCAATGCCGGCGTCTTCTTCTGGAACGATCTCAACCTCACCGGCGCAGGCGAACCGCGCCATGTCGACGTCGTCAACATGTCCGCGTCCGTCTTCGAAACCCTGGGTCTCAAACCGCAAATCGGCAGGACGTTTTCCGAAGCTGAAGATCAACACGGCGCTCCGGGAACCGCGGTCCTCAGCGAAAATCTCTGGCGATCCGCCTTCGCGTCTGACCCGCAAGTGCTCGGCCGCGTCATCCACCTGAATAGCTTGCCGTACACCATCATCGGCGTCATGCCCCGCGCCTTCGACTTCCCTTCGCGCGAGACCCAGCTCTGGATCCCCACCGGATTCCGCCAGGGTGAATTCACGCTCGAGGGCGGGCGCATGGAGAAGTGGCTGCACATGGTCGCGCGCGTTGCTCCTTCGGCGTCGCCGCAGAAGGTCGAAGCTGCTCTCGCCGCCATCAGCGATAGTCTCGCCTCGCGTTACGCGCCGTTCTATCCGAAAAACGAAGGCTGGCATTTCACCGCGCGCCGGCTTGCCGAGGAACAGACCGACAGCGTTCGACGCTGGCTCTATCTCGCCTTCGCCGCGGTCTTCTCGGTCTTACTGATTGCCTGCATCAATGTCAGTGGATTGCTCCTGGTTCGCGGCGCCGCTCGCACGGGCGAAATCGCCGTCCGGCTGGCCATGGGTGCCACGCAAAAGCGCATCGTGCGCCAGATACTCTCCGAGACCTTGGTGCTCACCGTTCCCGGCGCCGCCCTGGGACTTATCCTGGCCGTCTGGGCCGTTCCTCTGGTCAATCTTTACGGACCGCTCCCGCGCCCGACTTCCATTCACCTCTGGACGCTGTTCTGCGCGTTGGCCCTCGCGCTCGTCAGTGCCCTCGTCGCCGGTCTTTTGCCCGCGCTTCTGACCGCACGCTTGCCTATCGAAGAAGGTCTGAAACGGGCGGCCGCCCGCACCTCGACCGTGCGCGGCTCATGGCGCGACATAGCCGTCGCCGCGCAACTTGCTGTCGCTGTCGCCCTCGTCTTCACCGCCACCCTGCTGAGCCGCAGTTTCCTCAACCTCACCCGCACTCCCACTGGCTTCGCTCAAGCCCATGTTTGGACCGGCGGCGTCTTTTGGTTCGGCGGAAACGCCACCGGCGGCCAACCCTGGAACACGCAGTTTTTCGAACCGCTGCTTGAACAGTTGTCATCGCTGCCCGGTGTCGAGCGTGCTTCCGCCGGCAATGCTCTTCCCTTCAATCCCAGCGGTGTGTGGACCGAAGCTCTTCGCCTGCCCGGCCGTCCGAAAATGACTCCCCCGCCCGAGGCGCAAATCGGTATCGTCTTGCCTGGCTACTTCGAAACCCTCGGGATTCCTCTGGTCCGCGGCCGCACATTCACCAGCCGCGACCGCGCCGGCGCCCCTCCCGTCGCCGTCATCGATGAAGAACTCGCGCGCCGCTACTTCCCCGGCGAGGATCCCCTCGGCAAGCCCGTCGGTAGCGGCGGTGCAGAAACTCCCGCCCGCATCATCGGCGTCGTGGGCAGTGTGCACAATCGCGATCTCGGCGGGCCCCCCGAGCCTCAAGTCTACTATCCGGAGCTGCAGGAACGCGCCGACGCGGCCTATCTCGTGCTCCGCACCAAGGGCGATGCTGATCCAACCGCCGCCGTCCGAAAATCCATCGCCCTCCTAAACCCCGGCGTCGCCCTGTTCGACGTCCGCACCATGGATGAGCGCGTCGCTACCTCCCTTCACCTCCGCCGCTTTGTCGCATTTCTCCTGAACGGCTTGGCGTTCACCGGCCTGCTGCTCGCTGCCGTTGGCCTGTACGCAGCCTTGGCCCATCTGGTCGAACTACGCCGCCGCGAGATCGGTATCCGTATCGCTCTCGGCGCTGTCCCCTCCCAGATTGTTCGGATGACCGTCGCCCGCGGTGGTTTAGTGGTCGCAGCCGGTCTCGTCGCCGGCTCCCTCGCGGCCGCCGCGGCCGGCCTCGCGGTTCGGAGTCAGCTCTTCGGAATCGAGCTTTCCGACCCCCTCACGTGGATTTGCGTCGTCGCCGCGATCTTGGTCGCGGCCGCCCTCTCCGCCGTCATCCCCGCGCACCGCGCCGCCCGCATCGACCCCGCCCTCGCTCTCCGCCACGAATAGATCACTGCCACAAACCGTTCAATACAGCGGCCAACTCTGCTGCATTCCCGCCTCCTCGACGCCGCCAGCCCGTTTTAATCAGGTGGCGCGCCGTCCCGCCCTCTGGAATAATGTTTTCGAAAGTTACTCCCGCCCCAACTCACTTTTTAGATAGACTGAAAGTAGAAGCTGGAGTAGTTCAACCTGCCGTGAAGCTCCTTCCGATCGAGCCGGAAACTCAGCATCAGGCACCGCCCAAGCCCGTCCTGCGGGACGACCCGAAGTTCGCCGCCGCGCGAATCGCCGTTTTTCAATACAGCACCGTCGCCATTTTCCTGTTTCTGATCTCCGGATTCTGGGATCTCCAGGTGCGCAACCCCGAGCTCTACAATGAACTCGCCGAGCGAAACCGCATCAAGTCCCTTCCTATCATCGCCCCGCGCGGGAAAATCCTCGATCGCGACGGGCGCGTCATCGTTGACAACCACCTTTCATGGAGCGTCATTCTCTCGCGCGAAACCATGAAGACGGAGCACCTCCGGCCCATCGCCGACGGCCTCCGCATCGATTACGACGACCTGATGCAGCAGCTCAAGCGCTACCGCTCCCGCCCCAAATACGAGCCCATCATTATTAAGCAGGAGCTGACTCCGGCCGATATTGCTTTCGTCGAATCCCATAAAGACGTCGACTTTTTTCCGGAACTCGAATTAATTCACGCGCAGCGCCGGCTCTATCCGCAAAACGGCTTCGCTGCGCACGTCATCGGGTATACGGGTGAAATCAGCGAATCCGAGCTCGATCAGCCCGAGTTCGCCAAGTACGATACCGGCGCCGTCATCGGCAAGTTCGGCCTCGAAAAGCAGTACAACGACGGACTCATGGGCGTCGATGGTCAGCGTGAAGTGGTCGTCGATAATCGCGGCCGTGAGCGCCAGGTACTCGGAATTAAAGAGGCCATTCCCGGCAAGAACCTGCAAACAACGCTCGATCTCGACGTTCAGGCAGTCGCAGAACTGGTCCTCGAAGGTCGCAAAGGCGCCATCGTGGCTCTCGATCCGCGAAACGGCGAAGTGCTCGCCATGTCCAATCGCCCGACCTTCGATCCCAACAAATTCTCGGTGCGCATTAAGAACTCGGATTGGAAGGAACTGCTCGACAACCCCGATCACCCGCTCCTCAACCGTGCCATCCAGGCCCAGTTCGCCCCCGGCTCGACCTTCAAGCCGCTCGTCGCCATCGCCGGTCTCGAAACCGGCACCATCGACGATCAGTTCACCGTGTTCTGCCCCGGCGGTGCCACCTTCTACGGTCATTTTTATAAGTGCCACCAGCGCGATGGCAGCGTTTCGCTCCACAAAGGCATTGTGCAGTCCTGCGACGTGTACTTCTACAACGTGGGCAACAAGCTTGGCATCGATCAGATCGCGGCCTTTGCGCATCAGGCGGGATACGGCGAGGTCACAGGCATTGATCTCCCCAACGAGGCTGCAGGAGTAGTTCCCTCTTCCGAATGGAAGATTCGCAATTTTCGGCAGAAATGGTATGCCGGTGAGACCATTTCAGTGGCGATCGGGCAGGGTGCTACTACCGTCACTCCATTGCAGTTAGCCCGCGCCATCGGCGGCATCGCCATGGGTGGTATCTGGTACAAGCCGCATCTGGTGAAAACTGCCAGACCCGATAAGCCCCACACCTATCCCCTGAATCCTGAGAATGTTGCGAAAGTCGTCTCGGGTATGTGCGGCGTCGTCAACGAAGGCGGCGGTACCGGAGGCCGTGCCCGCTTGCCCGGCGTCACCGTGTGCGGCAAGACCGGCACCGCGCAGCTCGCCTCCAACGAATTCCTTCGCAAAGGCGGCAAGGCGCCAAAGGACAATGCCTGGTTTGTTGGCTTTACGCCGCCCGAGCACCCCGAAATCGTGGTCGCCGGGCTATATGAAGGTGGCGAAAAGAGTTATTACACCGCCGCCCTCGTCCGCGACGTGCTGAAGGCCTACGTCGATAAGAAAGCCCGCCTCGGCCAAAGTCTCGCGCCATCTGCCCCGCCGGCACCGATAGCCGAAACGCCTGAGGCCGCACCATCTGGAGAGCGCGAATGAGCGGCTATTTGAATCTCCGCGATATCGACTGGGGCATGCTGATTATTGTCCTTGTGATCTGTGCCTTAGGCGTCGTGCAAATTTACAGCGCTGCCATCGGCACGCAATGGCAGGACGCCTGGTGGAAACAGATCATCTGGACGGTGGTGGGCCTGTTACTCCTGTGGATCGCCACCGCGATCGACTACCACGCCCTCATGACCCGTGTCTGGGCCCTTTATTTTCTGTCAGTTGTCCTACTTTTAGCGGTTTTAATGGTAGGAAAGCAGGCTTTTGGTTCTACACGTTGGATTCCGCTCGCCCCGGGCGTTCATCTTCAGGTGTCGGAATTCGTTAAGCTGGTGATAATATTATTGGTAGCGCGCTTTATGACGGAGCTGCGCGGCGACAACCTGGAAACTCGGGACTTGTTGAAAGTAATGGCTTTAATCTTGGTTCCGATGCTCCTGGTGATCAAGGAGCCCGACCTGGGGACGGCACTCACCTACCTGCCCATTCTCGCGGTAGGAGCTGTGCTGGCTGGCTTGAACTGGCGATACCTGGTGGTGGCCGCGATCGTCGTCGTTCTGGTGCTGCCGGTTGGTTTTCATTATCTGCAGCCGTATCAAAAAGCTCGCCTGGTGAGTTTTATGGATCCGGATCGCGATCCACGTGGAACCGGGTATCAAGTGATTCAGTCCAAGATTGCGGTCGGCGCAGGCGGAATGTGGGGAAAAGGAGTGGCGCACGGAACGCAGACGCAGTTGCGGTTCCTTCCTGTGCCACATACCGATTTCATCTTTTCGGCTTTCGCCGAGGAGCACGGATTCGTGGGAGTTGTGGTGGTACTGGCTCTGTACTTCATGCTGCTGATGCAGATTGTGAAGAATGCGCAAACCGCGCCGGACAGGGCCGGGATGTATATCTGCATGGGTGTGGCAGCTCTGGTGCTGTTTCATGTCCTGGTGAATGTCGGCATGGTGGTGGGCCGTATGCCCGTCACCGGAATTCCGCTGCCGTTGATGAGCGCGGGTGGCTCGAGCATGCTGTCGATTTTCCTGATGCTGGGGCTGGTAAACAACGTTCGAGTTCGGCGTTTTGTGAATTGAAGTTTTTTAAAGGGAAGTAAATCGGGCGGCAGGGCCGCCTGCAAATTTTGTTGGGGACCTAAAAAGGGACTCTCGGACCGGTGGCGCTCCGTTGCAAGAGCGCGGTTCTGAACGAGGAGCGGGTTCCCCGGCCGGGCGCGTGTAGAGATCAGTTTCTCCAGCGTTCGGCAGCGTGAGCTTCAGTCAGTCGTGAGTGCTGGTGCAGCCGGATGTTCCACCAGCGCGAGCATCACGAAACCCACGCGGGGTGTACCTGTAGCCTCCCGGCTCCGGCGAGATCCGGACCCAACGGAGGAATGGAATGTCAAAAGAGTTAGTGGTTTCCTCGACTCGCCACGAAACACGCGTGGCGCTACTCGAAGACGATCAGGTCGTCGAGCTGTATTATCAACGCGAAAAAGAATATTCGCTTGCCGGCAGCATACACAAAGGCCGCGTAACCCGCGTCCTGCCGGGCATGCAATCCGCATTCGTGGACATCGGCCTGGAGCGCGACGCGTTTCTGTACGTCTCCGATTTCTTCGAGGATAACGACGAGTACGACAAAGTGGTGTCGAGCGTTGAAGAAAAGGTTCTCAAGTTAGATAAAGAGAAGGGCAACGGAGCCGCGACGGTGGTGCCCACAAATGGCGAGCCGGCGGCGTCTGAGCCTGCGGCATCGGCCGAAATTGCCCCCGCGGCAGAAAGCCCCGCCGCGCCCCCCGTCATCGCTGCTCCCGCTCAGGAACCGCGCTCGGAATTTCGCAGTCCGCAAGGTGATCGCGGAGATCGGGGAGACCGGCGCGGGCATCGTTCGCGACGGCGTCGCGGCAGAGGCGGCCGTGGAGGAATTCCCGAATCCAAGTACTTTTCGCCACGCACGCGCCCGGAGCCGGAACCGGAATCGGCAGCCGAGCCCTTCACAGCCACCGCTTCCGACGAAGACTTCGCGGTTTTGCCGGGCGAATCGCTAGCCAAATACGGAAGTGCCGACGAAAATCCGGAGACAGCTCCAGCCGAAAATGAGCCGGAGATCGAAAGCGTGGAAGCGGCTGAAGTGATCGAAGCAGCGCCCGAACCGGCGGCCGTTTTCGAGCCGCAAGAGATCGAGGTGGTCCCACAGGAAGCGCGTGCGCAGAGCGCCGTCGAAGAACCGCTTGCCGTCACCGTCATCGAAGAAACCAGCGAGCCGGCTGAACCGCAAATCGAAGTTGAGATGACGGAACCGGAAGCCACCGGTGAAGAGCCGGAAACAGCCGCCGCCGATTCCGCAGAAGGCGGATCTGATGCGGCATCCGAAGAAGCGCAGCCGGAAGAAAACGGGGTTGAACCCGCCCGCATTCCGACCAGTTTAACGGCCACGCTTCGCGAACAAGGTCCGCGATTTCTGCACCGCATGTCGCGGCGCATGCGGCGGAAGATGCGCGCCGGCGGAAACACGCCAGGTGAAATGCAGCGCCCCTCCGATGGTCCGCGTGAAGTGCGCGCCGCCGAGCCGCGAGCAGAAGCCAGGCCCGAGCCCTCGCGCGGTCCGGCCAGAAGCGACAAATCCGCCACCCCCTCGATCACCGACCTTCTCCGTGAAGGGCAGGAAATTCTGGTCCAGATTGCCAAGGAGCCGCTGGGACAGAAAGGCGCGCGCATCACTTCGCACATCGCGCTGCCCGGCCGGTTCCTGGTCTATATGCCGACTGTCGATCACGTCGGCATCTCACGCAAGATCCCCAGTGAGGAAGAGCGCAGCCGCTTGAAACGCGTCATTCAGGCCAATCGCACGGGCATGTCCGGAGGGTTCATTGTCCGCACGGCAGGCGACGGCCGCACCGAAGACGAACTCCGCGCGGACATGCTGTTTCTCTACAACATGTGGCTCGATATGCGCCAGAAGGCGGAGAAGAAACCCGCCCCTGCCCTGATCCATCACGATCTCGACGTCGTGGAACGTATTCTCCGCGATCAGCTCACTTCTGCGTTCAAAACCGTATGGGTGGATAACGAGGAAGTCTACGAAAATGTGCTGAGTTTCGTGCAGCGTTTCCAGCCGGCCATGGTCGGCCGCATCAAGCTCTATACGCGTTCTACGCCCATCTTCGACGAGTTCAATATCACCGCCGAACTCGAAAAGGCGTTGCGGCCCAAGGTGTGGCTGAAATCCGGCGGCCACATCGTCATCAACCAGACCGAGGCGCTGGTGGCCATCGACATCAACACCGGCAAGTACGTGGGCAAGTCCAACCGGCTGGAAGACACCATTGTCAAAACCAATACCGACGCGGTGAAGGAGATCGTCAGGCAGATCCGGTTGCGCGATCTCGGCGGCATTATTGTAGTGGACTTCATCGACATGGACGAGCGTAAGAATCGCCAAAAGGTGATGCAGGCGCTCGAAGACGCCATGCGCGCCGACCGCGCCCCGTATAAGATTCTCCAGTTCAACGATTTCGGCCTGGTCGCCATTACCCGAAAGCGTGTGAAACAGAGCTTGGAGCGCACGCTGTGCTGCCCGTGTCCCTATTGCGACGGAGCGGGTTACGTGAAAAGTGTCTCCACCATGGTGGGCGAGATTTTGCAGGAGGCTCACAAGGTTGCAGGCGCGCTTGAAGACGGCAGCGTGACGCTACGCGTCAATCCCGAAGTCGCTAAAATTCTAAAATCCAACAAGAATGATTACCTGCAGGAGATTGAGCAGGTGCTCGGGCGTACCGTATTGGTGAAGAGCGATCCGCTGATCCATCAGGAAAAGTTCGACCTGGCGTAAAGATTTACACGAATCGCGCCCGCACCGTACGGCTCGGGCCAGCGGCCAATCAGGCAGCATCCTTCTGCCGCTCGAGAACGGCGGAATGTTCACCCCTGTGCGGTAGTAGTGCGGGACTGACTGCAAAAGTAATCAGAATCAGGCCCAATGCGTGCCCGTAAGTGTAGTCCGTTAAGCCCATAATGAGGAACCCGCCGACGCTGTTCATGGCAGAGTAAGCCAGGAAGCATTCCTCGCGTGAGCGAGCGCGTTTGCACGCTATGTGCACCTCCCTGATCAATGCGCAAACAAACACCACTGCCGCACTGAGTACGATGAGCCCGAACTCTGCCCCAAGCTGCAATCCATTATTGTGGAGGTGCCCGTGGTAAGCGGGCATCGGTTCCCCCTTTACAAGAAATTGAGAATATAACTTCTCACTTCTTCCGGGACCCACCCCGAATAACGGCGCCTTCCGAATCATACGCAAACCTACACGCCACATCTGAAGGCGCTCCGCGTTCGAATAATAGTCAGCATCAAACGCCTGTTTCAGCCTGTGTCCAATTACGTGAGGCGAGAGCAACATAGCGATCAGAAAAACGGACGGAATGCCCCATATCCATTTCGACCGCGTCCGGAGCACATGAGCCAGACCAATAAGAACGGCAGCGCACCAGAGACTGCGCGTCAGGCTTAAGGAGATTGCCAGAATTTGAACGCCAAGCATTAGTTGCGTCCAGCGCCCGGCCCGGTAGAGAGTTCGATATTCCAACAATGCGCTAAACACGATGATTTCAACCGTCCCGAAAATTGCCCAATGATGAAGAAATCCGCCCGTCCGTAAATAGAACGACGGATCCCCGCCCTTCATCAGATCCTGCTGGTGCCGGACCGTCAGAATATAGAAATTCACAATCAACGATAAGGACCCGATCGTCGCCGCAACGAAGATGCCCCTCCATACACGGACGTAATCGTCAGGATGCTTCATCGCCGGGATCGTGATGAACAGAGCCACCATCAACAACAGATGGCGCATTTCGCCAAGGCCGGCACCCAAGTCTGGAGAACGCACCCACGATGTCACTTCCAAGGCGATCCACACCAACCAAAGCCAGAAGAGCCGGGGTGGGCGAATTGACTCTGGATCACGTAAGAAGCCGGCCAGCCGGAATACCAGAGCTGCGCTCAGGAACGTTTCACATACCGCGATAGAAAGCGGAACGCAGCATAATCCGATAGACGCTAACACCATCGCGGGCCCTCGATCCCGGCACCAGCCAGGCAGCCGTGCCGCGAAACCTCTGGTCGGCGTTTGGTGTGCACCTGCCCGGAACGTCGTCGGCATCGCGTATGGGTATTCGATGAAAACATGCCCGCGAAGATAGAACGGGCGCGCCCGTTCTCACGTTGCGGCGTATTCCCACTAATCCGAGAAGTTCATAGGTGTTGACTCTGAGGTAGCAGAGTAGATCGCAAGTGCTACGCAATGCGAGAGGACAGTGTTAGAAGGCCGTGATACTTAGCCGCTGATGTTGTTAATTATTCCCGGCAGTACTTCGTGAAATATCGTACGGCGTTTCGTGTGTAATATTCCAGACGGGCTGACGGGTCAGCGAGAAACGCCTTCATGGGCAACCTGCAATCGGGGAGGCGGAGGTTCGGAATTGGCCCCCTTGACCGATTGCCAGATCACGCGGTTCAATTCGAGGGCCGGCGCCAAATCGGGACCGTGGAAATTCCACCCGCTGGAAGCTTGTGCCCCAGGCGCGCCCGGCTTGTTGAATTCGTCGAGCGAGACCTCAGGCCGAACACAGGTATAGCCTTCCGCCGAAGCCTTGGGGCTGAACTCCGCCAGCAGACTCGGCGCTCGATCGTCGAAGTAAGTCAGGCTCCCAATCTTTAATAACTGTGCCATAGTCTTCAACACAGACACCGTCGAATAGTGCTGATGGGAAACGGCATGACGCCGCGTATAAGGCGAAATCATCAGCATTGCGGACCGGTGCGCATCTACGTGATCGGGTCCATCCTGAGCGTCATCTTCCAAAACGAAGATGACCGACTGAGGCCAAAAGCGGCTTTTCGAGATACGCTCCACTACGCGTCCGAGGGCTAGGTCGTTGTCCGCCACCATAGCCGTGGGCGTACGATACCCAGGCTTGGTGCCGACGGTATGGTCATTCGGCAGATAGATCAGCGAAAACCGGGGAAGTTGACCATTGCGATCAAACTGATCGAACTCGCGCTGCCACTCGTCGACGCGTTGCTGATCCGTGACATCTCCAATATCATCACGAAAATTCAAGTCGGAGTGATCTTTCAATCCGGCAAGGTAGACATGGGTCTTGGACGCGTCGGTTACTTCGTGCGCATACCACTCGCCGTAATTGCGGAAACTAACGCCGGCTTGGAGCAGACGGTCCCAAATGAAGCCGGATTGCGGCGCGGCGACGGGATGGTCATGTTCGGCGTCCCCATCGTACGGCGCATCCAGCACACCAGGCGTTCTCTCTGAATACTCCATGGGCCAGATCTTGTTCACGTATTCGGTACTGGTGGCCGCGGTCGACCATAAGTGGCCGTCGGCGCTGACATCGCCATTTACGTAGAAGTTATCGAAGAGTACGTACTGGCTGGCCAGTTTGTGCTGATTGGGTGTAACTGCGCGGCCAAACAGAACGAGATCGGAACTCCCATTTCCCTCCGGCATGTCACCGAGAACCTGGTCATAGGTTCGGTTCTCTTTGATCACATAGAAGACATACCGAATCGGAGGAGGTCTTTTGGCCGGGGCAGGCTTACTTCGCGGGCCGTAAATGCGCTCCGCCAGTGACAGCAGCGCTGCGTGATGAGTAGTTAGATCGCCGTCAGAAACTGCCTCAATACCCCCACCGGTAATGGTGCCGATATATCGAAACGGACGAACCTCCCCAGCCGGCGCCGGAACGTTTGGACCAGTGACCGCATTGCGGCCGTTCGCAATGAACAGAGTCTTGGCCGCCATGTTGTAAGCCAGGGCGGTAGGAAAAGTGCCCACTGGAATGACGCCGTCGAAACGGACGTCAAACTCTTTGTCGTCTTCTAACCGGAATGCAGCTACGCCGCTGACCGCCGCCAAGGCAACGAAAAGACGCCCGCCCCCGTAAGCCAGCGCATCCGGTTGGGTTCCCGTAAGCTTACTACCGGGAACTCGTAGATCGACCCTCCGTATTTCCCGCATGGTCTGCAGATTGATGATCGAAATCGAATCGGAATCGGAGCAGGCGACGGCCAAATGGTTTTGGTCGGGCAGCACCAGCATCTGGCCGGGGTGACTGCCCACCGGCACCTCAGCCAGCTTCCGAAAATGCGCTAGGTCAACAAACGTCACAGAGGATTGTCCCCAGCTGGAAACCGCCAGTCGGTTTTCGGGAAGCAGTGTTTCGGCGAATGGGAACTCGCCGACATCCAATCTCGCGCGCACGGATCCGCTTTCCACGTCAAATTGAACGATCTCCCCACCCTGGTTACAACCACGACGGCGGTGGCGCCGTCCACGAGCGCCAGGCCGGCAGTGAACTTACAGTTCTGGATTTCTACATGACGCGCCTGGCCGAAAGCCCCGCGATCGAAAGGCACCTCATAGATGCCGTTCTTGCCGTCGGACGCCAGCAGCAGATGCCGTGCCGGATCGAACGCCAGGCCAAACCACAAACTAGGTAGGTCCAGCTTTCCCGTGACTTCCCGGCGTGTCACATCGTAGGCCTGCAGGTAATGCGGACCGTATCCGTTGTTGGTGCTGATCAGGTAACGATCTTCGACCTGCAGCAAATTGAGCGGGTAATCTCCGGCCGCCACCCTGGTAGCAAGGGAAGCAGTCTTTGAACCAGCGTGCAAACCGCAGCCGTAAACCAATATCAGTGCGAGTAAAGTTGCCCGTGTGTTTGTCATTGGGGACCACGCAGCTTCGGCGCAGGCCCCGTGGATTCCCGCCGCACCAGCTCGCCCGAGAAGGTGACGGTGCGCTTGGAGGTTTCTCCACGGAGAAGCGCCAGAAGAATTTCGGATGCGCGCCGGCCCATTTGCTTCATCGGCTGGCGAAGGGTCGTCAGCGGTGGCGAGGAATAGGATGCGACAAAGAGATCGTCGAACCCTGTAATGGATACTTCGCCGGGCACCGAGACTCCGGCGGTGCGAGCCGCAGCCAATGCGCCCAGCGCTGTAAGGTCGTCATAGCAAAACACGGCGGTAGGCGGATGGCGCTGATCGAGAAGCCTGGACATCATGGCGCGGCCGCCTTCCGGAGTGGCATCCGCGTGCACGATCAGTTCGCGGGAGAGTTGCAGTTTGGCCCGCCGAAGTTCGAGCCGGATTCCGTTGAGCCGGTCGGCATTCGCCTGGCTGCCTCCGCGATGCCCGATATAACCGATTCTGCGGTGACCCAACTCCAACAGGTGCCGTGTCATCAGGCGCGCGGCTTCCAGATTGTCGATGCTCACCGAATATGTGTAGGACCCCGGGTGCTGATTATTGATCAGCACGATGGGCGTCTTCAACTCCTCCAGTTGCGAAAGGTAGAGCGAACCCACGCGCGACGCCGGGATCACGATGCCGTCCACTCGCCTCTCTTGGAATGACCGGACCACGTCGAGTTCGCGCTCGGGGTTCGCGTGGGAACTTGCCAGAAATACGGCGTACCCGTGCCGGTTGGCTACGTCTTCAATACCGGCCACGACCTCGGCTACAAAAGGATCGGTGATATCGGTTGCCACGCATCCGACCGTCATAGACCGGCGCAGCACCAGGCCACGGCCAATCAGGCTGGCGCGGTACCCATGCTGCTGCGCAACCTTCTTGATGCGAACGGCTGTCTCGGCGTTCACCACCGGACTCTCGCGCAGGGCACGAGAAACCGTGGAATGCGAAACTCCCACCAGACGCGCAATATCTTTGATGGAGACTACCTTGTTCATTAGCTCGGGTTCTCGTGATCACATCCGGGCGATTTCGCATAGAATGCGTTGCCCTTGTAATCGATTTCCTGAAGCCCACGCCGTGACGTATAGAATCCTTCGAGAGTGCGCCGCTTCGTCCACGCAAGAAAGGGATCATCGGCGCTCTCCAAAGCTGTCAAATGGGCCACCTGTTCGTCGCGATTCAAGCCGGCAAAGCCTGCTTGCTGGAGTGCTGCAAGGCCAGCGTGGCACAGCGCCTCCGGCTCCTCCGATTCCAGTTCGCGCACGGTTTGTTCCCCGTAGTAGTCCACGGCCAGACGTCGGAGAGCGGCAGAAAGAGAGCGCGCTGCAGCGCGGGTTTCCGCCGCGCGCCCGGCAACCAGATCGATCCACGCAGCCACCTCGAGGACGATAGGGTCGGACACTTCCTCGCCAAGGATCCGCGCCACCAGCGTTCGAATCAGAGCGAAGTCCTCCGCGCCGAAGTACTGCGGAATCGGGGGTCCGGCCGGCGGTGCCGTTGCGACTTTCAAGGCGTGCGCCATGTGCTGCAAAGACGGTTCGTAGAGGCCTGCCGGAAGCGGTTGCTTCTCGGCTGCGCTAACTGCGCCCAGGTCGATCTCGTAGAGCAGAGCGGCGCCGCCTATACGAAGAATCCAACCGCGCCGGCTCAGCTCGTTTTCGCTCATAGCTGCCTGAGGTATTCGGAGGCAATGTAATCGGCCGCGCGGGCGGATAGCGCCATGATCGTCAGGGTCGGCTCATAGCAGCCTTGTGTTACGAAGCAGGCGCCGTCCGTGACGAATACATTGGGCGCCTCGTGCACCTGGTTGAAGCGATTGACCACGCTCTTCTTCGGATCATCTCCCATACGCGCCGTGCCGGCTTCGTGAATATTCTTGCCGAAAATGCTCAACCGCTCCGGTAAGGGCGAGCGGTCCTGCAGCTTCAGGGAATCCACAATTTCGCCGAGCTTCTCACGCATCGCTTTCCCCATGGCCAGTTCGTTTTCGCCGTAGCTCGCGTGGAAACGAAGTACCGGAATGCCCCATTTATCTTTGAGCTCCGGATCGAGGGTGACGAAGTTATGGTAATCCGGCAAGGGCTCGCCCTGCGCATAGATCGTAAACATGTAAGGGATCTGTTCCCGAATCTTCTTGCGGAGCACGTGCCCAAAACCGCGCATCGCGAACCCGTGCTCGTACGTTTGCTGCCGGCTGTCGCCCGCCAGATAGTAACCGCGCAAAAAGCGCTTATCGGAGAAGCGGGGATCGGCGTTGGTGTACTTGGGAATGATGAATCCCATCGGCCGGCCAACCGCTTGTCGCTGCGAGCTCATCAGCGAAGGAATCGTCCCGCTCGCGCTTTCCAGGGTGAAATGGTCCATCAGATAATGCCCGAGAGCGCCCGACGACCCGCCCACGCCCTGGGGGAAGCGCGACGATTTGGAGTTCATCAGAATCCGCGTCGATTCGAGCGCGCTCGCCGCCAGCACAACCACGCGTGCGCGCGCCTGCCGCTCCGCATGGCTGTTGCGGTCGAGAAACACCACGCCCGAGGCTTTGCCTTCATCGCTCATCGCCAGGTGGCTGACGACGGCATCACTGATGAGCGTAAGCCGGCCGGTGCGCGCGGCATCCGGAAGCGTAGTCGCCGGGCTGTTGAAATATGAGGCCGTGAAGCACCCGCGGTGACACTGCTCACAGTAATGGCACGCCGGCCGGCCGTTTAACGGCTCCGTCAGGTTCGCGCTGCGGTCCGGAATCACCCGCCAGCCGAACTGACGGGCGACAATATCGCGTGCGTAAACCTCGCCGCAGGAGAGCCGCATGGGTGGGAGAAATTTCCCGTCGGGAAATTGAGGCAGTCCTTCGCGGCTGCCGCTGACTCCGATGTACGACTCGATCCGGTCGTAATACGGCTCCATGTCGCGGTAAGTGATAGGCCAGTTTTCGCCGTAGCCGTCGTGCGATGCCGCCTGAAACTCGAAATCCGAGTAGCGGTAGCAGACGCGGCCCCACAACAGCGACTTACCGCCGACTTGGCGCCCGCGGACCCACATGAACGGCTTGTTCGCATCGAAGGTGTAGGGATGCTCCGTATCGTCGACAAAGAAGTGATGCGTGTATTCGTCGCAGGCATCGCACAGCCGCTGCACCGGTTGTTTTTCGAGGAACGTCTTCGTGTCGCCGAAGCCCCGGAAGCGAAGACGGTACGGCCATACGTGCTCCGTGAAGTCGCGCTCGGGAACGCGCGGAGGGCCGGCTTCGAGCATCAGGACTTCCGCCCCTCGCTCGCATAACACTTTGGCCACCCATCCGCCGCTTGCTCCGGAACCGACTACGATGACGTCGTACGTTTTTGGCTTCGCGCTCACCAGCAGGCCATGTCTAGAAGATCACCTTCAGCGCCAACTGCAGCTGGCGGCCTCCGGTGCTCGTGGTGATCTTGCCCAGATTTGTATCCCCATAGTTCGTGTCGGGCGCGTTGAGGTTCACGTGGTTGAAGGCGTTGAAGTAGTCGCTGCGGAACTGCAAACGTATAGTCTCGCGCAGAAAGAAGTCCTTGTGCAAACCCAAGTCCACGTTGACAAGGCCCGGCCCCAGGATGCTGTTTCTGCCTGCATTTCCGTGGCGCCCCGCCGGGACATCCACATTAAATGCCGCGAGGTTGAACCATTGATTTGCAGCCTTCGGACCCGAGTTCGGATTTTGGCCGGCGACCACATCCGGCCGCAGGGAGTTCGCGTTTCCATCCTCGCAGAAGCAGGTGTCGTTCACGCCGAACGGCGTAAACCAGTAACCGGTCTGTGCGCTCCAGATGCCGTTGAGCTGCCATCCGCCGATCACTGCATTCGCCAGCGGCGAGACGCCGGATGCGAACTGGCGTCCCCTCCCGAACGGCAGATCGTAAATCCCGCTGAAAACAAAGCGGTGGCGAACGTCGAAATCCGAATTGCCGTATTCCCAATTCTCGTGGCGCGGATCGCGGAACGTATCGCCGGCGTGGGCGCTGCCGAGATTTGCGTCGGACGCGTTGTCGAGCGCATGGCCGTAGGTATACGACGCCAGGAACGACAAGTTGGCGCTGAACCGCTTCTCCAGCTTCACCAGCAGCGCATTGTAGCGGGAATAGCCGTCATTATTCGTTTGCTGCGATGTATCCTGCAAGTAAGGATAGGGCAGGCGGGAGCTCAGATCGTTGAACGTAGTGCCCGGAAACGCCTGGTTAAAGTAGATCAGCGTGTAGAGGTTATGCCCGGCTGCGCCGCTGTAGCTCGTCTCCAGGATCAAGTCCTTGGCAAGTACCCTCTGAATCGAGAAATTCCACTGCTCCACGCGCGGCGTGTGCAGATGAGCCGGCAGGCTGGCGATTTGAAATTGCGCGTTGGGATCGGTGAATGGATCCAGCGAGAAAGTCGAATGCAGGGGTTGGTTCGGAGGACTGTAGACAACGTTGAACGGTGGGTTGTAGCCGGGGCTCGGATAGCTCCAGGGTCCAATTTCCTGGAATCCATAATAGACGCCAAAGCCGCCGCGCAATACAGTCTTTTCGTTCAAAGAATAGGCCAACCCCAACCTCGGCGCCCAGTCGTTTTTGTCCGTTTGCACCAGGCCGGGAGTGCCGTGAGTGTCCACAGGTATGCCCGTGAAGCTTGCGGGCAGGGTATACGTGCGGACGCTTGGCAGAACGAAAACGCCCCGGTCCACATCGAAGTTGGCCTGATTGTTATGGCGCTCGTTCGGAGCCGTGAAGAATTCGTAACGCAATCCCAGATTGAGTGTGAGGCGCTTGGTGATGCGGTAGGCATCCTGCAAGTAGTAAGACGTATTCCACTGCCGGTAAATGATGTCATTGGCAGTCGAGAAGCTGATTCGCGATGGCATTCCCGTCAGGAATTGCGCGAATCCTACCGGCGCCGGATTCCCCTGCGCGTCTGTTGCGTTGTTGCTGGCAAAGAATTGGAAATCGCCGCGCGGCGCTTGCGATTCATAGTGCGACCAGCGAATGGGGCGAACGGCCGCTCCTGCGTGGAAGCTGTGCTTTCCCAAAATGAAGCTGATGTTGTCGTTATAGTCGCGGACAACACCGCTGTCGTTGTAATATCCCGACCGCTGGCCGATCTGTTGAACTCCTAACAGGCCGTTGAACCGCAGCAGGCCCGTTGGCATACCGGTAATCATGGGAATGCCGGTTAGCCCCAGCTGTGCATACAGATCCGTGTCCGGCGCTGTCGGTAAGCGATACGGCCGGGCGTGCGAAAAGCCAAAGCGGAATTCATTGATCACCTTCGGAGAAAAAAGGTGGGTCTCACTCAACACCAGAACCGTGCCGTCCGTCTTCGCCTGATTCACCGGACCGATCAGGTTGTTCCAGGTCCCTGTCTTGGTAGTGAGGCCGTTGCCCGTATAGCGCGCGAAGAAGGAATCTTTCTGCGAGAGGTACTGATCGAGGCGTGCGCCGTAATTGGCTGAATTGAACCTGTTGGGTACGTCCACCGCGTATTGCAAGGATCCGGGAATATTGGGCATCGGATACAGAGCGGCCAGACCTTTTGCCACCGGATCCAATAGACTGGCGGGCAACACGTTATTCACATACGGGGCGCCGAGTGTGAAGGTCGGCCCGCCGGGATTCGACGTAGAGCCTGGAAGAAACTCGGAGAAATCACCAGCGCGCATCTTGGCATCCGGAACCGTGATGTTCAGCAAACCCGGCGGCATGATATCGCGAACCGCTTCGTAATCCACAAAGAAGAACGTCTTGTTCCGGCCGTCATAAAGCCGCGGGACTTCTACCGGCCCGCCCACTACCCCCCCGAATTGATTGCGGTTGCGAAAACCTCGCCGGATTCCACGGCCGTTGTTTTCCCAGGAGTTCGCGTTGAGATCGGAGTTCCGCCAGTAATCGTACGCCGTTCCGTGCAGTTGGTTGGTTCCGGATTTCGTGACGATGTTGATGGTTCCGGCCGCTGTCCCGCCATATTGGGCGTCATAGGTGCTGCTTTGAATCTTGAATTCCTGGATGGCGTCCAGGTTCGGCGAAACCGCCACATTCACCCGCGTAGGCATTTCCGCCGTATTGGTTGCGTTGTTCACGCCATCCAGAAGAAAGGAATTGTCAAAAGACCGTGTTCCACTCAGACTGACGCCTCCCTGGCCGGAGTCGCGCGCCCCATAGCTGGGCACAGCTCCGGGGACGAGGGATGCCAGTTGCTGGAAGTTCCGGCCATTCAAAGGCATGTCCTGAATCTGCCGGTTCTGAATCACGTGTCCGACCGTCATATCCTCCGTATTCAGGGGCGGGGGTGCCGCCGTGACGCTCACGCGCTGCTCATTGCTGCCGACGGCGAGATTCACGTCGACGCGGAGACGTTGGTCCACGTCCAGATGAACGCGCTCAAATGAACTGGGCGCGAAACCCGGGGCCTCCACCACCAGGCGGTACTCGCCCGGGTGCAAGGGCGTGACGACATAGTCGCCTTCTTCGTTCGTTACCGTTTTGGTCTCGACGCCCGTGTTCAGGCTCTTTACCGAAACCGTAGCGCGTGGAACCACAGCGGCTGACGTATCCCGAACCGTGCCGATAAAGGTCCCCGAGTCCTTCTGAGCCCACACCGGGAACGCCGCCAGAAATAACACAACCGGCATTAAAGCCGAAGCACGTGAAGTCATGGGCGGAATTATGTCCGAACGAGCGCCCACTGTCAAGGCTTTTGCGAATGTTGCAAACGTGTGCACACGGCATTACAAACGTGTGTACGCTTTGCCATTCCAGCCTGGAGCAAGCGACAATGCAACACTCGACGCAACGAAAAATCGCGCGGACCACTTGCCAGTGTTCCGTCCGATACGGAACGTACTGAACTACACTAACTCGAGACTTGCGTTTTTCCTCTCGCTCCCGCGCCGTTCCGGCCAGCTCACTGCGCAGCTTCGCCTCGTCATGCGCTAAACCGTGCTTCAATCTCACGCGCCGCGCCAGCGCACAGAAAGCCCGACAGTTCCAGCGCCACCAGGTCTTTCAAACAAGAAAGAGACGAGTATGACCGAAGATATAACCAGTCGATCTATCGATTGGCTAGCCCCCTGGCACGGCGGTCTAAAGGCGGCGCATGCATCCGCCAAAATAAATTTGATCCGGCGTAACTTTTTTGATAACCTCCTCCGCCAGATCACGTATTAGCATCAGACAATAAGGGGTCGGCAGGTAGTGTCAGTCGAACGGCTACCCGTCTGACGGGAGGTTTCAGTATGCTCGGGCGTCAAGAAGCTACACGTCTGCAGCTGGTGCAATCGGCTGCATGTTCGAAGTTCTCGTTTTCCATCTCAGCAAGAATTACCCGAATGATATTGGCGGCGGTCTTTGTTCTGCCGGCCTGCGTTTGGGCACAGGCAACCGGAACCTTCGTCGGCACTGTTACCGATCCGTCCGGCGCCGTCATTCCTGCCGCCAAGGTACTGGCAACGAACGTTGCTACCGGCGTGTCGCAATCCACCATCACGAGCAGTGCGGGAACCTATACCATTCCCAACCTCGGCGTCGGCACCTATAACGTCAGCGTCGAAGGTTCCGGTTTCAAGACCGCGGTCGCGAACGGCGTCACGCTGGATGTGAGCCAGACGCGGCAAGTGGATTTCAAAATGGCGCTGGTGGGCGTCGAGTCCACCGTGGAAGTCAACACGGCGCCGCCATTGCTCAATACCACCGACGCCACCGTCGGCGGCCTGGTATCCGAGGAGCAGGTGCAGACGCTGCCGCTGAACGGCAGGAATATCACCGGCCTTGTGCTCATGCAGCCCGGCGTGGTGACGAACACCGGTTCCATGGGGTGGATGGCTCCTCAGGGACAGTGGATCGCCAATGGCAATCGCGGCGAGACTGCCGTGGGAACGCTGGACAACGCGGACATCAGCGACGCCGAGATGGGTACTCTGCAATTCACCAATTTCAACCTCGACGCGATCGCCGAGTTCAAGATCCTACAGAACAATTACTCGGCCGAGTATGGGCAGGGTGGCGGCACGATCACGCAGATGGTGAGCAAAACCGGTACCAACGGATTTCACGGCAGCGCTTTTGAGTTCATTCGCAACAACGACCTGGACGCGCGGAATTTCTTCGCTACGTCGGTTCCACCCTTCAAGCGCAACGAATTCGGCGGCACCATCGGCGGCCCGATCAGGAAAGACAAGACGTTCTTCTTCTTCGAATATGCGGGTCTGCGCCAGCGTCTCGGCGAACCCGACATCGTGTCCGTACCGACGGCCGCGGAGCAGCAGGGAATCGTCAGCGTCAACGGCTTCAATTACCAGGTGCCGTTAAATTCGGTCGCGCAACAGATCCTCAGCAAGTATCCGGCTCCCAACCAGCCCAACGGCATTTTTGGAGCAAACACCTACAACTTCATGTTCTCGCAGCCGACCAATGACAACCAGTGGTCAGTGCGCGTGGACCACCACTTCGACAAAGACTCGCTATTCGTGCGCGCATCTTACAACAATCACTCGGCGCTGGAGACGGACCCGTGGGCGGCGGTGCTGGGCGGCTCCAAGTTTTCTACGAGCAACATCGGCAACTCGCGCAACTATGCGGTCAGCGACACGCATCTGTTCTCGCCCACCATGGTCAACGTCTTCACTTTTACTCTCAACCGCGGGATCGAGGGCGTGCCTGAGGCGCCGGCAGAGGTCAACACCACCGCCACCAGTTTTCAGGATGGAAGCCTGCAAGGCTGGGGGCCGGACACATTCGAAACGCAGTACAACGTCACCTTGTTCAACCCGAAAGACAATGTCAGTTGGACCAAGGGCAAACACTCGTTCAACATCGGCGGTGAGTTCCGCCGCGAACGAGACAACGGAACGGGCGTCACCGGAATCGGGCCGAGCGGCGTGTATAACTTCAACACCGGTACGGCACTTCCCCAAGCGCTGACACCGCTGAACGGCGGCCCCGGCATACCGGCCGGAACGGCGAGCCCCAGCGGGCTGATCAGCATGATGGAAGGCGCGGATGTGAATTTCGGCCGTGCGACGACCGTGCCGGGCTACGGACCTCCGGGCGGCGGCGGCGTGTGGTGGGGCCTGCGGCGCTGGACGCTCGGGGGCTATCTGCAGGATGACTACAAAATCAGCCGCAAGCTGACACTGAACCTCGGTGTGCGCTACGAATACGCCTCGGTGCCCTCGGAAGTGGGCAACCGGTTTGCCGGTCCCGCCGATTACGGCAACCTGTACGGTCACTTCGTGGTGAATCCGCAGCCTCTGTGGAAACCGGATTATTTCGCCGGCAACTTGGTGCCGCGCCTCGGCATGGCGTACAACCTGGGAGGCAGCACGGTGCTGCGCGGCGGCTTCGCCATGTTCACCAACATGATCCCGACGGTGTATCCGGACCAGGCGCTGGTGAACTTTCCGGTAGCATCGCTGAATTACCTGGCGAATGCACCCTATTCGCTAACCCCGCAAGCTGTTTCGCTGCCCGTGCTGACCAGCACAAGCGGAGCGCCTATCGCCGCGAACGGCAACTCAAAAACCGTCGCCCCCAATACTCCGATCAATATTGAGCCTTACGCGAAGATTCTGGGCGTGCTGGGCGGCGATTATCCATCGGACGGTTTGCGCAACGGCTATACGATCAGCGCCAACGTTACGCTGGAACATGAGTTCAAGGGCGGCATTGCCGGGCAGGCTTCGTACATCGCCAACAACGGTGTAGCGCTCTACAACCAGACGTATCCCAACGCTTTCAACGGCGCCCTCCCGCAGTACACTCCCTATAGCAACATCACTCCCGGATTGGGCGAGCTGCAGGTGTTCTACAATGGCGCCCATTCCACTTACAACGGTTTGCAGCTTCAGGCGCGCAAGATTTCGGCGTCGCACGGGCTGCAGTTCCAGGCCAACTACACGTTCGCGAAAGACATGACGGACGCCGACGCAGTGTGGAGTTCAGGCGGGCAGAGCGGCGCCATCAGCCAGAACAATCCGCAGTGCGTGCGCTGCGAGCGCGCGCGGGCCAGTTACAGCATCGCCCAGCGCTTCGTGGCGAACTTCGAGTACGATATTCCGCTGGCCTCGGCACTGACGAGTATGCCCAAACGCCTGACGCAAGGCTGGATGGTGCTGGGTATCTACACGGCGCAGACGGGCTTTCCCTTTACCGTGGTGAGCCAGTACGGTAGCTTGCAGTACGGGTATGACAGCTTCGATGGCTTCGGGGCGCGGCCGAACGCACTACAGAAGGCGACCACGGTCTCGAACGTGGGCAGCGGGCCGCAGTACTTCTCCAATGGCGTCATCAACGGCTCGAATTATGGTCTCAATGATGGATTCTTCGGCACTCCCACCGTCACCAGCCCGGTGACCGGCGGAGCGGTTCTCCCCCAGCCCGGAAACCTGGGACGCAACACATTCACGGGTCCCAACTGGTGGAACTTCGATTTCTCGCTGGTGAAGGACACCAGGTTCACGGAAAGAATGCAGCTCCAGTTTCGCGCCGAGTTCTTCAACGTCATGAACCACGCGACATTTGGCACACCGGGCGCATCGCTGGGAAGTCCGAGCTTCGGGATTTCCACCTATACGGCGACGCCTGAACGGCAGATCCAATTCGGTCTGCGCTTCATGTTCTGAAGCGGCAGCCCTTGTTCCTCCAAATAACAAAAGCCCCAACCTTTCGGTTGGGGCCTTTTCATATATACCGGGCGACTTCCTACTCTCCCACACACTTGCGCGTGCAGTACCATTGGGGCTGAGGGGCTTAACTGCCGTGTTCGGGATGGGAACGGGTGGGTCCCCCTCGCTACGGTCACCCAGAACTTGTTGACCCGCGCGAGTGTTTACTCCGCGCGGTCTTGAATATTGACGGGACTTACCACTGACTTACGCACTCACTTTGTATTGAGAGTAAATTTTATGGTCAAGCCGAACGGGCAATTAGTAACGGTTAGCTGAGCCCATTACTGAGCTTACACATCCGTCCTATCAAACAGGTAGTCTTCCTGTGCCCTTGTTATCTTTCGATTGGGAGATCTCATCTTGGGGAAGGTTTCACGCTTATATGCGTTCAGCGTTTATCCTAACCGAACTTCGCTACCCAGCGATGCCACTGGTGTGACAACTGGATCACAAGAGGTTCGTTCATCCCGGTCCTCTCGTACTAAGGACAAGCCCCCTCAAATCTCCTACGCCCACCACAGATAGGGACCGAACTGTCTCGCGACGTTCTGAACCCAG
>Ga0070734_10001575_pt1 | contig 32430 bp, 20 predicted proteins | sample Coa_R1_8_FD_66444 | JGI IMG/M metagenome (GOLD analysis project Ga0070734, IMG submission 66444) | Surface soil microbial communities from Centralia Pennsylvania, which are recovering from an underground coalmine fire - Coalmine... | ecosystem: Environmental > Terrestrial > Soil > Unclassified ... | reverse complement strand
AGCGTCGAGTGAAACTCCCTTGCGAGCGACTGCTTTTTCAAGTTTTCCAACACGGTCGAGCAATTTGCGGTGATCACGGGAGAGCAGATCGAAGTTGTGCTGAGTCGCCACCAGTTTTTGGGTCAGCGCCTCGTTCGGTGCGGAAGCAGTTGTAGCAGCCGTTGGCGAAGGGCTTGGGGCAGCCGCCGCTGCTGTCGCGGTGGCGGAAGGTGCGAAGAAGTCGCGAAGCGAATTGACGATTTGATTTCGGCCGTCTGATGCAAAGGACGCAGACGTGTTCCGAATGGGAAGCTTGATGCCACACTCGGCCACCAAGAGAGCCAATAGTGTAAGGGCGGTCGCGGCATTTGGATCTCTGCCCGCGAACCGGCCGGGTGAGAATCCCGACGTTGTGGATGTGTCGTCGCACTGACTTGGGCAGCACAGGCTCTCGAAAGCATTTCCGATCTTTGCGATTTCGGGAATCCAGTAACGAATGGTCGGCCACGTCAGAACAAACGTACGTTCCAAGTTGCATATGTCGATGACCTGGCAATCGCACACGGTGATACACGCGAGGAGCACGCCCGTGTCGTCACAGTCCGGGCAGGGAGGGTTGATCGCGTTGCAGATGCAATCGCGAATGAGTTGAAACACGGTGGTCAAACGCTGAGTTCCGCGATCCAGGAGCTGGGAGAATTGGCCGCGACTGACATCGCCCGTTGCCGGTGCGGGCAAAGTGTCCAGACGCGGAAGCGTGCAATGCGTTTTTGCTTGCGCTTGAGCAAGGCGATTTTCGATCCATGCGTCCATTCCGTCCAAACGAACCAGGGCTTCGTTGTGAAATGCCGCGGTGTAGGGAGCTCCATAGGCGAGGAGCTGGAAAGAGAAGTTCGGCGCGGGTGTGGAGGGCGTCCTGACGAGCAACTCGGGTTGAGTAGTTGTGTCATGAGCGGGCACGTCCGCGGTGGTTGTCGGCGCGCTTGTGGCTGCCGTGTTGGCGAGCGAGAGCAATTGCGTTGAAAGCAGATTCAGCGAATTTAGCCAGGCTACGTCGAGCGTGTCCGAATACTGAGTCTGAAAGTCCTGCGACTGGAAAGCTTTAAATGCAGTATTCAAGGATGAGGTGGTGGCTTTGATCAACTCGGTGGTATCCGCGTTGGCCGTTCGCGCGAGCAATTGAAGATTGTCTTGTGTTTGCCACGACGCAAGATCGCTCGCGACGATGAGGGCGTTGTCCACCGCGTCCTGAGGTTTTGTTGTCAGCGCCTTTAACGATGTGTCCAGATTCTCGACGTGTGCCTGCCAATCGTCAAAAAAAGTCGGACCGAGGACGCGGACGGGGCTCTGTTGATATTGACTGTAGGCGGCCTGATATTTTTCGAAATATGTGCCAAGCCGTTGATTGCTAGCGGCGACGGTCGAGTATGCGGTTTCGTCTCCCAAACAATCGCTGATGGATCCGCAAATTCCCAATGACGGGTTGGCTGGCGGAGGGCACCGAAGCTCGAAGCGGAACCCTTCCTTCGTCCGCGTGGTTTCGCACGCAGTGGAGGTGCAAGGATCATCGGTTGCGTAGGGTGCGACCGGGTCAGAAGCTTGTTCGCAGTAATTCACGTACAGGCAATATTTGTGCGCGTGTTTTTGCGGGGTGACACTTTCTGAAGCCCCGGTTTGAGTTGTGGCGGCTGGCGCGCCTGGCGTTCCCGCAGGAGAAGTTCCGCCGGAGGAAGATACAGTGCCGGCGCATGGGTCGCCGCAGTCGGCGCCGCCGCGCTGCTTGCGCAGGAACTCCCGGATCATTTGGTTGATGTCGAGTTCGGTCGAGCACGAGACAACGATGTCGTTGCCGCAACAATCGAGGGCGTAGCCAGGATTGACGATGACTTTACCGCCGCCGCAGGGATAGCAGGTGACTTCGAGTCCACAAACAACTCCAGCGCCAAACAAATGACGCATATGCAATCGGTTCTTGGCGAGCGAATAGTCCTCGAGCAATTGCAGGTCGTCTTCGGTCAGGAGTTGCCCGGCGAAGAATCGAGGACGCACAAAGCTCTGGTCCTGGCAAAGCGAGCAGGACGCGCCACCACATTTGCAGGGGCTCGCCGCGGTGGTTGCACCGCCGCCGCATCCACATCCACAACCTTTTTTCGTAGCTGTCGTAGCGGTCATGGTAATCCTCCTACTTGCTCTTCCGGCGATCACGATCGTTTTCGTCTTCGCGAATGAAAAACCAACTCTCGAAAATGCCGCCGGGAATTCGATTTCCCGATGTCCACGGGCCCGGCCTTCCGGGTGGGTGACAACATTCTTCGGCGTGCGGATGATGTTCGCCTTCGTGTTCGTGCTCGTGATGCTCTTCACCGGCGGCATGATGACGGAAGCGGTGCGCAAATTCCGGAAGTTGAGGAACACGGCCGCCGGTATTCTCTCCGTCGACCGAGCGGCAGCAGCGGTCGAGGATGAAATCAGTGCGAAGTGTAATGATGACCCTGTCGCCGGGTTCCAGGGTCTCCTCTGTGGTGTCGCGGAAACGGATTCGTTCGACGAATCCGTGATCCTGCTTGTGCACGAACTTGCCGGCTTTGTTATAGATGTTGCCGGAACGGCCGCGGCCTCCTTCGACGACCCAAACGTCGAGAACGCCTCTGCGAATCGTCGAAGCGCGGACGGGTTTCGAAAAGCGAATTTCCAAACCGTCGTGGTGTTCGCTGTGCTCGTCGTCCGTGCCGAGTAGCTCGCGAGCTTCCTCCTGCGTGTAGGTGTGGCCGTGTTTCCAACTGACGCCGGTAATGGTCGTCGGTTCATACAGGCTTATGGGTCGCTGCACTTCGTTGTGGATGTGATGAGGCTGAATCTCGTGGCCCGGAACAAAGCAATCGATTCGTGCGAGCAAGAGACAGCAACTCTTGCAGGCTTCACAGCACGGCTCGCAGCGGTGATCTTTCGGCGGAGGATCGAGGCTCACCTGGATTCGAACAGACTCGCGAACTTTACCGAAAGCGGAATCCATCGAGGCGCCGCAAGCTTCGGGAAAAACGGGGCGAACCGGATCGACGTCCTTTTCGCAGTAGCAGATGCTCAGATAGAGCGAGTGCACTCCATGTTTGACGAGATAAGCCGATTGGGAATCGAGCGCCGCGAGCAGATCGACGGTCAGTGGTTTCCGTACAACGAGTTCATTGCCTTCGCAATCGATTGCGAGGCCGCAGTCGATGTGGACTTTTGTTTTGGGCTCTTCGTGGCAACATTCCTTGTGGAGCTTGCTCAGCGCTCGGCGTACTTCTTCTATTTCGGCGTCCAAATTTTCTGTGGGAGCCGGTGTAGCGGCTGCCGGCGGAGTGACGGGAGCTTGTGGCGCGTTGGTGGGTTGGGGAACCGGAGCAGAGGTCGCTGCCGGAGAGGCAGGCGGAGCCACGGCGGGAGCCGGTGCAGGAGTTGGAGCCGTGGGTGGAGCAGGAGCTGGAGCCGGTGTTTCGGCTGTTGGGCTCGGCGCGGCGGCGGGCTGTGGCTGAGAATCGGGGGAGGCAGCCGCTTTTTTTTGCAGCAAGTCTGTAAGCTTCTGTTTGAGGGAGTGATACTCTTCGCGATGCTTGTCATCACAATCGGGCGGAATCGGCACGGGCTCAACGCGCAAACCGCAAACGACACCGTAGCCATGCAAGCAGCGATTGTGCAGCTTGAGCTTTTCTCGAAAGAAATCCTGCTCCGTCTGAAAATCGCTGGCGGTCAACATCTGGCCGTAAAAATATTTCAAGCGGAGAAAATCCGCCGTCTCCATGCATTCGGCTTGTTTTCCAGCGTCGTGCTCTGGTTCCTTCGTCGTTGTCGCCATAGCTTCACCCCGCAATTGTCTGAATACCTACGATCGATCTCGTGCCGAGCTTCATCCCAGTGTTGGGAGTTTGCTGGCTCCCCCACAGAATCGATGTTCGACGCAGCCGAATATTTCCGCTGGCGCCCAGAATCGGAGATGGGAGCGCAACAAAAGCCGTGTCGATCCCGACGGCGGACCAATGGCCCAAAAGGAAACCGGTTCCGCCGAACCGAATCGAGGCGATCGTGTGCGCCGGCTTTTGTGCTTCCACCAGGTACTGGAGTCTTTCTTTCGTTTGCTCCGAGGTATCCGCCAAGGGCGGGACGAGAACACGGAATCGGTAACTGCCGTCTGCGAATGGATCGAGGTCCGGATTTCCGTAGCTACGAAGTGGCGCGCCGGAAAGGGGCGAACTGCCGAGGCGGAATCTGACCTTTGTTTTTCCGAACAGGCGCACCGAACCCAGTTTTGCTGTTCGACGAATTGACGAAGCGGATTGGCTACCAGTGCAGCCACAGGTCTTGTGGGAGTTTCCCGTTCCTACTGCGCCCCAAGGGCCAACAGGACTCGATTCAAGGATGGCTGGAGAAATTCCAAAGACCAGCTGGATCGCATCGCGCAAACCCGCGGGTGTACCGCGCTCGCGGTACAGCTTTGCCGCAGATTGAATCACTTTTCTAGATGTGTCCGCATTCCAGGTTGGATCGAGACTGATGCTGAAGAACTTTGCAAGCCACGGAAGAAGCTGATCGGGAACACCGGTGGGATCGAGCAGCGCGGGGTAGCCCGTGATGAGATTGTCCGTATCCGAGAGCAACGCATCGAAAAGTGAGAGAAATCGTTCGGTGAACTCTTCGGCCTTCGGATTCTGGCGGTAGATGTCTGGGAGATGTTCGATGCTTGTCGTTCTAGGAAAATCGATGCGAACGCGACGGACGATGGGCGTAGATATGCCGTCACTGGACCGAAACCGAATCCGTAAGTAGAGATAACGGCCGGGAGGTTGTTGGATCAGAAAATCGAGGAAGCCCGGCGCGGCGATGGTCCAATCGGATGGATGTGGCGCTCCCGAAGGGAACGTCTGCCATTGAGGATCGCCACCCAGGGAGCCTTGTGCCTGAATATTTTTGTCCTCGGTGGTGGCGACAGAGATTTCAAGCGAAGTGCCCGATGGAACGTCCGCATCGAGGCGCACGCGGTGCCATTTGCAGCGAGGGATCCCGCTGTCGAGCGCACTGGTCAGCAGCTGACCCTGCGATTGGACTGCCGGTGGAGGCGCGGGAATTATTTCGTCGGCGGGAATTGGCCGGCCATACCAAGAAAAGCAGCCAACCGAACCGCCGCTTGTATCGTTGAGGCAAAATCCTTCGGGGGATTCGGCGCTGACGCCTGAGGGTGGAAACGCTCCCTGTAGGCTCGCGATGGTTTCGCTTCGGAATATTCCATCGCAAATTGCAGCAGACCACAATTGCCATGTGCCACCTGCGTCTACCGACACCACCCACAGCCGCGTGGTTCTATCAACGGCGATACGATTGATCCCGGTTGCGACAGGGCCTTGAAGAATTCCTCTCAAATTTCCGTCCAGGCCGAAACGAAAAATCTGCGATTTCGAACTAGAGGCAACAAACAGCTCACCCGTCGAAGAGAACGCGACCGCCGCAGGATTGTCGAACGATACCTGAGCGACGAGTCGAAGTCCTGAAGCGCTTAGCAAGTAGACCCGTCCGACAGCACGGTCGGCCACCGCGACATAGCGACGCCAAGTTGCGATTGCGACGGCGTCCACCAGTTGGATTGGCGTGAATTTGCTAGTCCAAAGTTCGCCCCACTCGTGATGGCAAGCGTCTCTTTTCAGCAGCCGGGAGCACGGAGGTGATTTGGTGACGAGAAACCATTCGCACGAACCGCAACCTCGGGCGAGTCGCGCGGGCGGAATGCAAGCCGTGATTGCTGACGGATCGATGGCGGACGGATTTTTCAGCAAGAGTCGCAGACCGTCACAATCGCCAAATCCGTCGAGATTCGTCTTCGCGGGATCGGGTTCGGCCCACCCCACGTTGCAATCCAGCAACTGGAAGTTCGGTTTACCGGTGCCGCAGCTCATGGCTTAGCCTCCGGCAATATCGCAAACACTTCATGAGTTCCCGGCCAAAGCAGGGAATATGCGCTGATTGGAAAGTCTGTACAGTTGCCGCGGCGAATTCCGTCAACTACGAATTGAAGATTCGGAACGGCGGTCACTTCAGGGACTCCCGCAACGATTTGCCGCACTAATGAGGAAAACGAAATTGTTCCGCCGAATGGCCATCCGCTGCCATCGTCTCCGCCATTGATCGGGTCGAGATAAGAATTGATGCGAGCTGTGACACTCGCGGCCACGGCGCTTGGATTTGCCCCTGCCAGCACAGCTACGGTTGTGATGACGCGAACTTTGTGAAATACGGGAGCTGCGGCGACAATTTCAGCGCCCGCAGGCGCGATCTGCCTGCTCAAGTATGACGAAACAGCGCGGAGCGTATCGCTGTCAGCGATGGGAATCGAAGTTCCAGACGTCTGTGGCACAACAAAGACGCAAACAACTCCGGGAATCGGTTTGCCTGAAAAGGCTGGATGAAAACCCGCCACGGCAAATGCGCGGGCAACTTTTGCGCCGGGCGTCCGAAGAGCGAGGGCGGCGTAGTCTGCAGGAGCGACGGCGCGGCCAAACGCGCGCAACTCGGCGGGCCCGCGTATGAGCGCTTCCTGCTGCGTTTCCGCGTCGAGTCCGCCCGTCGCGGGTTTTGGATTCGTAACCGCATTCAGGAATGGAACGGAATTTACAAGACTCGTGATCTTGCCAGCCGCAACCGAGCCACCGCTGCCGCCACCAACTTGATAGCTTTTTGCCGCCACGTTTCGATAGCCCTGGGGCAGGGCTTTGCCGTGGACGCCGTCGCCGAACTGAACAAGGCCCGAGGCAAGATCGAGAACGTAGACTTTGTCATCCGGTCCAAACTGTGCCAAGTCGTCGACTTGTTGCCAGTCTTGACCAGCGGTTGTGACGGTTGACGCGGCGCCGGGAAGCGCCAACGGAGATGCCCCAGCGAAAGTCAGGTCGGAGCTGTCGTCAACAGAGAGAACGACACTACCGGACAGAATAGGTGTCTGGCTTAACTGCATCACGGAGCCTTTGGTGTTTGCCACGGGCGTCAAGACTTCATCGTGGATGGTTCGAGCGGCGATCGCTCGAGCCACATTCAATCTTATCGACAACAAAACAGGCGCCTTCAAATAGGCGCCGTATACAATCTGGGCACGAATCCAGAAGAGCGGCTGCGTGTCGGACGAACCTGAAGGAATTCCAGGGATCCACTGATCAGAAACTTCCAGTGCAACAATTCCGCTGCTGGTGAGGCCGTCGGTTTCGTCGAATAGAACTTTTGCGCTTTCGAATGACGCGCCGTTAAGAATACTCCACTGCAATAGCGGAGACAGCGGCGCAGGCGTCGGCACGGATCCCCCCGTGGATACAGGAGCGGGCACTCCAGCTTCTCCCTGCACGTCGAATCCTAGGGAGATCTGCGATCCGAGGTCTGCAGCGTCATTTGCAGAAATGCCAATCAGGAGCGCCACGCCGGGTTTTGGTTTCCCTCCGAACGGAAAAAACGGCACTGTATCCGTCGTAGGATCCAGCGATTCATAGAGTCCGTGTTCGAGCGTGTAAAGCTCTTTGATGGAGCCAGGTACGGCGCTTAGTGATTGCGTTGTTTCAAAAATTACCGGCGGTCCACCATCGGCGGCGGGTGCGCTGGTTTGAAATCCTTGCGGAATTGGGACGGGCTGCGTCGCACCGTCCGCGAGCGTGAATTGCAGCAGAGCTTCGGCTGGAGTCGCTGGCCGCGTGCTGATTCCCGTATTATTCAGGAACTGGATGAAGGAATTCTGGGGCAAAAGATTGATGCGTTCGAGAGCGGGCTCAAGCTCTTCCGCGAACAGTTTCAGTAGCGCCGTCCCTGCATCCCCGGCACTGCGGTTCGTCCATTCCGGCGTAAACGGCGGAGCATTCGCCAGGAGTTCCTTGAGCACTTCCTCTCGCGAGCTGTCGCAGAGCAGCAACTCAGTCTGAGGAGTGGCATTCGGCGACACGTCCTGCAGACGTTGCGCAGGCGTCGCCTCTTTTCCCCACCACGCGCCGCTCATTGCAGACCTCCGACGCGCGAAGCGGTTATCGCAACCTGAAATACCACATTCTCAAGCACGGGCAGTTCGTATGCGCCGATTGCGACGTCCTGGCAACTCTCTGGGGAAGGCATTCCGCTGAGCTGGATGGAAACACTTTGTATTGAGCCGCGATCGCCCAGCACCTGCTGAAGCTCACGCAAGAAAGCCGTGGGTCGCAGAGGATCGCCGAACGGCCAGCCGTCGCCGGCGTCGCCACCGGAGAGTGGATCGAGGAACTGCTGAAGTCGCGCTCGCATCTGAGCCTGCAACGAAGCTGAGACAGCCGAGGATGCGGAGATTTGAGCAGTGAGGGAAACACGACGGTACTTTGCGGGCTCGACGAATATTTGAGTGCCAATCAATCGTTCGCCATCCAACCGTTGTGAAACTGCCGACAATTGGCCCGGATCAGCGACCGGCGCCGCAACAAAATCGGCATCGCCGCCAAACAAACCGAAACCGTCGCGCGGGGCAAAGGGCACAACGTAAACCGTCACGGCGCCGGGTACCGTGGTGCAAGGAAAGTCCGGATGCCGTCCGATGGCTGCCTCGGCACGAGCGAGTCCTGCACCGGGAGTTGTTCGCGCCAGGACTTCAAAATCGTCGGCGACTACTGCGCGGTCGATTTCCTTGAGAGAGGCCCGCACGCGCAGCTGCGCGTCGGCGAGCGATTCGCTTTCTTCGCCTTCTATCCCCGCAACAACATTGAGTCCGCGAAGATTTTGCGCAGCGCCTCCATTCGATGGGTCAATCGCATTCCACTCGCCATTTTCGCCAACCAGTCCGGCGGCTCCTCCGCCGGCGTCGTAGTTGACGGTGATTGCGGCCGGCCCCGAAGGGCGCGGCAGACGACCAGTCAGTCCATCGCCGAAGCTGACCTCGCCGCGTTGGCGGTTTGCCAGGAAAACGCGGTCCTGTGAACCGGCGTTGAATAGGCTATTGGCTCTGCTCCATGTGTGCGTGCTATCCGGTTCGGCAATCGTGACGCGAATCGAGTCTTCGATGGGTGGGAATTCCGAGAGTGCGGTACCGGTGACGTCGCTTGTTAAAGGGATGAGGTTTCCTGGAAGCGGAAGCCAAGTGTCTGTGTTCTTCGGTTGTTTTGTTCGTGCGAATCGGTGACGCGCGATGACAACGTTGGGCACTACGCGAGAAATTCGAGGCGGCGCGGGATACTGTGCGTTGGCAATGGTAAGGACGACGGAATATATTTGTGCGCCGGCCGTTGCGGCCCCAGGTTCCGCTTGCCAATCGCCGGGAATCGGCAGTTCGATGATGCCAGGACGGCGAAGTCCCGAGGTGCCATCCGCGATTTGGGCTGCCGCGAACGGCGACGTCCCAGTTGCGGAATTGCCGCGGTAGGACCAAGTTAACGATGCGGGCGGCGGAACGTCGGCTGCGAAGTGTGACCACTGTGGCGCGATGCCGCCGAGATCTTCCAAGTCAATCAAGAAGGAAAAAGTTCCCGAAGCTGGACCCTTAAGCGGGGCGTTCAGCGGAAACAGGAATTCGATTTTTGCAGTTGCTGCGCCAGGAACGATCGCCGAAACCGGTCGGCCTTGCTGTAAATCTGCCGACTGATCGCTGCCGTTAATGCGGAGCCCTGCGGATGCGCCTTCGTCCATCGGCAACAGCGTCACATCGTTGTCTGTTGTAAAAATCAGCGCGGGATTTGTCTGTCCCAGTCGGAGTGTGGTTCCGCCATTGACGGTGCGCAGTGCTGGAGCAGCAGGGGCGTCATCAATCAATTGCATTACGGTTACAGCGGCCAGTGCGGGTTTCGGCGCCTCTCCGAGCAAGGCGAGCGAGGCGTAAATCAAATCGTCCGGCGTCTGATCCATCCAGTAAAGCCTTTGCTCGATCAGCCACGCGTAGAGTTCAATTAAAGTGACACCCGGATCGACCGGTGCGTGAAGTGTCCATTTGCCGTTCGAATTTGCGGGAATGCGAGAGCGAATCGCAGTCGAAATCTGATCCCAATTCAGAGTGTCCAGAGAAATTGGTTGCAGGCTCATGCGGTCACCTGCGTCGTTCCGACATAGAAGGGGAAGACAAGATTTGTGCGAGTATTTGTTTGGCGAACCGTGTAGATCACGGAGACGGTGATCTTTGATTCGTCCGCGGGATCCGCTTCCGCCAGTGCGCTGACCAAATCAATTCGAGGCTCCCAGTTTTTTATCGCATCTGCGATCGTGTTCTCGATCAGCTTGAGGTATTGCAAACTACCCGGGGAAAAGACCAGTCTGGGAGTTTGTGTGCCAAAGTCGGATCGCATCACACGCTCTCCGAGCGCAGTCATCAGTAGGATTTGCACGGACTGTTCCACATTCGCGTCGCCGTCGACATACCCGAGGCAACCTGCCTTGTCTGGCAAGATTGGGAACCGCCATCCTTTTCCTAAGAACGCTGGTGGCATCGGTCAACTCGTTTTCGAAATCAGTGAAAGCATGGCTGGAGTCATAGGTGTTACAGGCGGCAGGCTCGGAACTCCGGGCGCAGTGCATGGATGAACATGGGCGTTGAACAGCGCCATGAACAGCTCTCCTAAAATCAGGGATTGCGCCGCGGCTTGCCCGCCAAGCTTGACGCTCGTGCCGTCGCAAATGACGGTCATGCCGGAAAGCTTGATTTCGCCGCTCGTTCCGTTCACCGTTATCGATTTTCCGTTCGTACTTACGGTGATCGTCTTCGCCGAGTCGTCAATTTCGACAGTTTGTCCGCCGTTGCTCTTCACGGTGATTTTTTTCTGCGCGTCATTTAGGTCGATGGTATGGCCCTTGTTGCTTTTGAGTTGAATGCGTTCACTCCCGCTCGAATCATCAAAGAGCAATTCATGTTTGCCCTTGGTGCGAATCATCTTCTGATCCTGCTGGCTTGAACGGTGGGAGGGCGGCAAATCCTTGCCGTTGTAGAGCCCGCCCAAAATCACAGGCGATCGCATATCCCCCTGAATGAAACCGACGAGAACCTCGTCGCCCTTTTCCGGAATAAAGAAGGAGCCATAGCCGTTGCCAGCATAAAATTGCCGGACGCGGCACCATTCCGTCTCCATTTGGTTGTCAAACCAGGGGAATTGCACTTTCACGCGGCCTTGTTTGCCATTTTTGTCTTCCACGTCTGTAACGATGCCGCTGACGATTCCGTAGAACCGTTTGTCCATGGCACGCGCGCCGGAAATAGCCGTGACGCTCATTTCGAAACGCCTCCGTCTTTATGATTTCGAACGTCAAAGCTGGTCAAATATCCGGAGCCTCCGAGCGTGTGCTCGACTTTTGTCACGTAGTAGGTGCCGCTGAAACGCTTACCAAGTCCTTGAAGTTCCACGTTGTCGCCGGGGCGCAAATCTGGAAGGCCGATCACCTGACCGCTGCCGGTGATGTAGGAATACGCGCGCTCGCGCAGGAGACTCACCGCCAAATCGTGCGCCTCTTTTTGGCTCGTAACAGGCTGGTCGACCACGAAGTCCTCCCGGTTGGCCAATTTTTTCTGAATCGCTTCAGGGCCCGTCTCTCCGCCTCCATCGGCTTTGGGAAGGTCATTTGGGCCGGCCGTGTATTGAATGATGGACTTTGTCTCCGGGTCCCAGCCTTTCACTGTTACTTTGCCAACCTGTTTATCCAAGTTGAGCGTGGGATTGAAATTGATGAGTGTCTTGCCCCACTCAAAAACGTAGACGCGGACTTTGCTTGCGTCGCGTTTGTCTGTGGGCGGTTGAAAGAAAAGCGCGTCCTGTCCCGTGTCGGGATCCATGCCAATGAAACAGTCGTAGTCGATGCGTTTTGCGCGTTCTTTTAAAAAAGTCAGATCATCCTGGTTTTTCTGAATCACGATGTCGTGGGTTACATCTGTCCGCTTCACCTTTGGGATCAGACCATTGCGCTGCGCAATCTCCTGCACGATGTCCGCGTCGGTCATGTTCACAAATTTTTTCTTTTCACCGTCTTTGGGCTTCCGGTTTTTCAACTTCACAAGCGCGTCCTGGCCGCTGATGCTCAGGGTCGGCGGCCCGGATTCGGGAAAACGTGGTGTCAAGCCAGTGATAATTCCCTGAACCATCGAAAGGAGTTTGTCCGCGTAACCCATTTGCACGTGGACGCGGTTTCCCACGTCGTAGCGGCCGGAGTCGCTGTACTTGAACGAGAGAGAGCGGTCGTCCCAATTGTTTACGCTGAGGTCGAAGTGCGTCATGTTTTCCAAATCCATCGTGACTTTCACTTCAAGAATGTCGCCCTTGGACTCCGGGTCCATTTCCTCGCGCTCCACTTCGATTTTGTAATTCGGAGCGTAGTAGTCCGTCGGGACGCCCGGCGCGAGGATGGAGGTGTCAGCCATTTCAAGATCCCAGCGGCAATCGCGGCAACGCCAGCACTGTTCCCGGTTCGAGCGTGCGTGGATCGCGAATGTCGTTGTTGAGAGCGATGTCGCGCCAGGCGCTGCTGTCGCGATAGACGGAGTAGGCAATTCCACTCAGCGTGTCGCCGCGCTGCACAACGTACGTTTTGTCAAAATCGGGTGACGAGGTTGGGTTCTCTTTGACCTGGATTTTTACGGGCCGGTACTCCTTCATGGACAAACTGAGCTTTGCCCGCAACGGAACTCCATCTGGAGTGAAGAGCGTGTAAGTTACGTTCAGGCTATCGAGAACTCCCCGAAATACCTGCTGGTCCCATGTGAAAGCGACGATGGGCGGCGCATGCAATTCACGATTGAGATTCATCAAGCCGCGCAACTTGTTGACGTATTTGTCGCGCACGTCGTCGAGCGTGTCGGAAGTGTCGACGAGCACTTCTGCGGTCAACTTCTCGCTCGCGCCGCGGATGAATTGGATCGGAGGTGTCTCCAATCCCGGAATTGCGATTTCCGCAAAATTGTTTGCCTTCTGGATCTGATATTCCGTTGGATTGAACTTCAAGGGAATCACAGGGTCCGGCACTCGAGGCGCAACGATCTCCAGATAGGCTTGGACAAGACTTTGCCCTGCGAAAAGGACGGGAGTTGCCATCACGCACCGTCCTGCGCGCCGCTCGCGACAACTGAACGATGCTCGTCGGCGATCTTTTGCTTGCGCTTTGCTTCTTCCACGCGCTGCCCCCAGAGCTTGATGTATTTCTCAAACAGCTTCACAAACGCAGCCTCGTCCCCTTCGCCCTCGACTTCGAGCTTCACTTCCAGGTTGTGAATCGTGACCATGTTCAGGGTGTCCCCGGAGTCGAAAGCGGAATCGCGATCAATCCTTCGTGGGCGATTTCAATCGATTCCACCGCGACAGCGTTGGTCATCGCGTTAAGTTCCGGACCAACCCACTTGGAAGCGAGGCCAGCATGAAACGTCCAACTTTTTGCCGGCGTTCCGGCGGGCGTCATCAAGATAATTGCGCCGTCGCGTCGAGCACCGAGCGACTGCGTCAATCCCGCCATATACCAGGACCAAAGGCCGGGATCGCGAACGACGCCGCGCTTCAGGGAGAGACGCGTCCACGTATGCCGCACTGGCAAAAGATGGACATGATCATTGACGCCGCCTTCCGGATAGGAAGTGACTTCCAAATCGGCGCCGAGACCTTTTACTTCCTGAAATTCGCTCGGACTGAAAAGTGCCAGCAGGGCTGCTTGCGCCGGCGGAAGATATGCGTCACCGGGGAAGAGCGTGACCAGAAATTTGTAGGAAACCAGAGGATCTTCGATCACGATTCAAAGACCTCCAGCTTTCCGGGGTTGCTCACTGCCACGCGCAGAGTAATGAATTCCATCGGCGCGGCGGGCGCCACCTGGATGTCGCAGAAGCACAATCCGTTGTCGATGTTTTCTTGGGGATTGTTGGTCTGGTCGCACTTCACGAGGAATGCTTCATCAGGTGTTGCGCCTTTCAACGCGCCGGCGCGATATGCCTCCAGGAGAACGGAGGTAATTCCGCGGACCAGAGCCAGCCAAAGCTGCGGGCCGTTTGTTTCGAATACCAGAGGTTCCGCGACTCTGCGAATAGCGCGAACGAGGACTTGAATCAGTCGCCGATGCGCCAGGAATCCACCCAACATTCCGGTTGCTTCGCTCTCAACTCCCAAGACGCGTCCGCCCCAAACCAAAAGCCCGTTGCTCGGAGAACATTTAAGGAGGTTGAGACCGCCTTGATAGATGGCGGTCTGCTCTTTGGCGTTCAGTGGTTTGGACAGATCGAAGACTTCGTATATCTGTGCGTTGGCGGGAGTCGCGTATGGGCCGAGCTGCACATCGAGTCTGCTGATCACGCCAAGAACCGCTCCGCTGCATGGAATACACCGAAGGGGAGAGGAAGTTCCGCCAAGAGGATCTTGTACACGAACGCGCGGATAATAGACTGCACCTCCGCGAAGCGTTTTTTCATCGTGGATAGATTTGCGGAGGCCGGAAGCCCACGCGACGGCACTGATTGGATCGGATTGGTCCGGCGGAACATCGAGAATGACTTCGCGGTCATGCAGGGCGTCAGCTTGTACCAGAAGTGACTCAATGACTTCGTGCATTTGATCGCTGTTGAGATTCGGTTCGCAATAGAGGTCGGGACAACAGGTGAGCGCTATATCAACCTGGTCGCCCGCAGACTGCACAGCGTTCAGGTAATCGTCTTGTGAGGGTGGAACCGTTGCACCACCGGAGAGTGAAATCCCGGTCCACTCCAGATACCGTGCGCCAGGATTCGCTGCAGGCGGCGTTAAGTCCGTGGACGAAACGCCGGCGGGAAGAGGGTCGGCGCTGATTTGCAAATATTGCGAGCGCGCGTTTACATCCTCAACCAAGCTGGCCGGGGAAATGCCGGACAGCAATTCTATTTCTTCATTCGGCGGAGCTATTTCGAACTCCATCTCCGGCTTGCCCGAGCTGCCTTTCGCCCAGTAACGAATGCCGATTGACGTTCGATTCGCCCAGGCGCCCGGGCTGCTCGCCACGATCGAATAGGAAAGCGCGGTCAGGCCACTCTCTCCAGGCCAGTTCCAACCAGGCTTGTGAGTGACTGGATCGATGTCCGAAACCTTCCACGAGCCGGTGCTTGCCACCGAACCTTCACCAAGGAGGCGAACGATGTATGCGGTCGTGGCCAAATTTGCGAAGTAACTCTTGACCCCATACGGTGTAGACGCATCGCTGGAAAGTCCGCCAAAGAGACTCATGTATTCGCGCCAGCCTTCGACTCGCATTGGCACACCCACTGGTCCTCGCGTGGTCCTGCCAATAAATCCAGCAATGTCGGAGCGCAAGGCCGCCGACTGTGCGGGCGTGCGCACGAAGTTGTAATAGAGACCAGGAATGGTTGCCGTAGCCGTCATGCTTGTCCGTCGATCTCAATTCCTTCGTGGCAGATTTCAAGCGTCTCCATCGCAATTTCGTTGTTCTTTGCGTTCAGTCCCGGCCCAGTCCACTTGCACGGCCAGGCGCGTTTGAAGTTCCAGCGCATCACTTCCTGGCGGTTTTCGTTCAACATAATCACGGAGCCTTCGGTGCGGAGGACGAGGCCGTTCATCCCGTCCACCACCCAGTTCCAAAATGCCAGGTCGCCGGTGATGCCCCATTTGCAAGTGATGTTCGTGAACTTCTTCAATCCCGGTATTTTTCGCATCGTGATGTCTTCGCTGCCGTTCCGGTATTCAATTGGTGGCAACTCGACGCCCAGACCGGAAATTTCCATGAACGATCCCTTTACGGCCTTTCCGTCATCACTGATGCCGGTCACGACCAATTCGAAGTTGTATACCGGGTACGGATCATCGCGATATTGTGGCGGCATGTTTTTCCTCTCTGATTGGTGACTTTTTTAATTCGTTTGAGTGTCCAAAGTTTTTTGCTGGATGCGGAAGATTACAAACTCGGCCGGTTTCACGGGTGCGATGCCAATCACGCAAATCAGCCTTCCGTTGTCGATATCGTCTTGCGTCATCGTGGTGTGATCGCATTTCACGAAGAACGCCTCGTCCGGTTTCGTTCCTTGCAGCGCTCCACTCCGCCACACTGTCGTGAGGAAATTCGTGATGGTTTGCCGTACTCGCGCCCACAGTGGTTCGTCATTCGGCTCAAAAACCACCCATTGAGTTCCAACATCGATGGAAGCCTCAACGAAGATGAATAGCCGTCGCACGTTTACGTATTTCCACGAGCTGTCCGAAGTGACGCAGCGCGCGCCCCAAACTCGATTGCCGCGGTTCGGGAAGTAACGCAGCGCGTTGATATTTTTCGGATTCAGCAGGTCTTGCTCACGCTTTGTTACGTCCTGTGCAATTTTGTTAATGGACTGGATGACTTCGTTCGCCGGAGCCTTGTGGACGCCGCGCTCGACGTCGACGCGCGCATAAATTCCCGCCATGTGCCCTGATGGAGCGACTGCAACATTCTTTTGTACGGACGGGTCGCGCACCTCAACCCACGGGTAATACAGCGCTGCGTATTTTGTATCGAATGGTTCGCGGAAACTCTGAATCCCCTCGATACTCAGCCCGTCTTGCGAGTCGAGAATGGCGAATCGGTATTTCAACGATTCACAATGTGTGATCAGCGCGGACTGAACCGTCTTCGACCAGATGCCGGGCACGATGCAAATGCTTATGTCCGTAATGTCTTCGAGCGCCTGAATTCCCGTACGCGCATTGCTGCCTTTGTCCTGGCCAACGAAATCGTCAACACTTAAAGCGTCGAGCCTGTCATCTCCTCCACCCAAAGTCTGCCAGGCACCATTACTCGTGGACGGAAATTTGGCGAGGTCAGTCAGTGCTGTCGCAGAGAGCCCCGGCGCGTCCACAGTCACCAGTTGGGATTGCTGGTTGACGTAGGTCTTCAGGAAGCTGTTGCTGCCATCGTCGATGAGTCGCAAGTTGGAAAACGATTCGGAAGTCGAACTGCCATCGTTCGCCGTGTATTGAACGAATACTTCGGCCTCGATCAGACGAAGCACATCGCCTTCCAGATACGTCTGCGCGGGCGCCGTAAGAAACGTCACGGTGTCCCCGGAAACGCTGACAACGGATGCGATATCTTTCTTCGTGCCGTTGTCGAGTTCAACGAGCGCGCCTTTGTAGAGCGAACTCGCACCACGCACATTTAGGCTTTTCGGCGTCGCTGGATTGCTGGCAGTGCGGACTCGCCGCACCGCGGTTCCTGCGGGCCAAGCTACCGTCGCGTCCGCTGGATTCAGATCAAATGTTCCCGCTGGCGCTGCCGTGACAGCTACATTCGCAATAACGTAATTGTTCCCGTTGACTGCAACTACATCACCTGCATTTAGCCCTGTGACACTGGCCACCGTAACGGTCGTTTTCGCCGGGGGACCGGCGACTTGTGTTACCGCCGTGACCGTTGTTGGCGGTGGATTATTGTTGTTTGCCGGAAGGTTAGGGTCGAACAGGATGCTCATCGCGCGAGACACCATCGGCTCGACGTTCACTGCCATTCCTTTGCTCCAAGCGCCGAGAGATTTTGCAGAGAATTTCACGGACGCGTTCGCAGGCGGCGCCTGAAATGCTTTGATGACAACGTAGTCTCCTCGGCTTACCTTCAGTGCGGCAGGGAGCGCCGCCCCCAGCGTCACTTGACCAGAAGAGGGGTCATAACTCGAGACAGTGAATCCGCCCGGGCCGCCGATCTCTGTGTTGTTGTCACCTTGAAAAATGTGCAGGGTCGAGGCCGTGTCAATGCCAATCAAGTTCTGAAGATTGATCGAAGTTGCGCCGCTGGCCGCATCTTTTGCAATCGGTGTCAGTACCCCCTGGCCGAGCGTTGCCCACGAAGCCGTCGCCTTGCTGCTGAACACTCGCTTCACGTAAAGCTGCTGGCCGCCATTATCGAAGTAGCCCTTCACCGACAGAGGGAAGTTCCACCAATGCCCGCCTTCGTCTGGATCGAGCGCCCATTTGTTGTACGTGCCGCTATCTGGATCGGGCAGGAATCCGCCGAACTGACGCATATAGTCCGCGAAGCTGGTCACCAGTTGCGGCTTACCACTCGTGGGGCCAAACGCGGTCACGCCAATCGCACCCGTGATGCTCGTGCTCACTCCTTCGATCGGCTTCGGTCCCGCATCGACTTCCTCGACATATACGCCAGGGCTCAGATATTCAGGCATGGTCTCGTCCTCTCAACTGATTTGAATTGTTTGGCTCTTGCTCAATGAACCGGGTAATTGAATGTTCAGCATTCCGGTGCGGCCCGTGCGTTCATCCACTGCATCCACCGGCACGGTGACATTTGCCGCCACCCATCGCAGCGGCAAGGCAAAGTTTCCGCGCGTATCGGTCAGTACTCGTTCTTTCGCTCCTTGGGTCACAAGAACATTTTTGACAGGCGCGTTCGCACTATCCACGACCACGCCACGGAGCACCGGTACGTGTCCTTCGATTTGATAATTCGTTGCAGGCGTAAGTACCGCATCTTGCGATCCGGTAGTCACCGTGGTGGGCGGATGTTCGTCGTTGTAGGGGAACGCGTCGAACTCAATTCCATCTGCGTTTCTCTGATAAAGCGGCACGTAGAATTCGGCATCGAGGCGTACGCGATAACGGCGGGATGGCAGACCTGTCACGACCGCGTGGCGTTCTAGTCCCGGATATGTCACGACCCCACTTGGCGTCTTTGTGGCCGGGACATCTGTTGCACCCCAATTGCCGCTCGCGTCTTTTGCTTCGAGATATACGCTCACTCGGCCAATCGGAGCAGTACCGGTGAAATCATCCACAAGACGCAAACCAACTGGGCTGAAGAGTTGGGTATTTTCGACGGCAGGCGTGATCCAGGTCGTCATTGCGCTGCCTCCGGCCCGAGATACTGGTTACTGCGGCGTGACGCGGGGACGAATTGGTCGGCGCCGATTGCGTCCAGGTTCACCACTCTGACTTCGTACGTTACGGAGAGGCGGTAGGGTTTTTGAATCGCGTACCAAACGCGGGCGCGTTCTTCGATCGTCAGAGGCGAGAGCGTGACTTTCAGCGCTTGATTGGTTCCGGCGAGCCCATTTTGCAGCTGCGTTCCGCTCAGAATTGCGCCGTCGTAGAGTACCTGCATCGCTCGGCCGAGAATCTTGTGATCTGTGACGCGGTCGCCACTCCACGGCGTGAGCATGTAACGAAGCAGAAGCGCCATGGGAGGCTTTTTTACTGTGATTGTCGGCGGCGTGGGAGTAACAACCTTTGGCCGATTCTTTGCGCTTGGATCTTCGACCGTTTCAAAAAGAAATAAGGTGAGCCGAGCGGGCGAGGTTGTAATCGTGCCTTGCAGATCGCTGATCTCTGCCACCGGCGGTGCCATTGGGTCCAGTGGCTGCAGCGCCTGCGTCAAAACTGTCTGCAGTGTTACGGAAGTATCGGCGATGACGCCGTAGTCTGGCACGTAGGTCCTAGTCTCTTGAGCAGTCTGGCAAGTCGCCGGCGCTCAGTCGCAATTCGGATGCGCTGTCGCTCGTGCACGAACCATGCCGAAGTTTTCGATGAAAGCGATCTTGGGTTATCAACGAGTTGGCGCGGGGGCTCGGATCAGTTTGATTGTGAAGCGGACAAAATTGTCCGGCGCATGAGGACGAATCTGGCCATGCGAAGTTGCTCTGCGAAACTATTGAATGCCGAGGCGTGTCTGAAGGCGTTCCAGGGTGATCTGTTTTGTTTCGGGATACAGGTAAAGCACCACGACGAATTGCACGGCCATCATCACAGCGAAAAAGAGAAACGGAAAGCCGCCGGAAGAATTGGCCCAGAGCGGATAAGCGCCGGAAATCAGCGCATTCATGATCCAGTGCGTCGAACTGCCGATACTCTGCCCCTTTGCCCGGACGCGGGTGGGGAAGACCTCGCTCAAGTAAACCCAAATAACGGCGCCCTGCGAAATCGCAAAGAAGCCGATGTAGAAGAGAAGCAGCCACAGAAGATAGTTCTGAAACCGGTTCGCGAAAAATATGGCCGAGACTCCGGCAAGGCAAATCGCCGTGCCGACGGAACCAATCAGCAGCAGAGTCTTGCGCCCGAGCTTGTCGATCAGGCTCATGGCAAAAAGCGTGGCGATGAGGTTCATGCAGCCTACGGCCACCGCCTGCAGCTCTCCCGACACCTTGCTGAACCCTGCCGCGCCGAAAATGTCGTTGAGGTAGTACAGGATTGCGTTGATTCCAGAAAGCTGATTGAACATCCCGATTGTGATTGCAAGAAAGATTGGATAGCGGTATTTGTGAGAAAAGACCGGCTCGGCAGCAAGCGATTTCTCAAAGTCGATCGATTCGAGGATCTCTCGCAGCTCCTCATCTGGGTGGGACGAACCAATCATTTGTAGAACGCGATGAGCCTCATCAAGCCGCCCCTTCGTTACAAGCCACCGTGGGCTTCGGGGAATCCCGAATAAGAGGAAAAGGAATAGCAGAGCTGGAGCAGCGGCGATTCCAAGTTGCCATCGCCACTCGTCAGTTCCTAGGCTCATTCGTGCGACGCAATAGTTGGAGAAGTACGCGAGCAGAATTCCGACAACAATGTTGATTTGAAATAATCCCACCAGCCGGCCGCGACGTGGCGCGGGTGAGACCTCCGCAATATAGACGGGTCCCAAGACGGAGGATCCGCCAATCGCTAATCCACCGATGAAGCGGGCGAAAAGAAGTGCCGACCAACTCCATGCAAATGCACAGCCGAGCGAGGAGACGAGATAGAGGATAGCCATCAGACGCAGTGTTTCGCGGCCTCCGAGGTTTTGGCCGACCACGCCGGCGCAGCTCGCGCCGACAACTGTTCCCCACAGCGCCACCGAAACTGTTACGCCAAGCGTAGCCGGCGAAAGCAAAAACCGCAGCGTCAAGGAATGGGTGGTGCCCGCGATGACGGCTGTGTCAAATCCAAACAGCAAGCCGCCGAGCGCTCCAACAATTGCACATCTCCAGAGGTACGTGTTCAGGGTTGTGCGCCTTTCGCCATCCGCAATTTAGCGCGAGTGCTCTTGCGGAGTGAGATGTACTTGCACCGTGCGAATTTCGAAGGGCTTTGTGGGAACGATAATCTCGTTGCCGCGAATGGTAAGAGCATCGCCTTCTTTTTCGATTAAGTTGGTTTCTGTCGCGGATTGCGCCAGCGCGGAAAAATGCAAACGGACTTCGTCGTTTTTTCCGGCCCACTCATAAAAGCGAACGACCAAGCTGTCGCCGTCTTCCGCCTTCTTGAACGCCGTCACAACGACATTCTCTTGCGCTACATTCAAGAAAGACTGTATCGCGGGCAGGGAACCTGCATGCTTCTCCGCTTGAACATAAATGAGCGGGTAGTTCAGGTCATAAGCGCGACGCACGGTCAGAGCGTCGCGCCAGGAACCTGGGTGGGCGTAAATCGAATACGTAAATTCGTGATGTCCCTCGTCGGCGTGCGGGTCCGGCCATTCGGGCGAACGCAATAGCGAAAGCCGCAGGACGTTCCCCTTCGCATCGTAACCGTACTTGCAGTCGTTCAAGAGACTTAGGCCGTGCTTTGCGTCGGAAATATCTCCCCATTGAAGTGCGGGTACTTCGAATTTTCCTTTTTCGGCGGGAGTGTTGCGCGTGGTTGGACGCTCGATAGAGCCGTAGGGAATCTCAAAAGTAGCTTTCTCGCTCCTTGCGCTGAGCGCGAAACCCACTTTCAGCAAAATATGTTTTTCGTTCCACTCCACGGACGTTTTGACATCGACCCGCGGAGAACCGGCCGTCACAATGATGTCACGAACAAAGGTTGAATTCTGGAAATGTTGTTTCACGCGGAGAATCGCGCGCAGCGGTCCGGATTCGATCACTTTCACTTCATCGGCTGTTGTGATGTCCCAATGGACTTTTTCGAAGTCGGCATCGATGTTCCAGGCATCCCACGCCTTCGGCTTGTCCTGGAATGCTTGCAGCAAGTTTCCGCAAATCATCGTTTTGGGACCGCCGGTGTCGGTGTCGGGTGTCGCGAGACTTTCCGTCCCTGCCTTTTTGTCGAAAAGGCTCGTCATGCAGCCGGTCGCCGGATCTATGGTGAGGCGGACGTACTCATTTTCCAGCGTCGTTGCTGTGCTCTTCACGTGCGCTGAAGTTGGCACGGCGCGCGCGGCGGCGCGCACAAAGTAGGTGGTGTATCCGAGCGAAGGCACGTTCGCCAAAACAAGCAGCCGAACGCGATTCGTATCTTTGTCTTGGTTCAGAAGTTGAGAGGGAATCGCTTTCCCGTTTTCATCAGCAACCTCAACATTGCTCACGGGCCCGGAAAGTTGCGCTTCGATTTCCACTACTTCCGAGCGACTCCACGATAGCGGATTAAAAATAACCACAGGGGTTCCCGGTTCAGTCGTACGGATATGCGCCGTAAGTTCACCTAGCGAGCCGCGCAGGATATCGTCGCCCACGCGACCGACGTCCTCCAGGTTTCGTTTCGCATCGAGATAATTTACCGCAATGCCAGAGCCGGGGAAGATGTCGTGGAAATCGTCAAACAACAAACGCTTCCACGACTGATCCAAATCGTCAGCCGGGTACGCCTTGCCGAAAAGGGATGCTATCGAAGAAAATTTTTCCGCGTTAAGCAGCAACTCTTCCGTGGTGCGGATTCTGCGTTTTGTTTCGGCTTGAGTCGTCAGCACTCCGCGGTGATATTCGAAATAAAGCTCATCTTTCCACACGGGAACTTTCAGGGAAGGCAGCTTCTTCTCCAGTTCACTAAAGAAACTCGACGCCGTGCTGAATTGCAGCGTCGGGTAAACCACGTCTGGCTTCATGAGGCGCGCCGCGTTGTCGAGCATCGTGCGCGTCGGGCCTCCACCGTGGTCGCCCACGCCATATAGGTGGAGCATCGTCGGATGGTCCGATGTGTCATTGCCGTAGATGGACTTCGACCAATACGCGAGGTCCCGCGCCATGTATTCGGCATCCGTGTCTGCGGCATAGTTGTGCGGAAAATAAGTCAGAACTCGGCTGCCGTCGGGAGACTCCCACCAGAAGAGACGGTAGGGAAATTTCGTGAACTCGTCTGCCCATAGCAGTTTTTGCGTCAGGAAATAATCGATTCCGGATCTTTTGTAGATTTGCGGCAATTGCCAGTTGTATCCGAACGAGTCGGGATTCCATCCGATATTTACGTTGACGCCAAATTTTCGGCGAAAATAAGTTTTCCCCGTCAACAGTTGCCGAACCAGCGATTCACCGCCCGGCATATTCAAATCGGGCTCGACCCACATTCCGCCAACAATCTCCCAGCGTCCCTCGCGCACCCGCTCTTCGATTTCCTTAAAAAGTTCGGGGTACTTCTCCTCCATCCAGGAATACGCTTGCGCAGCGGACACGCTGAATTTGAAATCCGGGTATTCGCGCATCAAATCTAAAGCGCTACGAAACGTATTTCGAACGACCTCGACCGTCTCCGTCCACGGCCACAGCCACGCCATGTCGATGTGCGAGTTCCCGTCCGCCCGAATCACGAACTGCTTCAGCCACGGCTTTAACTGTTCCAGTTGTGTGTGAGCCCGGGCCAGACTTTGATCGAACGCAGCCTGGTCGCCTTTTTCCAGCGGCGCAAAATCGATTGCCGCAACCGTACTGTCGAGAATCGATTCGCGGCCCGCTCGCCCATCTTCGTACGCCTCCACCATCAATCGCGCCGCAAGTATCTCCGTCCTCAGCATCCCTGGATCCGGACGACTCGCGCGTGGAAAGATCCTCAGACGGCTCTCGGCCAGCCGCGTATTCACCGCGTTTGCGTCCACGCGAACCGCCACCAGAAATTTCTCTCCTGGAACTGCCGATTCAGTCAGCGGAATCGGCTGCTGCAAATCTTCGTCCGTTCGCGCAACCTGTGAACGGTTCGAAAACACCGTCACGATCATCGAGTCCTGGCTCTCGAATCGGAGGTCGAGCTCCACGCGTGCGCCGCGCACGTCATACCCGCCGATACTTTTCGGAATCTCAATCCAGCGCCGAAGCACGCGCGCCCCATCTTTCCAGGAATCGCCCCGCGCCATCGGCTGCCAGTCGGAATCATTCAGCCCAGGATCCTCCGGATGAGCAACGTCCGCGTGATACCGCCACTCCGCCTCCGGAAATACCGTCAATTGATCCAGGCGGTTCAGCGCGGCCTTATACGACTCGGGCAACGTGACCTTTTCTTGCGCCGCAGCAGGCAAAATCGGCAGTGTCATCAGCGCCGCGCACGTTACAAGCATCTTTTTCATTCGTCCTCTCAGAATTCCGAAAGACTACCACTCCGCCCCGGCATTTTCGCGGCACCTGACAGCCAAGGCGCACCGTCCAGCAACATTTACCTGGTGAACGATTCTTTCTGTGACTGCCTCATTTTCGTGTCCATCCGCAGACTGTCAATGCATTGCGGTGTCATCTTTGTGTTCCCGCGCATCTCATTCATTCAACGCGACCTTTGTCCTATCCTTCCCGCGTCTCACATTCACAATTCCTGTTTCATGCCCCTACGAACGTCATCAGGATTTGACACCTCGATTGACTCCGGTTAACACTCCTCAACACTGGGCAACATGTTCAGATCCTCGAAAACGAAATTGCTGGCGATTCCCGTTCTTTTGGCTCTCCCAAGCCTCACCCGAATCGCTTCCGCCCAAATGGCTCCGCAGGAGCCCGCCCCCGCGCCTCAATCCGGCGTTCGAACTGGCGGCGTCTACGCCCCTGTGCGCGATGCAAAGAATCGCCCGATCACCGCCGGCGGCTTCGTCGACGGCGCACCCGTCATATTCATCGACGCCACCAAATCCGCCGGCCTCGATAAATTTCATCACGTCTCCGGCAGCCCCGAAAAACCCACAATCCTCGAAGCCCCCGGCTCCGGCGTCGCGCTCCTCGACTACGACAACGACGGCTGGCTCGACATCTATCTACTCAATGGTTCGACCTTCGACGCCCTGCAAGGGAAAGCCAAACCGCCGCGCGCCATGCTCCTTCATAACAATCACGATGGAACCTTCACCGATGTGACCGACAAAGCCGGCGTAGCCAATGAACGTTGGGGCTTCGGCGTTGCCGTCGCGGACTTCGATAATGACGGCTGGCCCGACATTTATGTTTCAAACTACGGAAAAAATCGCCTCTACCGCAACAATCACGACGGAACTTTCACCGATGTCGCCGACCAAGCCGGCGTAGCTCTCGGCGGATGGTCCACCGGCCCGACTTGGGGCGACTACGATCACGATGGCAAACTCGATTTATTCGTGCCCGGGTACATTCAATTCGACCCAAAAAATCCGCCAATGGCTGGCCACCGGCCGATTCCTCCCAACGCCTGCCGTTTCCGCGGTGTCGACGTTTTTTGCGGCCCGATTGGCCTGATCGGTGAGAGCGATCATCTATTCCACAACAACGGCGACGGAACCTTTACCGACGTCAGCAAAAAAGCCGGCGTCTCCGATCCCAACGGCGCCTACGGTTTTGCTTCCTTGTTCGTCGATGTCGACGACGATGGCTGGCTGGATTTGGTCGTCGCCAACGATTCCGTCCCCAATTTTCTTTACCGCAATCGCCACGATGGCACCTTCGAAGACATGGGCTACCTTTCCGGATTCGCCGTCGATGGCGAAGGGCGTTCGCACGCCAGCATGGGCATCGCGGCCGGAGATTTTAACCGTGACGGCAAAGTCGATTTCTACGTCTCGGCTTTCTCCGACGATTACAACGTCTTGTTTCGCAATGATGGCGGCGTCGGATTCACCGACGTCACCGCAAAGGCCGGCCTTGTCCGCCCCACCATTCCGTTTCTCGGTTGGGGCGTCGGATTCCTCGATTTCGATAACGACGGCCTTCTCGATTTATTTGTCGCAAACGGCCATGTCTATCCCGTCGCCGATTCGCTCGATTGGGGCACAACCTGGGCGCAGCGTCCGCAATTATTTCGGAATTTGGACGGCACACATTTTGAGGAAGTGCCGCCTGCTACCGATAGCGGCCTGGCCGCAGTTGTTTCCGCGCGCGGCGCCGCGTTCGGCGATTTGTTTAACGATGGAAAGATCGACATCGTCCTCAACTGCATCGACTCGACGCCCGTCCTGCTCCGAAACGTCGCCGGGAATTCCAATCATTGGATCGAACTGAAACTCATCGGCGGCCCCAAAAGTCCCAGGGAGGCCGTCGGCACGAAAGTATTTCTGACCGTCAACGGAATTCGTCAGCGAGCCGATGTCCTCAGCGGCGGCAGTTACGGCTCAAGCTCTGACCCGCGCGTCCATTTCGGCCTGGGCGCGGCGACTGCAATTGAAAAACTCGAAATTTTCTGGCCCAGCGGACTTCATCAGCTCGTCAAATCCGTTCGCGTCGACGCCATTTCTCAAATCACCGAAGGCCAGGATATCAACCCCGAGTAAGCTGTCTTACCCCAAAATCCCCATAAGTCCTGATTTCGGCAATAACGTTATTGCAGTGTCAGCAAAATCCCATTTCTCATTACGTCCGCGATGTAACAACCATTTACAGCACTCGTCGGCTGGGCACATCCGCTCCTAACCCACAATCGCTCAATAGCTTGCATGGGAATGGACAGATGACACCCGAGTGTATTGACGCCCACCGCTTTCTGCACAAAATTGGGCGCAATCGGGGTGCTATAGCTCAATTTCACTTCGTTAAAGTCGAGCAGGGGGCGCTTGATGAGTCAGCAATTCAGCCGCATGGATGTCCATATCTCGAAGCAGGCTTTCTTTTTGGCCGGTTTGATCGCTCTAATGTTGAGTTTCTTGGCCTCGGCGCCGGGCGTCAAAGCGCAAGGACTGAGTGGAATTTCTGGGACAGTATTAGACGAATCGGAATCGGTGGTCCCAGACGCCAAAGTAACTGTGACGAACGTTGCCACCAACGTGAAGTCCGAAACCAAGTCTGGCTCTGCTGGGACATTCAACTTCACTGACCTCATCCCTGGCACCTATAGCCTCAAGGTCGAAAAGCAAGGTTTTAGCTTGGGAGTGGTAAAGGAAGTCCACGTCGACGTGAGCCGCGTTTCGAACGTGAGTGTGACGTTAAAAACCGGCGCGGCGACCGACGTTGTCGAGGTCGTTGCGCAGCAGATTGCCCTCGAAACCACTCAGCCGCAACTTGGAACGATCATCGAAAACAAGCTGGTAGACGAAGTTCCCATCCTCATCGGAGGCGGCCCGGGCAACATTGGCGCTCGCGATCGGCAAATCGACGACTACCTCTTCATCGCCCCTGGCGTCCAAGGCGGTGAGTTCAGCCACCGAATTAACGGCGGCGTTGATTTCGAGAACGAAGTGATGTTCAACGGAGTCGTCGCGAATCAGTCCGAGACTCAGGGTCTACAATCGAATATCAATCCGCCTTTCGAGATGGTGAGCGAGATTCAGGTCCTCACCTCCAATTTTTCCGCCCAGTATGGGTTAGCGCAGGGCGTCGCCTCGTACCAATTTGCGTCGGGCACAAATCAACTGCACGGTGACGGATTTGAAATTTTGCGAAATACAGCTCTAAATGCCGCCGGTGCCAACCCCCCAGGGACATCGTCCGGAGGAAAAGGCCCGACACCCATCATCAACCAGCACAATTACGGTTTCTCGGTCGGAGGACCGGTTTGGCTCGGGAAGATTTATAACGGAAAAAATAAGACTTTTTTCCATGTGAGCGCCGACTGGTTTCGTCAGAACCTGAAAGACTCTGCAACAATGACCCTGCCCACCCAAGCCATGGTCGGCGGTGATTTCAGCGCCTATCCGCTCCCCATTTTTGTTCCTCAGGGTTTCGTGGCGCCGACGGGGTGCACGGCTCCTGCGCCCGGGCAGCAATGGACCGGAAACAAGATCCCAACGTCCTGTTTTAGCAAGCTCTCTCAGACTCTTCTGCCTTTGATCCCGTCGCCCAGCCTGCCTGGACTGTCAAACAATGCGAATTCTCTCGTAGGCGTGCTTCCCACTCGCCAAACGAATTGGGGTTTTTCGATAGACCATAACCTCACGGAAAAGCAGAAACTCCACGGAAGCTACTGGCGCGACAAATATGACAATCCAGGCTGCTGCGACAACAATGCGCACTTCAACAACGCCCTTTCCGGTGAAAAATCGCAGCCTCGTCTTGGAACTGGTCTATTTCTCACCTACTCGAACACCTTCCGTTCGAACCTCGTTATGACGGCTGGCTTCGGTTGGATGGGCGAAATCAACGATGAATTCAATACCCATACCAACGTCAATTTTGCCGGCGTGTCGAGCGGTAACGTACTTCCGACAATCAACTTCAATGGCAATGGAGTTCCCGATAACCCCACTTCTTGGGGTGTCAACTCGGCTGGCGAAACTTTCTCTATTAATCGTAAATTGGGAGTCAGTTTTGATAACAATTGGCTCTGGAGCCGCGGCCGTCACACGATCAACTTCGGGTGGGAGATTCGACGGTCTTATCAGGATGACCACGAGTGCCAGCAGTGCGGCGGCGGCTTCACGTTCAGCAATCGTACGACAGCCGACCCGGCTAACCAGACTGGCACAGGGAGCGCGTTTGCAAGCTTCCTGCTTGGCGAAGTGGACTCAGCGACCCGGAAATTTGCGCTGGAAACCAAGCTCCGGAACTTCTACATGGCGCCGTATTTTCAAGACGACATCAAGATTTCCAGAAAGCTGACGGTTAACTTGGGAGTGCGCTGGGACATCATGCGGCCGTTTACAACCGATTCTGTGAGCGGTCAACCGGCGAATCAGATTGTGTTTTTTGATCCGACGATTGCCAATCCCGGCGCTATCAATCCCGCGACAGGGAAGCCCCTACTGGGTGCAGCGAACGTCCTCGGAAGCTGCTCAGGTTGTGCCGGTTATAACCGCGCAGATATAAACTGGCGCCATTTTAGCCCTCGAGTTGGCTTTGCGTATGCCGTCAACCCGAAAACAGAAATCCTGGCGGGCTTCTCTGTCAACTTCCTGGATGGCGGAGCCTATGAGTACGGGGACAACAAGCTCGCCGTTGGGTATGGCAACCTGCTCGCTGGCGTCCTGAACGTAAACGGTTTCGGTTCCAACGTTCCGGGCTATGGCCAATGGGACAACAACCCGCTGGGTGTTCCGCCCGCCGCTCCGTTTGGTCCCACGATCTTTAACGCCACAGGCGTGTTGCATCAGTTTGGACGCAACCCTGGAAAATATCCGTATTCTCAGGCGTGGAGCGCTGGTGTCCAGCGCGAGCTGCCTTACAACATGTTCCTATCTGTTTCTTACGTCGGAAATCGTGTTCTGCATTTGCCGTCGATGATGAATCCGGTCAATCAGACATCTGCCTCGCTCCTCCCGACGCTCTGCCCTAACGCCAATCCGAACGACCCGACGTGTCTGCTGTCGCCCACAAACAGTGCCGGTAACAACGTTTGGACATCCGGTCCGGCGCAAGCGGCTTTGCAATCGCTCGGCTTCGGTCAATTCACCTATCCGACTGGCAGCTGCGGCAATCCGGGGGGACCAATTACATTGTTCACGCCGTATAACAATTTCTGCGCGGACTACGGATCAGGCGCAAACTTGTCCCAGGCCCTGTTGCCCTATCCGATGTACAACGCGAGCGAATCGGGCGGCGGACTGTTTAATCAGTTTGATACAAACGGAACGGCGTTTTACAACGCGCTCCAAGTGCAGGTTCAGAAGCGATTCACAAGCGGCCTCAGTTTCTTGGTTGCGTACACGCTGTCAAAGACGATGTCGAATACAGACACGGGCTTCGCTGCCTTCAATTTTGGATCGGAAAACAGATTCAATCAGAAAGCTGAATGGTCGATCGCCGGAAACGATCAAAAGCATCTACTAAACATCAGCGGCGTATACGAATTGCCGATCGGTCCCGGCAAGAAATTTTTCAACAAAGGCGGCCAACTGGCCAAAAATGTGCTCGGTGGGTGGCAGGTAACTGGCGTCTTTCAATACGCTAGCGGTACACCGCTGACGGTCTATTGCAATGACAACGACCCATTCCTCAACGGATTTAATCGTTGTAATTACAACGCAGGCGTCTCGCTAAATGTGAACTATAAAAACTACTATAAGGGACTTCCTGTCTTTACGACGACGGCATTCTCCGACCCCGGATTTGCCCAGGGAAATGAGCCCAGAGCTCTCAGCCATCTTCGCAACCCCTTTAACGCCAATGAGAACGTAGGCCTGAGCAAGCATTTTTACTTTGGTGAACGGGTGAACGCGGAACTGCGTGTTGAGTTTTTCAACGTACTCAATCGAATGCAAGTCTGCGGCCCGGACACGAATTTTCCCGACGGGGCTACCAATTTTGGTCTCGTGAGTCCCAACGGCAGCGGTGGCTCGTCAACCTGCCAGGGCAATACGCCAAGGCAAGGGCAGGGCTTTTTCAAGGTGACTTTCTAACCCCCGGCTAATCTACACCCCGTTAGCTGGATCAAACACAACGCCGGGCCTGTTGGCCCGGCGTTGTTTCTTTAAAGACACAGCTCAATTTCTCCGTTCGGACTCGCTGGTAGCGTAGCCACTCTTGGCTGCGCACATCTTCCAGCGCCGCCCTGCCCATTCGAATTGGCGGCTGCGTTAATAAATTGTCTTGACAATGGCGGCAATCTATCTTATACTTCCGCTTTGCTTTGTTCGCGCCGGCTGGACCGGCGTCGCCGCTCTTTTACAATCTACCCCCCCCCCCTACCTCGACGGTAACCTCTTTAGAATCAATACTTACGAAAAACAGGGGGAGGGGGGTGGGGGCTACTGAGTGGGCGCAGAATCCTTGTTTTGGAGAATTTCCCGGGCTCGGGCCGCCTTCGCAGATTGAGACGCCTCCTGCAACTTGCTGAACGTGCCCATCTCGGCCTGCGCCTCTCGCGTCCTGCCTAAAGCCCGATAAGCCTGCGACAGCAGAAAGTGCGGCCTCGGCTCAGCAGGATCCGCGGTCGCCGCAATCTGGAGGTCCTTGGCGGCCTCCTCGTAGCGTTCCAGTTTGAGCAAGACGCGCCCTCGATCCTCATGCGCCTCCGGCAGGTCGGGGCAAAGGGCAAGCGCTTTGTCGAGTTCCGTCAACGAATTTTGCGGCTCGGCTTGCTGTTCGATCAGGATGTCGCCTAGCTTCCATTGCGCCTGGCAGTTTTTTGGGTCGATCGCGAGTTCTGCCGTGAACTCTTTTTTCGCCGGCTCCCACAGCAGCAGCGACCAGTACGCGTTCGCAAGATGGTAGTGCGTCCCCGGCTTCTCCGGAGCAAGTTCCACCGCCTTTTTGTATTCAAGCAGCGCCCCGTCCAGGTTGTTCATGCTTTCCATGACCTCCCCGGAAATCTGGTGCGACAAATACGAATTCGGGTTTATTTCATTCAATTTTGCGAGCGACGATTGAGAAAGCTGCATATAAACCTTGCCGAGCAGATACCAGACTTCCTCGTTTTTGGGTTGCTGCCGCGAAAGCAACTGCAACCGTTCGGCGGCCTTCTCGAACTCGCCCAGATGAATCGAGTCATTCGCCAGATACAACGCAGCATTTCCGTCATTTGGGTTCGCGCGCAGCGCTACTTCGAGCCGCGGTTTGGCCGCCGCGTAATCGCCGATTTCGTAGAGCGCGATTCCCAGTAGCGCCGACGCGGAGGGCATGTCGCGGTTGATCTCCAGCCCTCGCTGCAATACCTGTGCAGCCTTTCGGAACTCGCGCTGCTGCACATAGATGGAGCCGAGATTGTTGTAGGCTGCCGCGAGCCGCGGTGCAATCTTCAGGATCGCTTCATACCGGGTGGCGGCCTCCGCGAGATTTCCCTCCGCTTGCTCTCTCCTCGCCTCGGTGTAGAGCTGCTGAACTTTTTCATCATCGGCCGCGGCCCGTGACGACTGAGATTGATTTTCCGAACTCGCGCTGACCGCGATGAGCAAAACCGCGATGAGCGTGAAAATCATAAATCGTGTTTTGGGAAGCGGCATAATCTCGATCCCATTATATTCCCGGCGCCTCGAACCGGGCCGAGAAAACGTTGCTCAAGCGCAACGGACTTTGGAATTGTTGCTTCGCCCTTTGCTGCATGTTAGGCTCTTCGCCAACCCCAGAAGGATCGACATGCACACTCTCGAGAGTGCGTCCCGGACTCTGCGATTCAGCGTGTTTGAGGCTGATCTTCGCGCCGCCGAACTGCGCAAACACGGCGTACGAATCAAACTACAGGATCAGCCGTTTCGGATTCTTTCCCTGCTACTGGAACGTCCCGGCGATATCGTCACACGGGACGAATTGCGCCAGGAACTTTGGCACGACCATACGTTTGTGGATTTCGACCGCAGCCTGAACAAGGCGATGGCGAAATTGCGTTCGGCGCTGGGGGACTCCGCCGAATCTCCCAGATACATCGAAACAATTCCTCGACACGGTTACCGGCTGTTGGTTCCTGTTGCACCGCATCAAGTGGAGGACGCCCAGTCGCGGTACACGCACGCCAATTCTTTGCCGGATGAAATTTTCGGCGATGCCGAAACAAGCGCCGCGAACGTAGACTCTTCCTTTATAGAAAAGCC
>Ga0070734_10001573_pt1 | contig 32441 bp, 26 predicted proteins | sample Coa_R1_8_FD_66444 | JGI IMG/M metagenome (GOLD analysis project Ga0070734, IMG submission 66444) | Surface soil microbial communities from Centralia Pennsylvania, which are recovering from an underground coalmine fire - Coalmine... | ecosystem: Environmental > Terrestrial > Soil > Unclassified ... | reverse complement strand
CGCATCTGGATCGCTGCCTGCAATAGTCGTTCTTCACTCTCAAGATGAGGCAGAGCGTTGTCCATACTGATAACCGCGTCGAATTCGCCGTCTGGAACTTCTGATAGATCCAGCATGTCTTCGACGAACGCCCGCACGCTCAATCCTCTTTTTTCAGCTTCCATGCGGATTCGTTCCACGGCGGCCGTACTCAGATCACACGCGGTCACCTGAAATCCCAGTTTGGCCAGACCCAGCGCTTGTGTGCCAATTCCGCATGCACAATCCAGGACCTTTACTGCCGCCGCGGGGCCGCACTCGCATTGAAGGATGGCTCCAAGCACCGTGGCCTGACGACGGATTGACGCCTCCCAATCTTCAAAGATCAGGTGATAGTTGCTGGCTAATTGATCGTAGAAACTTTTTACCCCTTCAGCCATGCAACATTGTAGCGATTTCACGGTCATGCGAGTGTACTCCGCCAGCCCTTGAATCGCTTACCACGTTACATCTGTATAAAACGCGTTGTTCCCCGTTCGCAGGTCTTTTCCGTAAAGCAGTACCACGCCCACTCCCAGCACGTTGAATTTCGCCTGCGGACCAACATCAAACAACCATTTGTGCGGACCAAGCGTTGACGACGAATCCAGAATCTTCCCCGTATCCAGGAATGGCCCCAGCTTTATAGAGAAAATTCCGTTGGAGTACACGTGTCTATCGCTTTCCCAGTTGGAAAGAAAATAATTCCGCCCCAGCGGCGCGCTTCCCTTCTCCCCATGGCGAGTTCCAACGTGAGCCCGCAACGGCAGATCATTGTCGCGGTCCACGCCCAGCATGAATAGCTCATCAAACGGTATCTGCCCAAACGTTTTGCCGGCGTGGCTGCGCCACAGCATCTCGTAATCGTCACCGCGCTCACGCGGATACCAGTGCATGCCAACCGTGCCTTGCAACTTTTCAAAAGACTGCCCCGGTTGCGACCACAGCCGCCCCGCCTGGGAATTGACGCTGCTCGAAATTACCAGGCGTCTTTCCGGCGACCGCCACAGCTCGTAAGTGAACTGCGCTTTTTGCTTGATCTGGTAGCCCTTTGCCAGCAGCTCTGGTGTCAACGCCACGCCGGGAACAACGTTGCGAAAATCCCTGTGTGAAAGCTCCAGGCCTGTCGTCCAACTCCAGCGCGCGCCCACAAACCGCGTGATCTGCGCGTCCACGCTTTCACGCCGAAGGTTCGTCGCGCCCAGGAACGTACTGGGGCCGGTGAAGGACGTTTGCACCGTCCAGTTCTCATTGCGGAAATCCGTACCCACACGGTAACGCCACTTTGGGTTTCCGCTCAGCGGCCCGTTGATCTCGGCCAAGGCGCGCCGCTTGTCGGTATCGAAGCGGAAGAACGAAGTAATGTTCGTGCCTGAGCCGTGCAGGTTGTAATACTCCGGCGTAACGTCTTCATAGAGCGCTCCGCTGAACATGCGCACCAGCGCCTGAAGTTTGCTGTTGCCAAAACCGTTCAGCTCCTCCGCGCGAAAGACGGCATCAAACTTTCCGTCGGGCCGCGCTTCCAGATTCAATTTGTGCGTGGGAAAGATTTCCAGGCCGCGCAGCCGAACATTGCTGGCCAGCAGCTCATCCAGCGTTAATGTGCTGGCGGGCGCAAACGCAAAGGCATGGTCCAGCAGCGCCGGACGTACTTTTAACGCCTGCTCGCTCCGCACCTCGGCAATCTGCGGCCTCCCTACGCGGTTCCAGTACTTGAGCGCCGCTTCCAGATTGCCGTCAAGGAAATAAACCGTCGCCAGAAATTCATTGGCGTATTCGTCTCTTGCATCAAGCCGCAGCGCGCGATGCAGATCGTGCCTGGCCTCGCCATATTTCTTCTGCTTAAACGCCACGCCCGCCAGTTCGATAGGAAAGCGCTTGTCACTGGGAACAAGCCGCTGGCCGTCAGAAAGCGCCTTGCCAGCTTCCGCCCATCGCTCCAGGTGCGCCAGCGTAACGCCGTAGTAATAGTCCAGATCGGCAGAGTTGCGTGGCGATTGCTGCAAGAGCTGCGCCAGTTCGCTCCATCGTTCCTGCTCAAAAAGCTGTTTGGCAGCAGAGGTATCGGTTTGCGCCTGCGCTGGTAAACAGCAGGTCACTATCAAGACAAGCATCACGGTGCGAAGAGCTTTTCTGGGATGTGTCACTTCGGCAGCGCCAGCAGCGTCCAATTTCCCACGGCGCTCCACTGCTTTTCAAAACTCGCGCGGTCCTGCTTCAAAAGCTTGCGCTGGGCGGCATCATTCAGGTAGACCACGCCCTCAGCAGGATCAATGCCCACCACCACCACAAAATGCAGCGAGCTTTCTAAGGACGAGGGCTTCAGAGCGGCAATCAGCGGTCGCCCTTTTTCCAGGTGCTGCTTCAAATCGTCCCATTTTCCGGCAAAAGCAAAAGTTTGAAAGCCGTTTTGCTGAAAATACTTTTCCAGATCGGAGGCGCGAATGCCATGGTCTTTGCGGGAGTAAAGAGTGCGCTGGATTTCCACCTCGTCGGCAGCAGAATCAACCTCTTTTGCCTGCTGCTTCCGCCAGTACTGCATCACCATGGCAATGCTGGCTGCGCCGCAGCCATCTTTTTCCTGCTTGATAAAAGGGACATCGAGCCACACACCAGGCGTTGCGGCAAAGACAAAGCCGCAGAGACACAGGATGCAAATGAGTCTCTGCGGCATATTTCGTGCCATCAGAATATTTCTAGCGGACAGCCACGATAATCAGCACCAGCACCGCGATGCCGAGAATAATCAGGATCAAATCGCGTTCGCTGAGATTGCCGGCATAAAAGTCGGCCTGGGCCTTGTCAGCTCGCGCCGCCAGTTGCGCCAGTTCCTGATCGTTAAGGGTTGAGACCGCGGTTTTTACCTGCTGCGTGTCCATCTTCGCCGACTTCATGGCTTTTTCAGCGGTTGGCGTTGACAACAGGCGTTGAATTGAATCCAGGTTGTGCTGTCTTACCTGCGACGCTGCCGTTGCTGCCTTTTGCAGGTCCGCGGGGCTGACCACGTGGCTTTGCGCAAGCGCCTCCGTGGGAACAATGAAGAGTGCAACCAGAACGGTGGCAATTGCCATCCGCAGGGATTGCCGCAAATCAAAATGCATAGTCAAGCTCCTCCACTAATGTTCCGGCCAGATAGAAAGTATACATGACCTTATTGCGAGCACTTTTACCGGAGTACTAGTACTCCTGGTCTCGACGCAGGAACCGTGCCTGCGCAACCTCTATATGCCCGGTGAATAGTCCAGTTCATTAGCTTTGAACTGCAAAGCAAGGGAGCAGTTGCCTGCTCCCTGTAAATGCAAATTGATCCGGCAGTTCTCAGTTTGTTGAAGGTGTTTTGCTCTGTGCCGTGGCTGATTCTGTTCCCAGTTGCAGAGAGACTTTCTTCCCCGCAAATTGCAGCGCCTTCAGTTCCCGGTCGCCGTTGGTGCCGTTCAATACTTCCGCATGCGTATCACTGGCTTTGCTGTCCAGAGCGATTACCTGCGCCGGCACAGTGGCCACTACTTTTTTGCCTTGCATGATGTTTACTTGGACCGTTGGCCCTGAACCTTCCCACTGGGCGGTGTATTCACCCGCGGGCAAGGTTGTGCCGTTCACCTGTGTTGCTGCCGAAATTTCAAAGCTGCTTCTATGGGAATCGCTGGCTGCAAATGCGCTGCTGGTCAATGCCAATACCAGTGTTGCGAATATGATTCGGAAGAATAACGTGGACTTCATTACCGCTCCTTTTGATTCTTTCCCGCTGTTCGGCGGGAACCGGTTGAGGGCGGCCTTTTTGTGCATCAGCAATGAACTTTTCAATTCATTGCCCATGACCTACAATTCACGAGCGTGGGTTAAGAAACAGGCGCGCGTATGCGTGCCGATTTCCGGGGACTGTTCTCGCCTGGGGCCGCCAAAACCGTGGGCGTGAACATTCCCTGAACCCCGTAAATCCTGTTGCGTTTCAACTCTTGTCGTGCGCTTGTCTTCTCTTCTTACTTGCAAAGACGATGCCAAACGATCGAAAGTTTCAACCAATTTGCCTTAGCATGATTTTTAGACGGTAACTGCATTAGCGCGTTAGCGTTCACTCATCCCTCTTACTCACTCCTTACATTTTCTTTAACCACTCGTCCCAGCAGAGTGTGCGGAAATGAATCCCCGTCGTCCGAAAACGAACAGTAGCAATCCACGATGTATGAACTTTCGTAATCGAAAGCGACTGGCTGCTTGAATATTTTTTGGAAGAAAAATTTCTGCGTGGGATAGAACGGGGCTTAAACGATCGCTATCGTCGAACGTCGTCAACGATCGTTCAGCTGCAAAATCTCCGCTATGCAGGCTTCGCGCGGTTTGAGAGATATTCAGGACTGGCGGAGAACGAATGCAGGACATGAAGAAATAATTTGCGAATGTCCTCTGCGGTGTACGACGACGAATATGGAATTCTGCCGGCAAGCATTCTGTCGCGTAGCAGTCCTTCCATCATTCCAATCAGCGCTGAGCGCATGCCTTCAATATTCAGATCAGAACGCAGCTGCCCCAGCTCGCGCATTTCCCTCAGCAGCCTGTCCGCCGTGTTCACCAGGCCAAGAAAGCCCTTGGTCATTAGGACCATGTGGCCCTCTTTGCGGATCCTGCGACCCTCAAGCAAAAATAATTGTTTGAGCTGTTCGTCTTCTTCGAGCTTGGAAAGAATTAATCCCACTAGCGCCTGCAATTTGGAACTGGGAGCCGGAATATATTCCAGCGCGCCAAAAGCCTGCGCAATGTGGCTCCATCCCTCTTCAAATATCGCTTCCAGCAGTCCCTCTTTGCTGCCAAAGTGCTTGATCAGCTGGGATTCGCTGGTCTGCGCCATTCGTGCGATTGAAATTGTGCTGGTGTTTTCAAAGCCGGATCCGGCAAACAGCGCTTTGGCGGCTTTCAATATGCGTTCCGCAGCGGGGCCCTTTTGAGTCAGCGGGTTAGGATTAGTCGCCATTGCTCTCCTCGATCACCGAAGCAGAGTCGCACAATCAAGTAGTACCACCACACAATAGTCAAATCAAGCGAATGTGACGCTAAGCGATTGATAACAATCAGAAAATAATCTGGCAACTCCGTTCCAGAATTTTCCTTCTAAGATTCAGCGGTAGTGCTACTACTGCTCGTCGCTTCGTTGGTTCGGCCAGCTCCAGAAAATTCATGCTTCAGGAGAAACCATGTCAACGCTTCCCTCACCTTCAGCACCCACCCCCAGATCAAGTACTAAAAGCAGATTAACCGCTGGCCTTTCCAATCCGTGGCTCGCATTGCTGACAATTGTCTTGGTTTTGATCCTGACGCGCATTTCTTCCGCCCAGACCGGCAGTTCCATCAGCAGCACTTCAGGGCCGGTTTCCTGGGACTTTGGTCCAGTCGTGGCAGGCACCGTTACCAACGTGGGCATTCAGGACACTTGCCCGCCTGGCGTTTGCGACAACCACGATCTGACGATTACCCTTCCCGCGCCTGCCGCAACTTTTTACCAGACCAATACTGTTCAAGTAACAATCAAATACACATGGAACAGCACCGCGCCCAGTGATCTTGATGTTTTTGCCATCAGCCCAAACGCGGCGGACCACGGTCCCGGCTCGCCTGACGTAACCAGCACTGGCCCTGGTGAAGAAGACCTGACGCTCACTGATCCAATCGATGGCCTGTGGCACATTCGCTCTGTCGCATCTACCGTGCCGCTTCCTGTATCCGCGCACGCTGTGGTCAGCATGACGGTTGCGCCCCGACCGACCACCGCTCCGCCTCCGCCACCGGCTCCCGGTGCGCCCGCTTTCGTCAACTACGCTGCTCCGGATAATATTCCACCATCGGTGGGCTCAACCGATGCAAGCCAGCACGCGGCCGGCGAGCCTTCCATCGGAGTCGACTGGAATACCGGCAAGGCTTTTATTGAAGCTGGCAATCACACGCTTCGCGTCACCTTTAATGACACGGTCACTCCCGCAACCTCCACTTGGGAAGACAAGCGCTCGCCTTTCGCGCGTGTCAGCCTTGATCCCATTCTCTTTACTGACGATGGCCGCATGGGCGGCACCAACCGCACATTCTCTTCGCAGCTCAATGGCGTAACCAGCGAGCTTTCATTTACCGACGATGATGGCGACGATTGGCTTCCCACGCAGGGTTCAGGTCAGCCCGCCGGCGTCGATCACCAAACCGTAGGCGGAGGCCCATACGCTTCTCCCGCGCCCGCTGTGCATACATATCCACACGCAATTTATTACTGTTCGCAGGATATCGCCACGGCGTTCTGCTCGCGCAGCGACGATGGCGGCGTCACGTTTGGTCCCGGCGTTCCTATTTACACCTTCACCACTGTCAACGGCGTTGATCTTCCGGTGGCTCCCGGGACCTGCGGCGGCCTGCATGGACACGTTCGCGTATCGCCCGACGGAACTGCCTACGTCCCGAATGAAAGATGCCAGGACGCAGCAGGCGTCAGCCGACCAGGTGTTGCCGTTTCTACTGATAACGGTTTGACCTGGGTGGTTCGCACCGTGCCAGACGCTACCAGTTCCACCAGCGATCCCTCTGTGTCGGCGGGCAAGAGCAACACCATTTATTTCGGTTACGTGAATTCTGACGGACATGCCAAGATCGCCGTGTCGCATGATCGCGGCCTGCACTGGTCGAAATCCCAGGATGCTGGAACTCCTTTCGGCATTCAAAACGCCGAGTTCGCTGAAGTGGTCGCCGGAGACGACAATCGCGCAGCTTTTGCTTTCCTCGGCACGCCCAGCCTGGGTGACACGCAATCCGGCGATTTTCTCGGCGTCTGGCATCTCTATGTCGCGTTCACGTATGACGGCGGAACAACGTGGACCACCTCTGACGCTACTCCTTCAGACCCGGTACAGCGCGGCTGTATCTGGAACGGCGGCGGCAGCAACCCATGCCGCAACCTGCTCGACTTTAATGACATCACCGTGGATAAGTTTGGCCGCGTGCTCGTCGGCTATGCCGATGGCTGTACCGGCACCTGCGTCACCGATCCTTCACAAAATGCCACGGCCGGGCCAGTGACGGCGCAGGACGCTTTAGCCACCATCGCACGACAGACCGGCGGTCGCGGGCTGTTCTCTGCTTTCGATGGCACGCAGTTCGGCACGCGCAGCGGTGACGATGAAGGCGGCGGCAAACTCTGCTTCGGCGATCCCGCCAGCGGCGTCCACGGCGGCCCAGACTGCGACGATAACCGCCAACACTAAAATGTTGTAATCACCTTGCCCGCGCAGAGAAATATTTTTTGCGCGGGCTTTCTTTTGCAAGGCGTCTAAAATCTTGATCTGCATAAATTCTGCTCTGGATAAAACAATGAAGAAGAATTTATTTCGACTCATATCTTGCCTCCTGCTTCTCGCCGGCATCATGTCCGCCTCACAAAAAACCGCCGCTCATGCGCCCACGCCAGCCAAGGCCAAGATCGACGCCTGCGCACTGCTCACAAGCGCGGATATTCAGGCCGTGCAAGGCGACGCTGTGCAGGAAACCAAGCCGAGCACACAGCCTTCCGGCGGGTTGGTCATGTCGCAGTGCCTCTTTCGCACCGCCTCTCCCAGCAAGTCGGTGAGTCTTGCCCTGGCTTCGCCTGGATCGGTTTCCCCGCGCGCGTTCTGGCAGAAACAGTTCCACTCCGGCAAGCCCGAGTCCGAAGACAAAGAAAAGGACTCGCTGGCTGCTGAACGCAAAAATGCAAGGCAGGAAGAAGATGAATCCACGCAGCCGCGCATGATAAAAGGCGTGGGAGAACAAGCCTATTGGGTCGGTAGCCCCATGGTGGGAGCACTCTATGTCTTAAAAGGCAACACTTTTTTGCGTATCAGCGTGGGCGGGGTGCGTGAAGAGGCCGCGCGGATTCAAAAATCGGTCGCGCTGGCGCGGCTTGCTCTGAAGCGCCTATAAAGTTGCAAATCCTTTCACTCGCCCGGACTATCCATCATCATCTTTATTCATAATTGGTTAGCCGCCGGGTGCCATTTGCTTTCACAATTTCTCTTTTCCAAATCTACGAATATTCATCGCCCGTGGTTCCTAATTGCCGCTTTTGTAGAAAATTAAGCCTTTTAATTTCAGTCCAATGAAACCGTAATCTCTCGCTTTTAAAACCATGAGTAACGGATGAAGAAGTTGCTCTGAAACGGATGAAACACTCAGAGCACTAAGCAGCATAAAGGTTTTACAGATGGGCTTTCGGGGGCGGGCAGCTATTGTCCAGCCAGGAGGAGGATTTCCGCCATATGGAACTCTGTTACATGGTAAGCATGAGCACGCTGCATGAGGTTTTGCAGGCAGAAGCAAGACCCAACACCGCCTATCGGCTACTGGCCAGTGATGACACCGTCACGGTCGTCCATTACGGTCCAGAAGGCCTGATCAACCAATTTGCGTTTCCCATCGTTTATCGCGTTGAAGACGTTCCAGAGGACGAAGGAACGCTCATGCTGATGGTCGCCACGGAACGCAGCCGCGAATGGCAAAGCTTCTGGGTGCCGCTGGAAAGCAAGCTCTCGCACTGCTGCTCTTTGAATACCGTTGCCTAGAATTAAATGCCCGGTCGCCCGGCCCCATTCGTGGACAGCGAAGGCGCTCCTCGGTTTGCCGCCAGCTCTGCCATGATCGATCCGCTGCACGAAAGCGCCTGCTCCATGGTGGGTTCAACTCCCCAGCTCAGAACGTCAAAACTGCCTTGCCCCTGCACAACATAATGATAGGCGCTGCCCGGATTAAGGCGATCTGTAATGATGTCCGCCAGGTAATTGCCTTGCCGAATGGTCAACGTGGAATGATTGGATCCGGCCATGGTTTCTTCCAGGGCCATGCGGTGCGCATTGAGCACGGAGGCAACCACGCTGCTCGGGAAACGGCCCAGGGGATACTGGCATATTCCGACGGCAGGCTTGCCCGGATACGCAGCCTGAACTAGCTTTTCATAAATCAAAAGCTGATCGCAGCAATTGCCCTCCTGGCATCGCGTATCTTTCAACGCCCAGGACATCTCACCGGCGGTACGGAAGCCCGTAAACCCTGCGGCAATTGCTTCCTCAATTGAGCGCTCCAGCATCTCTATCATGATCTGCGGCTCAAATTTTCCTGCGGGAAAGTAAACCTCGTCTTCAGAATGCACTTCCAGCGCGCCCTTTGATACCTGTTCTGCAGTATCAATCCCCAGCAACTCAAGCGCTTCAAAGATCCGCGGAATCAGTTGGGGTTTCTGGGCACAGAAGCAACGCTCGCCTCTGTTGAGACCAGCTGCAAGGTAGGCAGCCAGCGTCTGGACCATCATTCTCTGGTCGCGATAGAAAAGGCAGATGTGGTCCCCGCGCTTGAACTGTACCAGTGGATGTGATGGGAGCAGCAAAAAAAACCTCCGTTGCACACACAGTTCTTGGCTATATAAAATGCACTCTATTAACTGATAAGTCAACAGCTTGCAGTGAAAAATTTAGAGTTGGTGGGGTATTGCTGCTGGCTCGGTTTTCCGCCTCGGGCGTATTGCTTTGGGCCCTTTACTCCCGGGTCTGATATTTCTGAACACGATTCATTTCTTAGGGAGTCGCCAGAAGCAGGTGCATTCTGGGGGTGTGGGGAGTGGAGATATGCTGCGATATCGGAGCTGCTCAAGCCCCATAAATGTTGCGATGCCATGTCCCAATGTTCGGTCCGAGTAATGACTGCCAGCCCTTGCTGCCATTTCATCGGAAAGTTGGATGCAGCTCCCCGAAAGCAGCGTTGCTTAGATATAGAAAGCTACGCTACAAAGCGAGAAATCAACTTTGGCCCCCTTACCGCGTTTTAGAGCGATTTCAGATACTCAATGATCGCCCAGCGATCGTCAGGCGAGAGCGCCGGCCCAATCACTCCATTCCCTCTGGGACCATCTTTGAATTCGTGACCTTTGTTGCTGTTGCCCGGATTCGCAGTATCGAAGAGGTAGCCTCCCTTTAACTCGGAAGTATCGTAACCGACCTTGACGGGATCATACTGTTTGCTGCCCAGCCAGAATTTGTCGGGCCTTTCGCTCTGTGGTGACAGCAAGGCGTATAAATTCGGCACTGAGCCGTTATGCAGGTATAAACCAACAGCCCAGATCCCATTCAACGGACGGGCTTTGTAGATGGCCTCGGCACGAATCACCGGATCGGCGGGATCGCGGAATCCGCTCCATTCAATCCGTTGCTGGGGAGTGAGTCCTTTGCTGTCAAAAAACTTCCCAGCCATTCCAATCGTTACCAGCTTAAGCCCTTCTTCGGCGGAGACGCGGCCTTTCCCCAGGTCACCCGTGTCCGCCGTGCGATTCAGGAAATCGACCGCTTCATGCGGATCGGTCCCCACATATTCCTGCTTCACATCTTTAACTTTGAAAAATTGTTTCCCCTGCGCGTTCTTCCACCAATACTTTGGCTGGGCTGATTTCAGGTCCTCCTGCAATTCAACAACCGGCGGTTGGTGGCAGCCTTCGCAATGTTGCTTATAAAGCGCCGCTCCTCTGGTTACTTTGTCCTGCGCCAACGGAGGAAATACTGCGGGCCATTTGGGTGATGACAAACCTTGATAAGGCTCCGTTCCCGAAAGCAAGTCCTCAATTGTTTTCAGCCCTTCAATATGGACGCTGTTGCCCAGGTCTTTGGCATCGTTGCCATAGAGCTTTGCTGACGCTCTCACGCCCAGCGCTTCACCAATGTTGCGTACCAACGGGTCTGCAATCGACGAGTTATATTGGACCCAGGTAAACCATGAAGCGTCCCAGACCTGCGGGTAACGGACAGGCGCGTTCGCCGGCGCAAAGTTGGCATTGTTTCGCATGTCTACGGCGAATACCTGGTTGCCAATGCGCGTAAGGGCATCTGTGCGCCCGAAACCCGCCAGATTCGTGTAAATTTTTTCCTGGTCGGTAGCGCTCTTCTCAAACATCGCCCTTGAGATGAATGAATCCAGTGCGCTTCTTAGTTTCTTCTTGTCGTCCTCGGTTGCGGTGGGACCCAGCACGTTGCTCTCAAAACGTTTGTAGCGGAACGGCATCTTGTCGGTCAGGATGAGCGCTACCCCAAGCGCCTTTTGAAATTGAAAAACTTCAATCATCGCGGGCGCGCCCTCTACCCGGACCGCATACTTATCAAAATACAACTCTCCCGTATGACACGCCGCGCATGTCAATCCCACAACTTTGGATGTTCCCTTTGATTCGGGATCATAAAAATCATCTTGTTTGGCAAAGCCCACAGGCAGGCCATCGGGATTAAGCTGCTGGTCCTGGTCGCCTTCCATGAATCCAAAGCGCGCAAGGTACGTTTTCTCGTGAAATGGCTTGCACCCGGCAATGGAGAAGCAAGGCTGCTCCAGCGCCATAAACCAGTCGTAGGGCAAAAGACGCGTTCCTTGCGCAGTGTAGTGAAAGCGGTGGCGCTGCTCATCAGTCCAGTGTTGATCAAGCTGGACCTTTTGCTCCGGCGGCGCTTTGTACTCCGGAACAACTACTCTAAGTTTGCTCCACTCGTGATAAAGGAAGTATCCCCCTATGACTACTACGATCAATGCCCCGCCAATGAGTTTCCTCTTCATGCTGTCTCTTTCTTACCGCATGCGCAGTATTGCCTTAACTCGGATTCCAAGCCATGTCGGCCTCAGCATTTGACTCAATGCCGATTATTCAAAACGTAGCTGTTTGCTGGTAGAGGCCGAATTATAGCCTAGCTGCGAGCAGAGTCGCCCATGAAAAGTTGGATTAAGAATGGTTTTAAATAAAATGTTGGCACAAGGTTCCAATCTCCTGCCCGGAGCCTTGGACTCCCTGTGCCAACGCTGGAAAGGCTACTGGTGGTTGGTCCTTGTTCCGTTCGTCGCCAGCACTTCAGAAACCCAGTGTTTTACCTGCAGGTAATGGTCCGATCTACGGGTCATCTGAAAAAACATGTCTGCTGATTTTTTCTTGATCAAACTGTTGTGGTGAATGAGCCTTGTGATGTGTTCCGCAGTCAGGTGCTCCACCTTAAATGATTTGCGGTGCGCCACTATCTCACGCAACATTCTTTCCATAATCTCAAGATCGTGCCAGACTCCAATGGTGCCCTGCAGCGATTTCAGCCAGTTCAGGGTTTCCGTGCTTCCAGCAATATGCAGTTTGCCCATGACCTCAGTCAGGTAGCGCAGCCTCTTGGCCGCAATCCTCATGCGGTGAATAACGTGTTCACAGGGATCGTCATGTGACCTCTCCACCGCAACCGCAAATTCCCGCCACCGGCTTGCCAGGGAGTTTACGATCCGCTGGTAAACGATCGCCGTTTCCGCCTGGCTGCGTTCTCTGGTAATCCCATGGTTCTGTCGCCGTTCGTTGCTCAAGTCAAAATCGCGCTTGATGTGCAGGTAAGGAGTCGCCAGATTCAGTCGTCCCAGTTTTTCCAGCGTGACCACGGCCGTCCGTGCGCGCAAGGGCCTCAGGTACTCGCTCAGTGCTTTCCAGGCATCTGTTTCCGGCCGCCTGGTTGCCACGGCATTGTCCGCCACGGCCAGCAGGGCATCACAATTGCGCAGTTCTCTCAGGGTGCGGCGGCATAATTGCAGCCGACGGCGCAGCTTTTTTATGTGTCCCGGGCGCGGCTTGCCGTAGATGAGATCTAATATTTCCTCCAGCCTGCGGCAGGAAACCCGCATTTCATTCACCGCCGTCAGGTCTTCATGACGCAGCACCGGTGGCAGCAAATCAATAAACTTATCCATTTGCCGCAGTGCGATTTTACGCACCTTGGCCCATGCCCATGATGGCTGGTCAGTGACGTGGTCATGTGGCGGTTCGGTCAGTGGAACTTTCTGGATTGGAATCGGCATTTGCTTGTCGTGGTCGGTATTGATGGAAGTATTCATGTTTAAAACTCCATTGCTCAGGCGGCTTTGGTGTTTCCTTTTCGATGAACAGAGGCCCTGTTCGACACCGCCTTGTATGAATTCAATGTTCGCTCCTTGCTGAGAAAGCGAAGTTTCTTGTTTCCAGCCGCATGCGTCTTCACTAACGATGGTCCGTCAGTACGCGGCTTGGTCCGATAGTTTGAAGCCAGCTTCAGGCTTCGCATCATGGATCGTTTCTTGGCCTGATGTGCCTCCATCCGCCGGAGTATGTCATCCAGGCTCCGCAAGGCGTCCACGATATACGGTCCTTTGTTCAGCATGACGCACTCCGCGCGGCTTGCCATGGCTGCATCGGTGATCTCAGCGCGGGATGGAATGCCATCTTTGGCCAGCTGTTCCAGCACCTGGGTCGCCCAGATCACGGGCACGTGCGCGGCTTCGGCGAACCATAGAATCTCTTCCTGCACCTCCGCAAGGCGCTCGAACCCGCACTCAATCGCAAGGTCGCCTCGCGCAATCATCACGCCCACCGGCCCGCCGTGCATCGCGGCCAGCAGAAGATCAGGCAGAGATTCGAAAGCTTTTCTTGTTTCAATTTTCAGGATGATGCCTAGATGCTTACCGCCAAGATCGGCAAGGCAGCGCCGCAGTTCCCTGACTCCATGAGCGTCGCGCACAAAGGAATATCCGACCATATCTGCATGCCTGGCAATGAACTCCAGCGCGCGCTGGTCATTGGCGGTGAGTGGAGGCAACCGCAATTCGCTTTCCGGTAAGTTGATCCCTTTGTCGGCTTCGAGTTTGCTGCCCTGTGGGGCAGCGTGCGTGATTTCAACGGAAATGGCGTCGCAATCAACGTCCCGAATGGTTCCACCGATTTTGCCGTCGTCGAACCAGATTGGTTCGCCCGCTCTTACCTGGTCGAATATCTCCGGCAAGATCAATGAAACTGTGGCAGGTGAGAACAACCGCCCCTGCTCGTCATAAATGGCCGGATGCCCAGCCATTAAGGCCCCGGTCAACATCAACGTATCTCCGCCCCGCAAAACCAGGGATTGCACATGCGCCGGAATGTCCTGCGGCTGCGTTGCCGGGACATGGTCCACGCTGGCATCGTGCAAATGCCCTTCACCACGACGTTGCAAGTGGAAATCAGTCACAGGGGTGATGTATGCCGTCTTGCTCAATTCGGCCCACCGACTTGCGCCTTCGGAGCCGACAATGTTCATCTTGCGGCTTGCTCCTCTGGCATCTTTGAAATTAATGGAATCGCCGGGCGCGCAGGATGCAAGCCAGTTCGCGTCGAGATAGAAACAGCCTTCGGCCCCTGCTGGCGGCCGTACCCGGTTTTCAGCCGGCGTAAGCCACAAGCGGGCTGGACTCGCAATCCGCCCGAATAAATCGCGCCGCGGGCGGCCTTTCATAACTCGCGGCCCCGCCTCAATATGCCCAATACGCAATTTGGGCCCGGCAATGTCCATCAGCAGATTGCATGGTTTGTTCAACTCTTCCTGCGCCTGTCGCAGGTTGGCAATCATGCGGCTCCATGTTTCCGGAGTGCCATACGCGCAATTGATTCGCAGGCAATTCATGCCGTTCTGCAATAAACCATGGACCAATTCGTAATCTGTCGCGGCTTCTAGTGGGGCGGTCACCAGAATCCTGACATTGCGGCCATCAGGTGCGGGCCCTAACAGCGCCTCTGTTCGCGCTTCCAGCACACAGGTATTCTTTGCTGATTTTCGGGTGGACGGACCGGCTGGGGCAGAATTGTGCAGCCGCCGAAGAATTGCCAGTACACGGTCCACATCGGCCAGAATATGGCTTTCGGAGCGTCCTAGCGATGACACGCCGATCTCAGAAAGTCTTTGTTGCAAAACGCGCAGATCATGCCCGCGCAATGCAAGATAGTGAATCAGGTTCGTGGCGCTGGTTCGCTGATTGGAACGCAATTCCTGGATGGACTGCGAGAAGCGCGATTCAAGACGAAGCATATCCGCGCGGAGGTCCACGAGAGCTTGAATGGCTGCCCGGACTTCCGTCTTGTTCCGGCCCAGCAACTTGGATCGCGTACTCATATTCCTTGTAACCCCATCTTTTCTTCTCTGACGATAAGGAAAACTGATTTGCCCTTACGGCGTCGCCAGGACCACTTGAGAGCAGTTTAGGGCGAAGTCATCTTGCTGAAAACTGTCAAACTGTACAGGGATCGTTGTCTCCCCATTACAGATCACTCCCAGCGCCGTTGTGATCCGTCGGAGTTAGGAGAATCGAAGTCGCAGCATGTCACTGGCAGATTTGCCAGTTTCTCATGCAACAACGCGGGCCTATTCTGATCTGTGTGAGAGTGTGTCGTTGGTTCTTTTACACACTTCTTGCTTGCGCCTCGTCTGCGAAAGGGGGCAGCGCGGAAGATTCCTGTCACGGGTTGGAAGATTGGAAGTTAATGCGATGCCGGAAATCCGTTATTGCCTGAACTGTTCAAACATTGGGCCGCTCAACATTCATGGCCGATGCGAGACGTGCGACTCCGATGCAGTGGTTTTTGCAGGAAGCATGGATGCCTGGGATTCTCACAGCCACGATGCAGAGTGGGACGAAATCAGACGCAGAGAAATCCTCGCCATCGAACACTGGTTCAGGCTCAACACCAAAGCGGCTTGATTTTTCTGACAATCATTTGGAGTTTGGCCGCGGAGTTGGATCTTAGCCCGGTTCGTTTGCCCTGCTAAGGTTTCGCGGCAGGCGTTACCAGAATCATACCACGCTCACGGAACGGCAGCCTGAGTTTGCGCACCACTTCCGGCCAGAACTCCCGCAGCAGATCGTAGCCCATGCTGCCGGCGATGCTGATGCCCACACGCGTTGCAGCCGGCGGAAATCCCTGATCATTTCCCGGATGATACAAGTTGGAAAGGACCACAGTGCTGGCGGTTGTGGCCCACAATGAGTAATTCGGCATCTTGTTGCCGGAATCACTGCGCGCTACAAGAGTATGAGATACCGCATACCAAATGCGTCCCCGCGTGGATCCAGTTCCTTTGCGATAGTAGCGCGGATCTTGCCGGAAGATGACCGGATAGAAGAATTGACCAAAAAAGTTGGACGCCTCGGTATCTATCAATGCCGCGCCATAACGCCTGCCATAGCCCACCGATCCCTGGCCCCATTTACTATCGTCATTTTGCCATTGCGAAAAGCCCGCGCTGGCCGCCGCTCCTATAAAGGTCACGGGGTCGATGCTGGTCTCCACGAACATGTCGAATTTCTGTCCGGCATCCAGGCCACAAATCTTCAGCCCTTTTTTTCTGCGCGCCGGAACAGTCGTCATCTCTGGGTTGCGCGCAAACCATGCGGCGATTCTCTTGAGCGGGCCGTCATATTCGCTTGCATCGAACAGTTCGGCCGGGCGGTCGCACGGCGTCTCAATTACGGTGGCAACTGCCATTGTTAGCGCAGGAGGGACAGACGAGCTGCTCAGGATCCCTGTTCCGGCTAACGCCAGTGATGAACTCTCGCCTTCAGGATTCGAACCCAGCATGAATGGCTGCTCATTGAGCCGTGGCCCGCCAGACACATGCAATGTCCATTCTGGAGCAATTAACGTGGAATCGGTTCCCGGAGCGCCTGCACTCTGCCCGGTAGCTGCGGCGCCAAGAGAGCAAATGATCAGGTTCAAGAAAAGCCAGCGCGGTTTCAAGAAACGCCCCCTTTGGTTGCCAGGCCCCTTAATCAACGACTAAGGGTACTGACGATATGCCACGAGCGGAACTGACATCTTTGACAGGGGGTGGCAGAAAATCTGCTCTATTTGGCTGGTGGATAGTTCTTGAACATCTCCTGCACCAACTTTTCCAGTTTGCGGATGTTTTGGTTAGAAGTATCGGCCAGCGCATCCGTGCCTAACGCGCATCAGACCACTGCCTTCGCACGAGTATCTTCAAGGTAGACTTTAAGGCTTGCTCCGTTCTGCTCCACCTTTTGAATCGTTCCCAATGGGCCTGCGGCGTAAGTTGTCTGATCTGAAGGGCTGGTTGGAGCGTTGCCGGCGATGTAAAGCACCACCAAATCCGGGTTCTGGTCCGGTCCCACTTTCTTTAAGCCTTTGGCCCCCAGCTGCGCGTCCACGTTGCTGATGATTCTGCCGTTCCACGCCACATCTGGAATTGGTTGCGGAGAAATACGCCAGATATATGTCTTGAACCTGGCAAAGTCAGTGCCCGGCAGCGAATCCACGGTGACCTGTTGCGGTGCGAAGGCAACAAACGCAACAGAGACAAACAAAGCAAGCCAGAGCCGAAGCTTCACTACGGATTGCTTCGTCATCGTGTCCCCCCTTTGCGGATATGGATTCACTGCCGGCTGACATTCAATTCCTTATCGTGCACCTAAACACATCATCCCCGACCCGCCCATTGATTTCCGACGCGTTTCAATTTCAAGGTAGAAGGTGAACGCGTCCTATGAAACTGTCAAAAGTGATAGAGCTCGCTCTTCTCTCGATTTAGTGGAGCAAGAGCGGCCGCGTCTAGCCCATGGCGTAAAGCTTCGTGGCGACTGCGCATTGAAGATCACGCCTTGAAAAACTTTCGACTGTCAATATTGACAGTTCCGTGTGACATACGCGGTCTTTAATGTGGACTTGCCGGCAGTACACCGGCAGGGCGTTCGCCGCAAAAATCAAAACGAACGCAAACAGAGTCGACTCCATTTCGATGTGACCGCAATCGCATCGCCAATGATTGAAATGAAAATCAAATAATAAGGAGTAGTACCATGTCATTCAAGAATCCAAAGGAAGTCTTTGTCATGCTGCTCAGCGACGTGCGCCGCAGCACCGAGCGCTCGATCAAATTTTTTAATGAGATCATTCCGCTGGTGCAGGATACGGACGTAAAAGAAGCCCTGGAAGCCAGGGTCTTCGTGTCAGGCAACATGCTCGCATCGCTGGATCAGTGCTTCAAACTGATCGGCGAGCAGCCAGTGAAGCTCAGTGGACGCCTGCAGGAGACGTTTGTTGAGAATTTCATCGAGGAACTGTCTGAAATGCAGTCCCCCGTGGCGAAACACCTGTTCATCCTTTCGAAAATCAGCCACCTCGTTCACCTACGCATCGGTGAGCTCGTGGCCCTTACCACGGCTGCTGACGTTACAGGCCACTTTGCAGTAGGCGTACTGCTGGAGAGCGTCCTGGCCGATTACGTTGCTTTCGTGGAGCGCACGAGACGTTTAATCAGAAACCTGATCGAGACCAAACTGGCAGAGAAGAAAGCTGCTGTCGCTGCCTAGCGAGGTGCGGTATTGAACTTGGTGGAAATTGGGCCGCCCGCGGCTCTGGTCAAGCAACCGGAGTTGACGGAGCGGTCCTTTTATTGTTGTGCAATCGCGACGGACTGCCAGCGTGTACAGTGCAGCCAATTGAGAACGAACGCAGACCCAAGCAGCCAGGCACGCCGATGGTTGACCGTAAAAGCCCATCGGTTGGCAACTATAACTCGAATCAAGAATGCATCTGCCACTTGGTGTCAAACGTCTGGCCAAGTATCTGGTTCAAGTGATGCTTCAAGTGCGCGACGTAATCTTCGGCGATCCAACCCAGCGTGGCTGGCGGGTTGTTGCTGATGTTGCATGTGACCGTTGCAGCTTCTTCCGGTAGCTGGCCGATCACATGAGCAAGAAAGCGATTGTACGCGGCCCAGAAATCGACCAGGAAATTCCAGTCGACCTCGGCAAAGTTCTGCAAATCCACCAGCGCATTCTGGTCATAACCGGGAAAGGTCAGGCTGCCTTGCAGCGCGGCGCGGACAAAACGCTGATGGTTGTTGGACGCGGAGTCCAGCAGATGGCCGAGGATTTCTTTTTTCGCCCACTTCCTTTCAGCAGGACGAGTGGATGTATCGGCATTATCAAGTTTCAGCAGCAGCGGCTTGGCCTGGGCCACAGTGCGGCCGAGATCGGAGGCGATGGGAGGAAAAGGGTTCATGGTCACGCTCGCAACGATTATAGTTGCCAGGGATTCAACGTATTGATTCCGGCAACTTGGACATCTTTTATGTTCCGGGTAACAAGAGTCAGGTTATGATGCAGCGCTGTTGCCGCCATCAAGCCATCGACGACCGCAAGTGGCGCTCCGGCTATTTTGGCTTGTGCTGAGATCAGCCCCCAACGTTCGGCAATGTCCAGACTTACATCAAGAATCCGTCCTGCAAAACGCAATACCAGATCATTGGCCAACCAACTTTCAAGCAGAGCTCGTTTGTTGCTGCGCGGAAGTGAGTCAATGCCTTTGCGGATTTCTCCAATGGTAAGCACGCTTAAGTAGAGCAGTTCTTCGCTGGTTGCCTGAAACCATGAAACGACCTTCGGTTCCGGCTGGAGTTTGGTGAGTTCGGAAATTACATTCGTGTCAAGCAGGTACCCGCTCACAGATCGACTTCCCTGCCATAATCACGCGGCCGATCAAGCTCCAGATTTGCCCCTGCCAGAGGGGACTTGGCAAAAAACTCGACCAGGCTTTCTGGCTGCCTAGATCGAGCTCTCAGGCGTTGGAATTCTTCAGCTGCCATAACTACAACCGCATCTTTGCCTTGCCGGGTAACCCATTGCGGCCCCTCCGCTCGTGCTTTGCGGAAGAGCTCGCTGAACTTGGCTTTGGCTGTCTGGAGTTGCCAATTTCTATCAGCCGTGGAAATGGCGCGGGATTTTTGTTTCTTTTTCATATTCTGACCAGTCTGACTAGTCAATAATAACATAAGAGTCCAAATTCAGGCCAACTAGTTGGCCCACACCTGGACGGCCATAATAGGTTTTCTTCTATCGAGAGAACGCCAAGTATAAAATGACGAGGCTCAAGGAGGAATCTTTGTCGCGTATACGACACGAACTTTTTGTTCATGTTTTGTTCAGCACCAAGGGTCGTCTCCCGACGATTCCCGAAGATGTGAAGGGACGCTTATGGGCTTACATGGAAACCATATGCAAGGAGGACAAGATAGGTGTGCATGCAATTGGAGGCACCACAAACCACGTCCACCTTCTGCTTGAGCCTCCGCCCACGATTTCCATGGAAGAGATGGTGCTCAAGATACAGGCAGCTTCGGCTGAATGGATGAACCGCCATGTAGAGAACTTTTCCTGGCAAGAAGGCTATGGCGGATGCAGCATCAGCAAAGCCCACGTTGGAAGTGTGGTGAAGTACATCCAACATCAGGAGCAGTATCATGCAACCACAACTTATGAAGAAGAGTTCCTCACTTTTCTAAAAGAGAATGGAATTCCTTACGATCCACAAGATGTTTTTGGATGAGACTTCAAGCGGTATGTGGAAGTGGTCGGTGAAGAGAAAATAGAGGCCCTGTTCCATTATCCTTTCATTTTTCATTAAAAAATCTACTCGGCCGAAGCTCGGACTGTTTCAGACGTTCGCCAGCGCTTATACCAGATCATCGGGCCGGTAATTGCCATGATCACAAGAGCCAGGCTGAAGATAAGTGCCAGTAACTGCGTAGGCCAGCCAAAAATATCGCCGGTGTGATACTGGCGGTTCCAGAGCCGCGTCAGCTTGAAGCCGAGTGGGGCGGAACGCGCGTCAGTTAGCTGCCGAACCTTGCCTGTGTAAGCATCAAGAAAGAGATTGGTCCGGCCGGCGGGCGTGTGGTCTTCAGGATACTTCATGATGATGCGGACCGGCGCGGTTGGCTTTGCAGCCATCTGTATGACCGTAACCTGCGCCCCCGGCGAGCTCTTCTCCGCGATGGAGAGGAGCCGATCGGAATCCAGGGGGACGGCACCCTGCGGTACCGGATCGGCAGGAAGCATTTTTACGGAACGCGGTGAACCTGTAAGCCGATCGGCCAGTCGATTAGCTGCGTCCTCCCAATGAAGCGCAATGCCAGTCAGCGACAGCACCATGAGAAACACCCACGCATAAATCCCAATAGCTTGGTGCATGTTGAAATGAAACGCCGCGCCGCTCAAGTTCCAGCGAAAACGGCCAATCTTGCGCCGCCACCACAGAATGATCCCCGTCAGGTTCAGGATGAGCAGGCACACGGCCGACCAGCCGACGATCGCGCTACCGACCTTGGCGGTGAGAAAATGCGTGTGCAAGCCATGCACGTAGCGCATCAAGTCGTTGGCTTTTTCCAGATCCCCCAGCATCTCTCCGCTATATGGGTTGATTGACAGTTCGATATCTTCCGGCATGGAAGCAGGCGGCTTGGCCCCGTGGTTGATTTCCAAGTCAACTGCGACAGCATCGTTCGGCTGTTGCGGCAAGGTCCATCCTGCGACGTGGTACTGGGGATAGATCTGACCCAGCCGCCGAGCTATCTCATTCAACGAGAGCCGCGCGCCAGAAGGGGTAACTTCAACCAACTGATGGTTCAACATTCGACCGATGGGGCGTTCGAAGACCAGAAGCGCGGCGGACAGGCCAACCGCCAATAGCGCCAGGGCGGCAACCAGGCCTATCCAGCGATGGAGGACAAGAATAAGTTTGCGGGCTTCCATATTAAAATGGACGTTTCAGACGGCGTTTTGTTCAAGTTTTTTAGGGCAAAGCAGAAAGCAAACTAGTTTTCTGATTCGTGTTCATTCGCGTTGATTCGCGGCCGAATCTTTCGGTAACTCGCGGAAAAATATTTTGTGATCTGCGTTCATCTGCGCAGATCTGCGGCAAAAACGTCTTTTCTACTCAATTCCCAGGTCCTTCCATTTCTTGTCCACCTGCGCCTTGGTCTTTTCGTCCATCAGGATTTCATCCGGCCATGGGCGGGTAAAGCCTTCCGTCGGCCATTTGCGCGTAGCATCGATGCCCATCTTAGATCCGAAGTTGGGCAGCCGTGAAGCGTGGTCAAGCGAATCTACCGGGCCGAGAGTGAACTGGATATCGCGCTCAGGATCAATATTGTTGAAAACTTTCAGCACGACTTCGCCGATATCCTGCACGTTTACATCTTCATCGACCACGACGATGCACTTGGTGAACATGGCCTGCCCAAGCGCCCAGATGCCGCTCATTACTTTGCGCGCGTGTCCAGGATACGACTTGCGGATGGAGACGATCATCAGGTTGTGAAAGACGCCTTCCACGGGCAGGTTCACGTCCACGATTTCCGGCAGCGTGAGCCGCATCAGCGGCAGGAATATGCGCTCCACGGCCTTGCCCATCCACGCGTCTTCCATGGGCGGTTTGCCCACGATGGTGGTGGCGTAAATCGGGTTCTTGCGGTGCGTGATGCAGGTGACGTGAAGCACCGGATATTCATCTTCCAGTGAGTAGAACCCGGTGTGATCGCCAAACGGGCCTTCCGTACGCAACTCGTCAAGTTTGACGTAACCTTCAAGAACGATTTCTGCCGACGCCGGAACTTCGAGATCAACTGTTTCGCATTTCACCAGCTCCACGGGCTTCTGACGCAGGAACCCAGCGATGATGAATTCTTCAATCTCCGGCGGGGCAGGAACAATAGCGGAAAATGTGAGCGCCGGTTCGGTGCCGATAGCGACTGCGACTTCCATCGTCCCGCTGGGACGATCACCGGGAGCGAGCATGGATCCTCCGCCGGAGCGGGCCATGATATCGACACCAGCACGGCGTTCGGCAGGAGAGGGCGGCTGTGCCCCTCGAGTTTTTTGTTTCGCATCCGTCGCCTGCGCTCCAGTGTTTTGGCGCAGCATGTCGCGGTAGTGTTCCGCTGCCACTTTCTGGCGCTGCCAGTGCATGCCGGCCGTGGTGGCGTCGTAAATCTGGATGCGGTACATGCCGGTGTTGCGCTTCCCTGTTTTGGGATCGCGCGTGATGACGCAGGGCAGCGTGATGAAGCGGCCGCCATCCTGCGGCCAGCATTGCAAGATAGGAAAATCGAGCAGCGAAAAATTTTCTTTCTTGATGACTTCTTTGCATGTACCGGTAGCAACGATCTTGGGAAAGAACTTGCCCATATCGGCGAGCATGGGCAGCATTTTGAGCTTTTCCAGAAAGCCTTCCGGCGACTTCATGTTGAGCAGCTGGCGGATGCGCTCGGCAATTTCGTCGAGGCTGTCCACGCCCAGCGCCATCTGCATGCGCCGCTCCGAGCCAAACTGGTTGATGAGCACGGGAACGCCGTTAGCGCCTTTCACGTTTTCAAACAGCAGCGCCGGGCCGCCGGGGCGTCCGTACTTTTTGGCTGCGCCTTTGGAGACGCGATCGGCGATCTCAGTCATCTCCAGGATGGGATCGACTTCCGTTTTGATCTTCTTGAGTTCACCAGCGCGATCTAGCGCGGCGATCCATTGTCTTAAGTCGTCAAATGCCAAGCAATACTCCTGGGCGATCAATCTTGGGGTGAACCGAGGATTATATAAGGAAGCACTCAGGAATCAGCTGGCAGCATTCAGCCAAATCGATTCACCGCAAAGGACGCCAAGGACGTTAAGAAAAGCACCGAATACCAACTTCATAGCAGCCGCAACAGCTTAAGCCTCAGACCAAATGAGCATGGTCCTTTAATTCCAAACTTTGCGACCTTTACGTCCTTTGCGGTGAATAAACCCGTTGCTCTTCCCCGACAACCTGAAAGCAGCAGCCCACATCCTAATCTTCTGAGTAAACCAGTTTTTCGCGGCAAACCAACTTTTGAGCAAATCAGCTTTTAAGCAATCATCCCAGGAGTTCCCGGTTCCCATGGCCACAGCAATCAAAAACGAAAGCCAATATATTGATGCATTTTTAAAATTAACTTTGCGGCCCGCTTCGGCCTCTGACCTTATTCCCATGCTGAGCTCGCTTACGCCGGGCCAGAGGCAGGATTTTGTGGAGCTGGCGGATTCAAACCACGTGGTGATCCGCGCGTTTGAGGTATTGAACCGTGTTGCCGGCAATCGCGGCAATAATGACATTCAAGCCTGGGCGGTGGAAACTCTGGCTAAAGAACGCGCCCGCATCTCCAATGCGCTGAACCATCTGGAAGCAGTATGTAATGCGCTGGAAGAAGATGGCTGCCCCACGGTGGTAATGAAGACGCTGGACCACTGGCCTGATCTGGGCAATGACCTTGACCTGGTTTCAACCGGATCAAAGGCAAAAATTGTGAATGTGTTCACCAAGCGTTTTGGCGGCAAGATTGAAGCGCGGAGCTGGGGAGACCGGCTGGCCTGCAAATGGAATTTTTCCATTCCGGGATTGCCTGAGTCGATCGAAACGCATGTTGGCCGCCTGGGTCAGACTGGCGAGCACATTGGCCTGGCCAAGCGGTGTATCGACCGGCGCGTGACAATTCGATTGAACGGAAATACGTTTTACGTGCCTGCGCCGGAAGAGCGGATCTTTGCTGCCACATTGCAGCGCATGTATCGCCATTTTTATTTCCGCGTTTGCGACATCCTGAACGCGACGGCCATTATTGAATCCGGCAAGGTCGATTTCCGCGAGCTACGCGCTGCCGCCATGGTGGCCGGAATCTGGCCGGGTGTGGCCAGCTTCCTGAAGATTGTTTCTGACTATGTGCAGCGCTATCGCGGCACGCCGCTGGAACTCCCCGGTGAAGTGATTGCCGCCGCCACCGTAACCGGCGACAAGATTTACACTCGCGCCCGCTTCCTGCGCGTGCCCATCATGCCGTACGGAGCGCGGCTTTACACAAAACAAATTACTCAGGCGGCTTTCAGCGGCAATGTTCCCGCAACGTTCCGGTTGAGCCTGTTGCCGCCGCTAGCTTCCGCTGCGGCCGTGGCTTTCAAGATTACCGGCAGCGATAAAGGCGTCTGGTAGCAGCGGGTTCACGTTTTATCCTTAAACGCAGAAAAGAGCGACGGTTGGTTGTCCGTCGCTCTTTTTGTGTTCGTCGACCAAAACTTTCCGCCGCTTAGCGATGGCCGGAAGAGGATTTCGAATCACTGTGGCCTCCTCCACCACCATGCGACGATGAACCTCCACCCCCGCCATGAGATGACGATCCGCCACTGCTGTGCGGTGAATAGCCACCGCCGCCGCTGCGCGAATATGAGCCGCCACCGCTGCTGCGCGATCCCGAGCCCGATCCTGAGTATGATCCGCGAGACTCATTATGTGGCGCAGGCGGATTGTATCGGGGCTCATTGTGCTGGGCCGGCGGATTGTATCTGGGCTCGCTTCCCCGTTGCGCGGGCGATGAATTGCCCGGCTGGCTTCCCGGTTGTTCTCTGGGCGTAACAATGGGACGATGCAGATCAAGCGGAGGCCTGCTGTTGCCGCCAGAGTTGCCCTGCGCCGTATGATCAACGCGGTCTGCAGCGGAAATTCCAGGACCTGAACCGTGATCAATAGCTGGACTGTGGTCCTGGCCTAGACTGCGACCTGAGCCCGAATTGCGGTCGGCACTGGAAGGAAATTTCTGCCACCCACCACTTTCCGGCGTATGCGAAGTTTGTCCGGCGTTGCGGTCAGAGGATTGAGACATACCGGAATTAATCTGATGGTCGTTCATCTGGTGGTCGTTGATCTGGCGGCCATTTGTTCCGACAGAAGAACTTCTTGGATTCCCGGATGAATCAGAGCGGCCATTGCCAACATCGCCACCGGAACGGCCTGCGGGCGGGCCAAACTTGTTCCAGCCGCTGTGAGAATGGTCCTGCGCCGTGTTGCTTGATGTTCCAGCAGCGGTAGATCCGCTGTTCGGCGAATGCGCGTTGTTCATGCCTGACTCAATGCGGCCTTTTTCGTTGAACGAGTGCTGGCCCGCGCTGGTGTTCTGCGCGCCGTTTGTCGCGCCGCCGGAATTGCCATGGCTTGCGCCTGCAGCTTCCGGTCCGACAACGCGCTGTACACGCTGAATCTGGTCATGGAATGATTCCTGCCTTGCTGCAGGAGGCGCGTGTTTGGTAAAGAAGCGATCGCTGTTGCGCGTCTGTATGCCTGCGGGCGCGCCGGAGTTGCCGCTGCCGGCATGCAGGCTTTCACGCGAGGGAACAACGGGCAGGTTCGCCGTCATCACCCGGGATTCGCGTAGCTCGCGCTCTTCCACGCCGTGACGCCAGCCTTCATGGCCGCCGCGGCCAAAGTTTTCGGCTGACACACTGGTAATCGAGCCGCGCACACGCGGGTTGGTCAACGCCAGATGTGCGTTTGAATAATACGGCTGACGTCCACGCACGGCGAGCGGAGCAATATAGCCGCCGTGGCCGTGGAAGTTATTGATCACGGTGATGTTGACCACGTTTACGCGATTGAAGCCGCGTCCGTACCACGGATAAAACGGATCATGCGGGCCCACGGGAAACCATCCGATGGAGCCAAAGCCAAAGCCGGAATGATGTCCGAAGCCGACAAAGAAGACGAATGCCGGAGACCACAGCGGACGGTAGTGCACATAGACCGGTCCCGGCCACCAGCACCAAGAATCGCCATAATAAAACCACCGCCCGTAATGGTAAGGCGCCCATCCCCACGGCTCATAAGACACCCAGGTCCAGCCGTAATATGGCTCCCAGACCCATCTTCCTGTCTGGTATGGGGCCCACGTTGCTTCCTGATAAGGCTGCCAAACGTTGCCATAGCCCGGGACGTAAATCCACCTGCCGTGCTCATCAAGATCATTCACGCCAGTGTAATAGCGATTGGTATGGCCAACGCTCTCTGAATCACGCACGACGTGGTCGCGATCGCTATTCCAGCGGTCCCAATCATCCTTCTCTGGCGCGCTGCTGACTTTATATTCCGGCTGGTCAGTTCCGCGGATGGTGATAATCTCGCCTTCGTGCACACGGGTGCTTCCCTGCGGAGTGGTAATTTCGGCTTCGCCCTCGCGAACGATCACATCTGTCTGCGAGTCTGAAACCACCTGCACACGGTAGCGTCCCGGTCTGAGCGGACGCACCGACACATTCGGCGAATCGATTTCCACGTCCGCCTCGCTGCCTTTCAGCATGGTGTAACTGGCGTATCCCTGCCCGACTTGCACCTGAATGCGCCGTGGCGTCAGGTCAGCAATCTTGGCCTGGCTATGCGCCGCCAGCCGCAGGATATTGGCGTAATCAAGCTGAACTTCTGCGCGCGCATCCTGGCCGGTAGCTACCTGGTCACCGCGTACCACGGGCGCGTTAATCGACGTGCTGCCCCAATCGCCGCTATCCCCGCGCTGCGTTGAAACATCGCCATGGATAAAACTGATTCTAGCCACTACCGGCGCCGGCCCTTCACTCCGTGGCGCTGCCTCGCCATTCGGCCCTTGCGGATAATTCTGAGCCAGCGATGGTGCCTGTTCGTCGTTCGCAGGCGCTGCGTTGCCATTCGACCCGTTATCGTAACCCTGGTCCTGCGCCCACGCACCCAGCGCTAATCCTGTCACCGCGAATAATATGATTGCCAGAAACCTGGTTTTCATAAGCCCTCTTTGGCCCTCTTTTAAGTTGGCGCGACGGTCACCCAACCCGCCGCGCCTTCATCACTCTCGCGCCGGGGATCAGCTCGGCGCGCCTTGCTTCCCTCTTGTAAAGCTACTGATTCAACCGTTGGCAAGGTGATTGCAACTACCGTGCCAATCGGACGCAGCCGTATGTGCATGATTCACGGCTGTTTAGCAGAAGTAAAGATACATAGACGGGCCGCATGGTGGTTTTCAACCACTAAAGCGGTGGATTTAGGCCGGATCGTACTGCAGCGCTGGGCGTTTTCTCAAGCTGAATCGCAGGCTTTAGCGTTGCTCCAGCACCTTCCCGATAATGGTGTGCTCTAAGCTGGCATACTTGCAGTATGTCGCGTTCTCCTCTGTACGGTGATACGAATGTTCGCAGCGTCTCAGCGAACCCTGTCCGTCAAACCAGCAGACGTTGTAATACGTTTCGAACTTGTCGGAATCAAATATTTCGCCAGGGACGACATCGAGCGGCTTGTCTTCTGGCGACGTCAGGTACCGGTAAGGGTTTTTGTAAACCAACGTCTGGCCATCGATTTCCAGCACCACATAAAGATCTGATCCCACCACGAGACCGCGAAGAAATTTGCGCGCAATCGGTACACCCAGCGCAGCCAGCGTCACAATAGATACAAATAAAATTCCTGTTATCAAATGACCATCCATATCGGTTCGATTTGGAATACTAATGGAACATCCAACAGCATGGCGCGATGATATCCTTGCACATTCCAAAAACGCCTCGGAGAGGACCAGTTGGCCGTCATGCGAAACCCATTCCTGCTGCTTACTGCCATATTTATCGCAAGCGTTGCTTTTACCGCGCCAGCCCAGCCACCGTCTTCCATGAAGGCAGAAAGCAAAAAGACAGCGGACAAAGGTGCGGCGGTCGCAAAGGACACGGCTTTCAACGGCAATTCATGGTGGAGCTACGTGAAGGTCCTGGCCTCCGACGATATGGAAGGCCGCGAAACCGGAAGTCCCGGCTTGCGTAAGGCGCAGGAATACGTTGTTGAACAGCTAAAAGGCGCTGGACTGGAGCCTGTGGGTTCACGGTCGTATTACCAGCCTGTCCGCTTTGAGTCGAGACAGATTGTGGAGCAGGATTCCAGTCTGGCGCTGATACACAACGGGCAGGTGGAACCGCTTACGCTGGGTGACGACGCGATCTTCAGCACTCGGGTTGATCTTGCGCCCGCCGTGGATGCGCCGCTGGTCTTTGCCGGTTACGGCCTTACCATACCGGAGTTGGGGCATGATGATCTCTCCGGGCTGGACGTGAGGGACAAGGTGGTCGTAATTTTCCCGGGCGCTCCGGCGGAGATTCCGGGCGCTCTGGCTTCCTACTATGAGTCGGCCAGCGAGCGTTGGAAGACGCTGCGCAAAGCCGGCGCCGTGGGCGTGATTACTATTCTCAATCCCGCAGCCATGGATATTCCCTGGTCGCGTATCTCGGTCAACCGTGCTCATCCCAGCATGGCCTTAAAGGGCGCTGAGTTTGATGAGACATCTGGCGAAAAACTGGCAGTCATTTTCAATCCGGAAAAGGCCCAAAAGCTCTTTGAAGGCTCCGGGCACACGTTGCAGGAACTGATTGATCTGGTGAAGGAACGCAAGCCTCTGCCGCACTTCCCTCTTGTTCCAACCATTCGCGCAAAGGCTTCAATCAATAAGAAGACGGTGGACTCCGCTAATCTGGTAGCGGAACTTCCCGGCAGCGATCCGAAATTGAAAAACGAATACGTGGTGCTCTCAGCGCATCTTGATCATCTGGGCATCGGCGAGCCCATCAATGGCGATCGTATTTATAACGGCGCCATGGATAACGCTTCCGGCAGCGCTGTGCTGCTTGACCTGATTGCATCCTTGAAAAAATCGCCAACGAAATTGAAGCGGTCTCTGCTTTTTTTGTTTGTCACCGGTGAAGAGAAAGGGCTGCTCGGATCGCGCTATTTCACCACGCACCCCACGGTTAAGCCGGGATCGATGATTGCAAACATCAACATCGACATGTTTCTTCCTATTGTGCCGTTAAAAGTCTTGACGGTATATGGACTGGCCGAATCCGACATGGGTGACATGGTGCGCGAAATCGCCCAACCATTGGGTGTGCATGTGCAACCCGATCCGGAACCGCAACACAATTCGTTTATCCGCAGTGACCAGTACAACTTTATCCGGCATGGCGTGCCGGCACTGGCAATGAAGGTGGGATTTGAGCCAGGGTCGCCGCAACAAGCAATTTTTAAGGACTGGCTGACCCAGCGCTACCATGCCCCTTCTGACGATCTGGAACAGCCAGTAGACCTGGCGGCAGCCGGCAAATATGAAGACGTTATCCACGGGCTGATGGTACGTCTTGCTGACAGCGCAAATCGTCCACAATGGAAGCAGAACAGTTTCTTCCGCCGTTATGCGCCCATGTCTCCGGGACTTTATTGAGAACAAAAAGCCCTGCCATACGACAGGGCTCGAAGGAAAGGCTCATCCAGTCGGGACTTCCTTCTATTACCGCGGAGACGTTTGAGTGTTTCCGCGTCTCTTTTCAGAGTCAGAGCTATTTACAAAAGCTGCCAACGCCGATGCTGGATAATGCCAGGCAAAGATCGACTCGTCCATGCCCCATCTGCTGCACGGAAAACGCCCGGGAAATTGCATTCGCCACATCGCCGGGTTTATACGTGGGCCGCGCCTGCAATACGAGCGCCGCTTCTCCGGCAACCAGCGGAGTGCTGAATGACGTTCCCCAGCCTGCCGCATAGTTTCCGCCCGGATACGTAGTGATTACGCCTTCGCCGGGGGCCGCGATGAAGACTGAATTGGTGCCAAAGTTGGTGAAACTGCTCTTAACGTCAGAGTTGCTGGTGGAACCCACTCCGATCACGCTGTTATAAGCCGATGGGAAAACCAGAATCTGTCCGCCGTCGTTGCCCGAAGCCGCCACTACCACCACGTTTTTGCTGAGCGCATATTGGATGGCGTTTTGCAGAGTAGGCGAACTCTGTGCAATTTCAAAACTCATGCTGATAACGTTCGCGCCGTTGTCCGCTGCGTAATAAATTGCGCGGACGATGTTAAAGAGATCGGAGCTTCCGTCGCCGGCAAAGGCCTTCAATGACATGATATGGGCGTCGGGAGCTACCAAGTGAACCAGGCCTGCCGTCATGGTTCCGTGACCAAACTCGCCGGGAGGCCCATCCAGAATACTGGTGGAAGACTGGCTGAGAATGGCCATGACAGCACTATTCATCTGCACAAGATTCTGGCTATCCAGAATGCTGGTAGAAGACTGAGCCAATGCGGCCGCCATCACCGGGGTCAGGTCAACCAGTTCAGAAGGATCAGCCAGATTCGAGATGAAATTGAAACCGGGAATAAGAGCAGATTGCAGTGCCGGATGCGACGTGTCAACGCCTGTATCAATCACGGCTACCGTAACTCCTGCGCCGGTCAAACCGGAGCTGGATTGCAAATCTTGCTGGCGAATGATGACGGTGGCAGGCTGGGTTACATAGTTACTCGCAACTTGCGCCCCGTAATAATCCACCACGGTGCGTCCCGGCAGACCATCCAGAATCGACGTTGAAGATTGGGTCAGGTTGGCAACAGTTGCGCCGGACAACTCAGGCACGCCGAGAGCGCGATCATGCTCAAAACTTTGTACAGCGCTGTCAGTAGAAATAGTTGGATCGACAGAAGAAGTTGAAACCAGAAAAACGCCGTGGGAGGAGCTTTGTGTCAATTGCGTGAGACCGTGTCGTCCGCATACGTCCTGCACTTTGTCAGGAGAGGTCACCAGCACGTAGTTGTCCTGGCCCCAGAGCGACAGCCCCGTCAAAAGACATAAGCCAACACAAATTTTTGCAAGGACATTGAATCTGCTGCTCAGAGAAGGACGCAACTTGCTTCGGAAGGACCTTCCATCCTCTGATGCATCAAAAAAAGCCAGCTCTGTATTTAACGGCTTTAGAAGCAGATTCTTTCGTGCTGTTGTCTGTTCCGCCATTCCGTCTCTCATATCGCAAATCTTCCCTTGGTAGTTTGCCATGCTGAGTCGTATCGCCCATGACGGCGATCACAACCGTTCACTTTGTCTACGCTCAAATACATGGAAGCACCGGGGCACGACGCCCAAAACAAGCCTATTCCGCGTCACGCCGAGATTGCTTTTGTCGATTCCGTCGACCTGTGGGGAGTATAGCGAGAGTGTCTGCTTGGGATGTAAAGGATTTTTTTTTACGATCAAAAAAGGAATATCCTAAAAGCGAATATATAACAAATTGAAAAGATGATGGATCGCAGTCAAGATGGAATTAAAAGATTGATTCAAATAGGTTTAAACAGCAATTCGCAAAGCGGTTAGGATCGTCCACAGCCCGGATTCTGTAGATTAGATGTTGCTAATAAACCATGGAATAAGGCCTGAAATCGAGCACATTCCTTAGACTTATTAATAAATTTTGAGGGCTGTGAAGGGGAGAACTTGGCGGTAAGGCTGGACTACTTACCGCTGGTGCCGCTTGTGCTCGTGGTCGTAGTTGTAGTCGAGGTTGTTCCGCTGCTGCTGACAACGTTCATGAGCGATTGATAGAGATCGATGCGACCGTAGCCCATGTCACTAATCTGCTTGGTTTTGGAGAGCGCATTGGTGATATCGCCCGGCTTGCTTGTAGGACGAGCTTGCAACACCAGGGCGGCTGCGCCAGCGAACATCGGCGTGCTGAAGGAAGTTCCCCAGCCTGCCGCGTAGTTGCTGCCAGGAAAGGTAGTGACGACACCTTCTCCCGGAGCAGCAAAAGTGACAACGCCCGAGCCGTAATTTGAAAATGTGCTTCTAAGATCGGTGTTGGTGCTGGAGCCGATTCCCTGCACCCCATTGTAACTGGCGGGAAAAACCAATGTCTTGGAGCCATCGTTGCCAGAAGAAGCGACCATTGTTACGTTCTTGTTGAGCGCATACTGAATCGCAGCCTGCAGGCCGGGCGAGGACAGCGGCATGCTAAAGCTCATGCTCACGATGTTGGCGCCGTTATCAGCTGCATAGTAAATGGCCCGGATAATATCTGACAGATTCGATGATCCATCGGCGCGAAAAGCTTTGAGCGGCATGATCTTTGCCGTGGGAGCAACCAGGTGAACAATGCCGGCCGTCATGGTGCCATGACCAAATTCAGCCAGCGT
>Ga0070734_10001572_pt1 | contig 32441 bp, 29 predicted proteins | sample Coa_R1_8_FD_66444 | JGI IMG/M metagenome (GOLD analysis project Ga0070734, IMG submission 66444) | Surface soil microbial communities from Centralia Pennsylvania, which are recovering from an underground coalmine fire - Coalmine... | ecosystem: Environmental > Terrestrial > Soil > Unclassified ... | reverse complement strand
AGTTCTAAACGTTCTAGACGCTCTAGACGGACCGCAAAGGACGAGCCCGCCCCCTTGTGACGGCGCGAGAGTGCGCTACGATCGGCTCCGTAGAATGCCGAAACGGCGGGACGACGACAAAAACGGGGAGCTGGGGACGATTACGCGCCCCGAGCTCGTCCGCGAGACCGAGACCAAGAAGAAGGTCGAGCGTCCCCCGCTGTACGAAGTTCTGCTACACAACGATGACTACACGACGCAGGAGTTCGTCGTCTACGTCCTCATGAAGTACTTCCAACACGACGCGACGGCCGCCCGGAAGATCATGCTGCACGTCCATACCAGAGGCATCGGCGTGGCCGGGGTGTTCCCGTTCGAGATCGCGGAGACCAAGGCGCACCAGGTGGTCGCCTTCGCGCGCGAGAACGAGATGCCGCTGCAAGCGTCGCTGAGAAAGAGCCCAGAAACGTGAAAGGCGCCCAATGAGCATGCTCAGCCCGGAGCTGGAGACCGCCATCCGGCACGCTCTCGACGACGCGACCAATCGCGGGCACGAGTTCTCGGGGCTCGAGCACCTGCTGCTGGCGCTGATGGTCGACGACAAGACGGCCGAGGTGATCAAGCAGTGCGGCGGGTCGATCTCTCGCCTCATCAAGAAGCTCGAGAAGTACCTCGACGAGGAGGTCAAGCCGCTGCCCGAGGAGGATCGCGAGCGGGCCCAGCCGACGCTGGCGTTCGCGCGGGTGGTGCAGCGGGCGGTCAACCACGTGCTGGGGGCCGGCAAGGAGCAGGCCAGCGGGCCCAACGTGCTGGTGGCGTTCTTCGCCGAGCCCGAATCCAACGCGGTCGCCTTCCTGAAAGAGGAGGGGATCAGCCGGCTCGACGTGGTCTCCTACATCTCGCACGGCATCTCCAAGCTGCTGCCGGCCAAGACCGGCGTTCCGGGCGAGGACGGACCGGCGTCCGACGACGAGGGCGAGGAGGCGCCCGTCGATCCGCTGGCCCAGTTCGCGGTGAACCTGAACGAGCGGGCGCGCGCGGGCGAGATCGACCCGCTGATCGGGCGGCAGCCGCAGATCGAGCGGGCGCTCCACGTGCTGGCGCGGCGGCGCAAGAACAACCCGCTGTTCGTGGGCGACGCGGGCGTCGGCAAGACGGCCATCGTCGAGGGGCTGGCGCGCAAGATCGAGCTCGGCGAGGCGCCCGCCGCGCTGGCGGGCGCCGTCATCTACGCGCTCGACATGGGCGCGATGGTGGCGGGGACGCGCTACCGCGGCGACTTCGAGGAGCGGTTCAAGGCGGTCATCAAGGCGCTGGGCGAGAAGGAGAACGCCATCGTCTTCATCGACGAGCTGCACACCATCGTCGGCGCCGGCGCCGCCTCGGGCGGTGCGATGGACGCCTCGAACCTGATCAAGCCCGCGCTGGCCAACGGCAAGCTCCGCTGCATCGGCACCACGACGCACAAGGAGTACCGCAGCTACATCGAGAAGGACCGGGCGCTGGCCCGGCGGTTCCAGCCGATCGAGGTCGAGGAGCCGTCGATCGAGGAGACCATCAAGGTGCTCTCGGGGCTGCGCGAGCGGTACGAGGAGTTCCACGGCGTCAACTACACCGACAAGTCGCTGCGCGCGGCGGCCGAGCTGTCGTCGCGCTACCTCAACGACCGGCGGCTGCCCGACAAGGCGATCGATCTGATCGACGAGGCCGGCGCGGCGGCCAAGCTGAAAAAAGGCAAGCTCAAGGGCGCCAAGCGCCAGGTCCGCAGCAAGGACATCGAGGTCGTGCTGGCCACGATGGCCCGCATCCCGGCGCGGACCGTCGAGGCCGACGACCGGACGCGTCTGGCGAACCTCGAGAAGGAGCTCAAGGCCAAGATCTACGGCCAGGACGCGGCGGTCGAGCGGGTCGCGCAGGCGATCAAGATGAACCGCGCCGGGCTGGGCCTGCCGCAGCGGCCGATCGGGGCGTTCGTGTTCGCCGGCCCGACGGGGGTCGGCAAGACCGAGCTGGCCAAGCAGCTGGCCGAGACGCTGGGGGTGCAGTTCCTCCGCTTCGACATGTCGGAGTACATGGAGCGCCACACCGTGTCTCGGCTCATCGGCGCGCCGCCCGGCTACGTCGGGTTCGACCAGGGCGGCCTGCTGACCGACGCCATCCACCAGAACCCGCACGCGGTCCTGCTGCTCGACGAGATCGAGAAGGCGCACCCCGACCTCTTCAACCTGCTCCTTCAAGTCATGGACCACGGGGCGCTCACCGACAACAACGGGCGCAAGTCCGACTTCCGCCACGTGGTGCTGATCATGACCAGCAACGTCGGCGCGCGGGAGCTGTCGCGGCGGATGCCGGGCTTCGGCGTCGGCGCCGACGAGCGGTTCGGTGACACCGACGAGGCGTTCAAGCGGATGTTCTCGCCCGAGTTCCGCAACCGGCTGGACGCCAAGGTCGACTTCGCGCCGCTCGACCCCAAGATCATGGGGCAGATCGTCGACAAGTTCATCGCCGAGCTCGGCACGCAGCTCGCTGAGCGCAAGGTGAAGATCGAGCTCACCGAGGCGGCGCGCGCCTACCTGGCCAAGAAGGGCTACGACCCGATGAACGGCGCCCGCCCGCTCGGCCGCGTCATCCAGGACGAGGTCAAGCGCCCGCTGACCGACGAGATGCTGTTCGGCAAGCTGGCCTCGGGCGGCTCGGTGCGGGTCGACGTGGCCGACGACAAGGTGACGTTCGCCTTCGCGGCGGCGGGCTCCGCCGCCGCGAACTAGGCGGGCCGCGTCGCCCGCGCGAAGTGGGCGACGCCGCGGCGCCGGCCGTAGAGGATCACCGCCAGCGGCAGGATCTCGCCCACCGCGGCGATGGCGAACAGGACGCTCGAGCCGGCTCGGTCGTAGACGCGGCCGACCGCCAGGTTGCCGATCGCGCCGCCGACGTTGATGGCCATGACCAGCAGGGCCTGGCCGGTGGCGCGCAGCTCGGGCGGCACGGTGGCGGCGACCAGCGCGATGCCGGCGCTCCAGAACATCCCGAACGTCATCCCGTGCAGCGCCTGCAGCGCGATCAGCGCCGCCGGCGCCTTCAGCGTGGCGTTTCCCAGCCAGCGGAGCGCGCTGGTCAGGAAGGCGGCGGCGAGGAGGGTGTCCAGGCGGACGCGGGCGTGGATGCGGTGGAAGGCGAGCAGCACCAGCATCTCGGCGGTCACGCCGATCGCGAAGGCGAAGCCCCAGTCGAGCGGCGGCAACCCCAGGTCGTGCAGGAAGACGCCGAAGAAGACGTTGTACGGGGCCATGCAGGCCCAGTGGAGCGCGCCCGCGACGAGCAGGAGGCGCAACGCCGGCTGGCCGGCCAGGAGCGCGCGCACGTCGGCGAGGCGCGGCCGAGCCGCCTTCTCGCCCGAGCCTCGCAGCCACAGCGAAACCAGGAAGACGCCGCCCAGCGCCGCCCACAACGCGCACGGCACCAGCGCTCCCCGGAGGCTCGGGAAGGAGGGCCCCAGCAGCGCGCCCACCGAGAGGGCCGCCGTCACGTGTCCGACCGAGCCCCAGAGGCGGATCCGCCCGTACACCGCGCCCGCGCGCACGCGCACCACCGCCAGCGCGTCGGTCAGGGTCCCCATCCCCACGAAGAAGGCGGCGTACCCGGCGTATCCGGCCAGCAGCAGCGCGAAGCTCTGCGCCGCCCGCCCGTGCGCCCAGGCCAGCGGCGCGAACCCCAGCCAGGCCCCGAAGGCGATGCCCTGCAGCACCCGATCGTGGCGCCGCGTTCGATCGGCCAGCCAGGCCCACCCGAGCGGCACCGCCAGCGAGAGCAGCGGCGCGATCGCCAGCGCCGACGAGATCTGCGCCCCCGAGAACCCCAGCGCCCTCAGGTGCGCCGGCATGTACACCATCCCGACCGCCACCGAGGCGAACAGGAAGAAGTAGACGGCTTCGATCATTCCGGGGCGCCGCGGTCGCCGGGCTCGGGCTCGCCGGCGTTGCGGAACGGCGCGTGGGCCGCGTACTCGCGCACCTCGGCCTCGACCGCCTCGGCCTCGCGCACGACGAAGCTGCCGATGGCGTCGCGCAGGCCGGGGTGCCGGATCCAGTGCGCGCTGTGCGTGAAGGCGGGCCCGAGGCCGCGCTTCAGCTTGTGCTCGCCCTGGGCGCCCGCCTCGAACAGCGTCTGCCGCCGCGCGATGGCCCGGTCGATGAGCTGGTAGTAGCAGAGCTCGAAGTGCAGCATCTGGAAGTCGGCCAGGCAGCCCCAGTACCGGCCGTAGAGGTGCGCCCCCTTCTCGAAGCCGATCGTGCCGGCCACCGGCTTCGTCCCCTGATAGGCGAGCGTGGAGACCCAGCGGTCGGCCAGGGTCTCGCGCGCGACCTCGAAGAACTGCGCGGAGAGGTAGGCGTGGCCGCCGTGACGGTCGACGTTCTCGACGTAGAACGCGCGCAGCGCCTTCCAGTCGCGCGGCTCCAGCTCGGCGCCGGTGGCGGTCCGGAACGTCAGGCCGTGCTCGGCGGCGACCCGCCGCTCCTTGCGCACCTGCTTGCGGTTCTGCGAGCGGAACGTCGACAGGTAGTCGTCGAAGCTCTCGAACGGCCGCCCGGGCCGGTTGTGCCAGTGAAACTGCATGCTGAGGCGCGGGACGTAGCCCGACTGCGCCAGCGCCTGCTTCTCCGGCTCGGTGCAGAACAGGAAGTGGATCGACGACGCCTTCTCGGCATCGGCGACCTCGCGCGTGCCCCGCAGGAGCGCGGCCGCGACCGCCGCCCGGTCGACGCCGGGCGCGCCCTGGCCGTCCCAGATGGGCAGCCGGTACCCGGTGGCCGGCGTGAACGGGATGGCGGCCACCAGCTTCGGGTAGTAGCGCACCCCCGAGCGGTGCGCGGCGTTGGCCCACGACCAGTCGAAGATGAACTCGCCGTAGCTGTTGGTCTTGAGGTAGAGCGGCACCGCGCCGACCAGCCGGCCGGCCTCGCGCGCGACCACGAAGCGCGGCTCGCACCCGGCGCGCGGGCCGACGCTGTCGGACGCCTCGAGCGCCGCGAGAAAAGCGTGCTCGAGGAACGGATCGTCCTCGCCGGCCAACCGATTCCAGTCGGCGGCGGCGACGGCGGTGACGCTATCGACGATCTCGAGCTCGATGATGCCCGAGCCTAGCAAGAAATCGGACGGGTCTGGACCGCGGCCTAGTAGTACGTCGCCGAGAACAGGACGTTGAACGACGTGGCGCTCCAGGTGACGCCCGTGTCGGCCTTGTCCTTCATACCCGTCGCGCCGAAGAACTGCGCCGCGGCGCCGAGGCCCCAGTGCTGGGAGACCCACCACTCCTTGCCGACGATGCCCTCGAACCCGAAGCCGTCGCCGGTCGAGCTCGTCGTGGTGCCGGTCTGGTCCTGGCTCTGGATGTTGATGATCGCGACCGCCCCGGAGATGTAGAGGTTGATCGGCTCGAAGTAGTACACGATGCCGCCGCCGAGGCCGCCGACGGCGACCGATCCGGTGGCGGTGGTGGTGTAACCGCCGGACGTCACCTTGGGCTGATCGACGTCCGCGAAGATGAAGTCACCGAACAGCGCCAGGTTCGGCGCCACGGCGCCGCCGAGCGCGACACCAAGCGCAGCGCCGCCCCCGGAGATCTTGGTCCCCGAGGCGTAGCCACCGGAGGCCGACAGCGAGGTGTAGCCGCCGCCGAGGTCGAGCCGGAGGTAGAACCCGCTGTGCTCCTGGACGGGCGGCGCGGGCGGCGGGCCGTAGCCGGGGGGTGGGTACGCCGCGGGCGGCGGCCCGTACCCGGGCGCGTAGCCGGGCGGGGCGGCAGGCGGGGGAGCGGGCGCCGCGGCCGGCGCCGCCTCGGGGGCCTCGCCCGCCGGTACGATCGCCGGGCCTTCGCTGCCCGGGGCGTCCTGCGCCCGGGCCAGCCGCGGGGCCGCGAGCGCGGTGAGGGAGAGAACCAGGAAGCAAGCTCGCTGAATATTCGCCATTCTCAGAGTGTCGCCGCGCGCCGGGGTCGGCGTCAACGGAGTCACTTTCAGGACGCCGACGCTGGCCAGCGCAGCCCAGCCGTGGAAAAGTCGACGGGCGTGATGGAGACCGCCAAGCGGTTGGCCGTGGCCGTCGAGCGCTTCCTCAAGCGAGGGGGCGTGTGGTGGGGCGTGGGGATCTCGGTCGGCCTGGCCGTGCTGAGCATCGCGCTGGTGACCGTCATCGTCGTCGGCTGGTCCGCCGACCGGTTCAAGGGCGAGGGGCCGACCGAGGTCGGACGCGACCAACACCCGATCGTGCGCGGGCTGGCCGCCGTGGGCCGCAACCTCTTGGGCGTGGTGCTGGTGGTGCTGGGGGCGATCATGGCGGTCCCCGGCGTGCCGGGGCAGGGGCTGCTCACCATGCTGATCGGCCTCACGCTGGTCAGCTTTCCCGGCAAGCGCCGGCTGGAGCGGCGGCTGATCCAGCGGCCGATGTTGCTCCACGCCGTCAACCGCCTGCGCGCGCGCTTCGCGCGCCCACCGCTGGAGCTCGACTGAATGGGCGTGCTGGGAATCTTCGTGTTGCTGGCGATCGCCTTCGCGCTTTCGGTCGACCGCCGGCGCGCCGTCAACTGGCGGATCCTGGGCTGGGGCCTGGGGTTGCAGTTCGCGATGGCGCTGTTCGCGCTGCGCACGCGGGCCGGCATCCGGCTGTTCTCGCTGGCCAACGGTCTGGCCGACGCCTTCGTGGGCTTCGCCGACGCGGGCATCCGGTTCGTGTTCGGCGACTGGCCGGCGACCGCGGTGGTGCACGCGCCGATCGCCGGCGGCACCGGCCTGCGTCCCGTGACCGTGGGCTTCGTGCTGGCCGTCAAAGTTTTGCCCATCATCGTGTTCGTCGCCAGCCTGATGGCGGTGGGGTACCACCTGGGGATCATGCAGCGGATCGTGGCGCTGCTGGCGCGCGGCCTCTCGCGCACGATGCACATCTCGGGCGCCGAGGCGCTGTCGACGGTGGGCGACATCTTCCTGGGCATGACCGAAGCGCCGCTGCTCGTGCGCCCCTACGTGGCGCGCATGACCGAGAGCGAGCTCTTCGCCGTGATGTGCGCCGGGATGGCCACCATCTCGGGGAGCGTGCTGCTCGCCTACGTGGCGATGGGCGTCGACGCCGGCTACCTCATCACGGCCTCGTTCATGAGCGCCCCGGCGGCCGTCATGTTCGCCAAGATCATGATCCCCGAGACCGGCACGCCCGAGACGTCGGACGCGGCGCGCGTGTCGGTGCCCCGGCTCGACGTCAACATCGTCGACGCGGCGGCGCGCGGCGCCGGCGAGGGGCTGCAGCTGGCGCTCAACGTGGGCGGCATGCTGATCGCGTTTGTGGCGATCGTCAGCATGTGCGATCAGGCGGTCGGCTGGCTGGGGGGCCTCATCGGCCACCCGGGCTGGTCGCTGGGGCGCCTGCTGGGCGCGCCCCTGACGCCGCTGGCCTGGGTGATGGGCGTCCCCTGGCGCGAGGCGCCGTTCGTGGGGCAGCTCCTCGGCACCAAGACCGTGCTCAACGAGTTCATCGCCTACCAGATGATGACCGCGCACCCGGCCGCGCTCTCGGCGGGCAGCGTGCGCATCGCCAGCTTCGCGCTGTGCGGGTTCGCCAACTTCGGCTCGCTGGCCATCGTGCTGGGCGGCCTCGGCGGCATGGTCCCCGAGCGGCGCCCCGATCTGGCGCGGCTCGGGATGCGCTCGATCATCGCCGGCTCGCTGGCGACGTTCCTGACCGGGACGATCGCCGGGCTGGTCTCGCCCTAGCCGGCGACGGCCAGGCAGGGGAGGTAGACGGTGAAGGTGGCGCCGGACCCGGGTTCGGAGTCGAGCGCCACGCCGCCGCCGTTGAGCTTGGCGATGCGCAGGACCGTCGCCAGGCCGAGGCCGGTCCCCTGCTCGGGCGCCTTGGTGGTGAAGAACAGCTCGAAGATCCGCTCGCGCAGGTCGGGCGAGACGCCGGGGCCGGAGTCGGCGACCGCCAGCGTCGCCCATCGGCCCGGCGGGAGCGTGCCGCCGACGGCGGCGATCGACTCCGACGAAGGCTCGACGACGTCGGTGGTGAGCCGGATGGCGCCGCCGCTCGGCATGGCGTCGCGCGCGTTCAGCACGAGGTTGTAGACGATCTGCTGGATCTCCGTCTCGTCGGCGGCGACCTCCGGCGCGGCGAGCGCAACGAAGGTGAGGCCGACGTCCGCCGGCATGGCCCGCCTCAGCGTCTCGACCGCCGCGGCGACGGGCCGGTCGAGGCGGACACGCGCCACCCGGCGGGCCTGGGGGCGGGCCAGGGTGGTGAGCTGCCGGGTGAGCGCCTGGCCCTGCTGCAGCGCCGAGTCGAGCGCCTTGCGGCCCGCCTCCCGCGCGCGCGCCGACGCCGCCTCGTCGAGCGCGGCCGCCGACCAGGTGGAGATCACGGACAGCACGTTGTTGAAGTCGTGGGCCACGCCGGCCGCGAGCTGGCTGACCAGCTCGTTCCGCTGGGCCTGCACCAGCGCGGTCTGCGCCGTGTGCCGGCCGCTCTCGGCGTCGAGGCGCAGCTCCTGCTCGGTCTCCAGGCTGGCGAGCGCCTCGCGGGTCCCCTGCAGGGCGCCCTCGATCCGGTCGATCACGAACACCACGGCGCTCCCCGCGGTGACCCAGAGGAGGAGGGCGATGAGATCGGCCCGCACCCAGGCGCGCGGACAGTCGAGCTCGGCAGACCGCGCCGGGTCGCCGGCGATGAGCCCGGCGCTCATGGCCACCCCGATCGCCGCCGCGAGGCCGAAGGCGATGAGCACGGCCGCCGCCATCTTCCGCCGCCCGAACAGCAGCCCGGTCAGGACCACCACCACGGTGACGAGCGCGCTGGCGTTCCCCTTGAAACCGAAGCGCAGGTAGGTGATCACCACGCCCAGCGCCAGCGGCACGATCAGCCCCGCGGCGCGTACGCCGAACGGCCACCGGCGCCGCGAGAGGACCACGATCCCGCCGATGCCCACCGGGACGGCCAGCAGCAGGTAGTGGCGATCGACCGGGTCGACCGTGGCCAGGGCCAGCAGCAGCGCCACCACCATGCTCGGCACGGCGACCAGGAGCACGCTCTCGAGCAGCTTCTCTCTCCAGCCCGAGGCGGTGGCTTTCGAAGGCGGCATGGGTCGTCAGGCGGGACGATGGTCGGAAGCCCGGAGGCCTGGGGGGATGGACAACCTTATCCCGAAACCGACCGCCTGCGAGTGACAATTTGCTGGAGCCTCGGCCCCGGTCACCGATTCCGCCACGCCTTCCAGTCTCCCTCGAGTTCCATGTCCCTCCAGCCGGCCTCTCGCCGGGAGTCAGCTTCCCGCCGCGCCGAGGTTTCGGCAAGGGCGCCACGTCGAATTGCCGTCGGTGGGGGCGCGGCCTATGTGGCCGGCCACGCCCCGCCGGGGCGGCACGCCCGGAGACGCCGGTCTCCGCCGTGGCGCGAAAACTGTCTCGCCTGGGGCTCGCCCGGTAGCATGGGCGCGTGGCCGCCTGGAGCGTCTACCTCGCCCGCTGCGCCGACGACACGCTCTACTGCGGCGTCGCGCCGGACGTCGCCGCGCGGATCGCCGCCCACGACGCGGGCCGCGGCGCCCGCTACACGCGCGGCCGCGGTCCGCTCACGCTGCTGGCCACGCGGCGCTGCCGCGATCGCGGCGCCGCCCTCCGCCTCGAGCACGCCGTCAAGCAGCTCTCGCGCCCGGACAAGCTCGCCCTCGCCGCCGACCCGCGCCGCCTGGCCGCGCTCGCCCGCCGCGTTCAGCGAAGGCGCGCCCGCGCCGCCCGGGCCGGCGCCGCGCGTCCCTCGACCCGAGCGTCGCGCGCCCGCTGAGGGGGCGGCCTGGTCGGATCAGATCTCCAGGCCCTGCTTGTGCAGGACCTTTCCGAAGGCGTCCATCACGTCCTTCTGGACCTGCGGCATCCTGGGCATGATGACCGCCATGATCTCGGTCATCACCTGAGGCAGGACCTTGAGGCTCTTCTGCCCGACGGGTGTCCGGTAAAAGGCGAGCATTTCATGCAGCTCGCCCGCCGTGAAATGGCGGGCGTAGATGGCCGGCGTCTCGGCCATCACCTCGGTGAGGAAGTCGATCTGGATCCGATCGAACTCTTGTCGAAGCGAATCGATCTGCTTCTTGCTGACGGTCTGCTTCGCCCGCAGGTTCTTCTCGATGCCGGGCCACGTCAGCGAGGACATCTGCGTGCTCATCTGCTTGAGCGTGTCCTTGGTGATGACGGCGCAGAGGTCCTTGGCGGCTGCGAGCGCCGCCGGATCCGGCTGCTCCGCCGCGCGAGCCCCGCCGCCGAGCACCGACGACACGACGACGATCGACAACACCCGCCACAGCTTCATTCCAGCACTCTCCTCTCGGCGCAGGACAGAGCGCCTCGTCCCGACGATACAGCGCCTCGGCGCCCGGCGCGAGCGGGAGGCGACCGCTGCTCGCAGACTGTCCGAGGCTACGGTTTCTGCGGAGCCGAGGTCGCCGACCGCGCCGCCGCGCAGGCCTCGCACGGGCAGTTCGCGCGCAGCTCGCGGAAGTTGTAGATGCCGGTGGTGTGGCCGTCGCTCCACTCGATGGTCACCGCGTACTGGCCGACCAGCTCCATTCGCTTGGCCTGGACCTGCGCGGGCACAGTCGCCGGCTCGAGCAGTTGCTTGCCGGACGTCTCCTCGATGCACATGGCGCAGCGGCACGCCAGGCGCAGGTCGCGCGCCTTGTAGCGGGTCTCGTGGCCGTCGGGCCACTTGAAGGTGATGGTCGAGCGGAGGAGGCCTACGATCTCGTCGGGCATCGGCATGCTAGCGGGCTCCCTGTTCCTGGTGGGCGCGTTGCAGGAGCAGCTTGAGCAGCGGCGCCGCGTGCAGCGCCTGCATGAAGCCGCCGTTATCGATCAGCGCCTCCACCTCGGCGAGCGGCGTCAGGTGCACGGTGATCTCCTCGCTTGGTTCGGGCGAGGCATGGCCGGGCGTCACCCCCTCGGCCAGGAAGGTGTAGGTCAGGTTGTTCTGCAGCGCCGGGTTCGCGGACAGGGTGGCCAGCAGCGACCAGCGTCCACCGACGTAGCCGGTCTCTTCGGCCAGCTCGCGGCGCGCCGCCGACTCCATCGTCTTGTCCGCGGGGTCGGTCGAGCCGGCCGGGAGCTCCCAGTGCACGGCGCCGATGCCGTGGCGGTACTGGCGGATCAGGACCACCTCGTCCTTCTCGGTCAGCGCCACCACGTTGACCCAGGGCGGGTACTCGTTGATCCAGTACTCGGGGATCACCGTCCCGTTCGGCAGCTCGACGCGGTCGACCCGCACGGTGTACCAGAGCTTCCTCGACAGGTACTCGCGGGTGAGGACCTTCCAGGGGCCGGGGTCGTCGGGGAGCTTCTCGTCAGGCATCTTCGTCATCTTTCACCGGCGGCGGTCTGGATGATGCCACGCGCGCGGGCGAACACGGCGCGCATCATGGGCGGGGTCAGCTTGCCGGTGTTGGTGTTCTGGCGGCTCGGGTGATAGCAGCCGAGCAAGACCGGCAGCCCGCTGCCCAGCTGGGCCTCGCTGCCGTGGCCGAACGCCGGGCGCGGGCGGGGGCGGACGCCGTGGGTGGCCGCCAGGAAGGCCAGGTAGGCGTCGTGGCCGATCTTTCCCAGCGCGACGACGACCTTCACCCGGGGCAGGGCGGCGATCTCGGCGGTCAGGTGGACGCGGCAGCGGGCGATCTCGTCGGGCGTCGGCTTGTTGTCGGGCGGGGCGCAGCGCGCCGCCGAGACGACGTAGGCGTCGCGCAGCCGGAGGCCGTCGCCGGCATGCTGGGAGGTGGGGATGTTGGCGAACCCCTCGGCGTGGAGCGCCGCGAACAGGAAGTCGCCCGAGCCGTCACCGGTGAAGATGCGCCCCGTCCGGTTGGCCCCGTGAGCGGCGGGGGCCAGGCCGACCAGCAGCATCCGCGCGGCCGGGTCGCCGAAGCCGGGGACGGGCTTGCCCCAGTAGGTCTCGTCGCGGTGGGCGGCCTTCTTTTCGCGGGCGATGCGGGCGCAGTACTGGCGCAGCCGCGGGCAGGCCTGGCAGTCGACGATCGCCGCGCGAACCTCGTCCAGCGAGAGCGCTGGGGTCTGCGCAGGCGGGCGCGCGTCAGGGTTTTGTCTTCTCGCCGGGCTCAACGGGATAACCGGCCTCGCGCCAGGCGCGCATGCCGCCGTCCATGGAGATGACGTTGGTGTAGCCCATCTGCTGCAGGTTGTCGGCCGACAGGGCCGAGCGGAAGCCGCCCCCGCAGTAGAGGACGATGGGCGCGCCCTTGTCGGGGATCAGCGTCTCGACGTCCCGCTCGAGCACGCCGCGGCCGATGTGGCGGGCGCCGCCGGCGCGGTCGACCGCCCACTCGCCGTCCTCCCGGACGTCGATGAAGTGAAACGCCTCGCCCCGGTCGAGCCGCGCCTTGACGTCGGCGATGCCGCACTCCTTGACGCGCTTCTTTGCCTCGTTCACCAGGGCGAGAAAAGCCGGGTTATGCTTCATCCCCGGAAGATATCACCGCGGATTGACACCGTCGGTGCAGGTCTCTAGAAAGGTCGTTCGTGTCGGAGAAACGGGATTACTACGAAGTGCTGGGAGTGGCGCGCACCTGCGAGGCCGCCGAGCTGAAGCGCGCCTACCGCAAGCTGGCCATGGAGCTGCACCCGGACCGCAATCCCGGGAACAAGGAGGCGGAGAACCAGTTCAAGGAGGCCTCCGAGGCCTACCAGGTCCTGTCCGACGTCCAGAAGCGGGCCCACTACGACCGGTTCGGGCACGAGGCGCCGGGGATGGGCTTCGGCGCCGGCGGGTTTCGCGACGTGGGCGACATCTTCTCCGCGTTCTCCGACATCTTCGGCGACATCTTCAGCGGCGGGGCGACCGGGCGGCGCGGGCCGGCGCGCGGCTCGGACATCGAGACGCGCGTGTCGATCACGCTCGAGGAGGCGGCGGCGGGCGTGACCAAGGAGGTCACCGTCCTGCGCAACGTCGCCTGCGCCACCTGCAGCGGCAGCGGCGCGGCGCCGGGCACCCACGCCGAGACCTGCCAGCAGTGCGGCGGGCGCGGCCAGGTCATGCATTCGCAGGGCTTCCTGATGATCTCCTCGACCTGCCCGGTCTGCCGGGGCGAGGGGCGCGTGGTGCGCAAGCCGTGCGGGACCTGCAACGGCAGCGGCGTCGATCAGAAGGACGAGACGCTGCAGATCTCGATCCCGGCCGGCGTGGAGAACGGCTCGACGTTGCGCCTCATGGGGCGCGGTGAGGCCGCGCCGCGCGGCGGGCCGCCAGGGAACCTCTACGTCGTGCTGCGGGTCGAGGACGACGACCGCTTCGAGCGCGACGGGGCCGACCTTCACACCGAGATCGAGGTCAGCTTTCCGCAGCTCGCGCTGGGCGATCGGGTCGCGGTTCCCACGCTCGACGGCGACGTCGAGGTCGACATCCCGCCCGGGACGCAGCCGGGCGAGACCATCCCGCTGTCCGGCAAGGGGATGCCCCGGCTGGGCGCGCGCGGGAAGGGGGACGTGGTCGCCCACCTCAAGCTGGTGGTCCCCAGCAGCCTGTCCGCCGAGGAGGACGCCCACCTGCGGGCGTACGCCAAGGCCGGGGGTCAGCGGGTGAGCCCGGAGCGCAGCGGGTTTTTTCGGCGGAAGAAGAAGCGCTAGCGCCTGACCCCTCACCCTGACCCTCTCCCCGCTGCGCGGGGCGAGGGGACCGGAGTCGGAGTCGGAGTCGGAGTTCCTGGCCGGGCCCCAACTGGGTTACGTGCGGGTCGAGCGCGAGCTCTCGAAATTGCGTGGCGGCCGCACGTGGGCTTTTTGCGGCGCGTGGGCTGCCTTTCAAATCGGGAGCGCAGCCCACGCGCCGCAAAAAGCTTCCTGCGGCGGTTGCGGGTAGTCGAGCGCAGCGTGCGATCCGCACGAAACGGAGATGGAGGTCGAAGGATCCGGCTCCCTCTCCCGCTCGCGGGAGAGGGGCGGGGTGAGGGTCCGGGCGCTAGCCCTTGGGCCGGTGCGCCGCTTCGGCGCGGGCGCGATCCGGGTGGGCGGAGCCCGAGCCCGCGGCGGACCCCGAGCCCGAGCCCGACCCCGAGGAAGAACCCGAGCCCGACCCCGACCCCGAGGAAGAACCCGAGCCCGAACCCGAGCTGGGCCCCGAGGCAGAACCCGAGCTGGACCCGGACCCGGAACCCGAGCCCGAGCCGGAACCTGACCCCGAGCCCGAGCCCGCACCCGAACCGGATCCGTGAGCCCGGGCCCGCAGGGGTACCGGGGGGACGGGCTTGGGGCCGTAGAGCCAGGAGTAGGCGAAGAACGAGGCGAGGACCCGCTTGGTGTAGTTGCGGGTCTCGTCGTACGGGATCGTCTCCATGAACTCGTCCATGTCGAGCTCGCCCCGCTCGGCGAGCCAGTGCTCGACGGCCGCCTCGCCGGCGTTGTAGCCCGCGATCGTCAGCGGCGGGGTCTGGTTGAAGTGCTTCCACAGGAAGCCCAGGAACCGCGCTCCCAGCTCGACGTTCTTGGCCGGATCGAGCAGCACGTCGCGCGTGACCGGGGCGCCGTCGGAGAACCGCCGGGCGGTCTTGACCAGCATCTGCGTCAGTCCGATGGCGTTGGCGAACGACTCGGTCTTGGGTGAAAACGCGCTCTCCTCGCGCATGATCGCCAGCTCCAGCGCCTCGGGCAGCTGGTTGGCCTTGGTGTTCTTGCTGACCAGCGCGGGGAAGGCGCGCGGGTAGGCGAGCTTCCACTTCGCGGCGCCGATGCCGCTCGGATACTCGAGCCGGTACGACGTCATCCCGTAGCGCGGCAGCGAGTGCGACGCGCTCCACACGCCGCCGCGATCGAGCAGCGTGGCGGTGATCCAGAGGACGTCTTCCCCCTCGGCGCGCGCCGTCGCCGCCGCGGCCGCGGTCGCGTGCTTGTCGGCCGAGGTCGCCAGACCCAGCTTGGCCAGCTCTCGGCGCGCGTCGGACCCCTGGCCCATGCGCGCCAGCTCGACCGCCCGCAGGAACCCCGGATCGCCGTACAGCGCGCGCGGCGGGAACGACCAGGCGGGGATCTCCTTGAGGCCCTTGCGCAGCGAGGCGACCAGCGTCTCCTCCGCGTGGGCGTCGGAGTTCTTGAGCCGCGCCAGGGCCAGGAGCGCGTACACCGAGAGCGGATACTCGCGCACCGCGCGCGTGTAGAAGGCGCGCCCCTCCTCGTCGTGCCCCTGCTTCTCGAGCACGCGCCCCTCCCAGTAGAGCGCGCGCCCCTCCGCGTACCAGATCTCCTCGTGCGGGACGAGGCGCAGGTTCTCGTCGAGCCAGTGACGCGCCTCGTCGAGCCGCCCGCCGCGCCAGGCGGCGAACGCCAGCCGCCACAGCGCCTCGTTCAGCAGATCGCCCTGCGGGTACCGCGTCGGCACCTCGGCCAGGAGCTTGGCGGCGCCCGCCTCGTCGCCGGCGTCGGTGTAGAGCTCGGCCATCCGCACGCGCGCGTCGTCGGCGTAGCTGTGATCGGCGTGCTCGGCTTCGATGCGGGCGTAGCGCGCCAGCGCGAAGTCCCGGTTCCCCGCCGAGGCCCACGAGCGCGCCCCCTGGTACAGCGCCTTGGCGTGCAGATCCCGGTTGCCGGCCTTGGCGCAGGCCGCCTCCGCTTCGTCAAACAGAGGCGCCGCGCGCGGGCGCTGGCGCGCCTTCCAGACCGACTGCGCGCGGTAGAAGCGCGCCTTGCAGGTGAGGTCGGCGTCCAGCCCGGGCGCGCCCAGCGCGCCGGCGAACGTCGACTCCGACTCCAGGTTGCGGTTGTGGTCGAAGAAGACCATCCCGCGCGTCACCAGCTCGGCGGCGGTGCGGGTGCGGACGACGCCCGCCTCGGGCGCCGGCAGCGCGCTGGCGATCTGCTCGAGCCGGTCGCCCGCCCGCTCGCTCCAGGCCTCGAGCGGCGCCTCCGCCCACACCCGCCGGTAAAGGTCGATGACCTCCTGGGTGGGGAGCTTGCCGGGGTGCGCCTTCTCCGTCGCCTCGGCCTTCTTGTAGAGCACCTCGGCCCGGCGGGGGCCGTTCGGGAACCGCTTGAGGTGGGCGTCGAGCGCGGCCACGGCGTCGTCCCACCTGAACAGCGAGCGGAGCGCGTCGATGCGGATCAGATCGGCCTCTGCTTCGAGGACGGTGCCGGCGTCGACCTTGGCCGCCCAGGTGAGCGCCCCGGCGTAGTCGCCCCGGCGCAGCCGGCAGCGCGCGGCGTTGTAGGCGTGGTAGGGGGCCAGGCGCGGATAGCTCTCGTAGAGCTGCTCGAACAGCTTGCCGGCGTCGCCCCAGTTCGACTGGTTGGCGCGCGCGAGGGCCAACAGATAGGTGGCCGCCAGCCGCTCCTCGCTCCCCTTGGAGATCGACTTCAGCGCGCGGGTGAACCCGGTCTCGGCGGCGTCCCAGTCATCGGCGTGGAACCGCTCGGCGGCCTGCTTGGCCGCGCCGTGCTGGAAGAACGGCTCCAGCCAGGCGTGCTCGAAGGGGACCGGCTTGCCGCCGGCGTGGGCCGGCGGCGCCTCGGCGGGGACGTCGGCCTCGTCGTCGACCGGCTGCGCGCGGGAGACCGAAGGGCCCCAGGGCGCGAGCGAGACGGCGGCGAACGGGACGGTCAGGGAGAGGAGCGCCGCGGCGAGCGGCGGGCGGCGCGAAAAGGGCACCGTCCCAGACTACGAACCGCGCGCGTCACCTGCAAAAAAGAACGTCAGGTTTCTCGCGCGGAACCACGCGCGCGCTGCTTGCGCGGCGGCGGGCAGACGAACCTGATCAGCGCCAGGTCGTTGCTGAGCTCCTGGCAGCTCATCTTCACGCCGTCCACGACCGTGACCGCGGCCTGCCGCCGTCGGTCGGACGGCTGAGTCCGCCGCCGGCTCGGGCGAGAGGGGAGGTGCTGCGCGCTGGTCATGCCAACCCCAGCCATGGTCTCAGCGGGTCCGCCGGACGTCAAGAACCGGCGGGCGGTCCTGGCGCGCCGGGCGCCCGCGCGCCGGGCGGATCAGGGCTGATGGACGGTGACGCGGTTGCGGCCGCCGTGCTTCGATTGATAGAGCGCCTTGTCGGCGCGCGAGACCAGGTCGGGGGCGTCCTTGACGTCGGGGTCGGGGAGGCCGGCGATGCCCACGCTGATGGTGACCGGGATCTGCGTCCCCTCGAACGTGAAGTTGTGCTTCTCGACCGCCTTGCGGAGCCGTTCGCCCACCACCAGGGCCTGGGCCAGGTCGGTCCCGCGGCAGATGACGGCGAACTCCTCGCCGCCGTAGCGGGCGAACACGTCCTCGGCGCGCAGCGCGCTGGTCAGCAGGGTGGAGATGGTCGACAGCACGTGGTCGCCCGCCTGGTGGCCGTAGGTGTCGTTCACCTTCTTGAAGTGGTCGATGTCGAACATCACCAGCGACAGCGACGAGACGTGCCGGATGGCGAAGGTCAGCTCGCTCTCCAGTCGGTCGGTGAAGTACTTCTTGTTGAAGGCCTTGGTCAGCCCGTCGCGCAGGGCCGACTCGTACATCTGCTTCTGGAAGATCTCGTCCAGGTTGTCGTGGTACGTGAACTTCAGGATCGTCGTCGAGCCGACCAGGATCTTGTCGCCGTCGACCAGCTCTTTCCGATCGACCTTGAGCCCGTTGCAGAACGTGCCGTTGGTCGATCCCAGGTCCTGGAGGACGATCTTGTTCCCCTCGACCGTGATCTGCGCGTGCTCGCGCGAGATCCCGTCATCGAGCAGCCGCACCTCGGCCTTCTGACCGCGGCCGATGACGGTCTTGTCGTGCTCGATCTTGTACATCTCGCCCAGGCTGGCGCCCGCGAGGACCACCAGATAGGCACGATCCCGCTTGACGCCCCCCGTCGGGGACGCCGGGGCCTCGAAGATCTGGGTACGCTCGTCGGCCATCCCCCTGGTCAAGATGGTAACACAACGCGCGGATTTCGCGCGGCTCGCGGTGCGTCGTCAGCGCAGAAGGGCGCGCGCAATTTCGGCCAGCCGGCCGCCCGGGGGGCCGAACGGGGCCACCGCCGCGCAGGCCTCGTCGACCAAGGTGGCGAGCCGCTCGCGCGCGGCCGCGGCGTGCTGGCCGTGCTCGGCGTCGTCCCGATCGTCGGCGTGCTGGAAGGCGACGCCGTAGGTGGTTCCGAAGCGGGCGAGGGCGTCCACCGCGTCGGACGTCCCGCCGGCCGCGTGGGCGCCGACCTCCAGCGCCGCCCGGAACAGCGCCGCCGTCTTCTCGCCGTGCAGGACCTCCAGCGCCGCCAGCGACGCCGGGGGCGCCTCGCCCAGATCGCGCGCCTGCCCGCGGACCATCCCTCGCACGCCGGCGCCGCGCGCCAGCGCCCGCGAGGCCCGCAGGTAGCGGCCCGGGTGGCCGGCGTGCTCGCCCGCCTCGGCGATCCAGTCGAACGCCAGCGTGAGGAGCGCGTCGCCCGCCAGGATGGCGGTCGCCTCGTCGAAGGCCTTGTGGTTGCTCGGGCGGCCGCGCCGGAAGTCGTCGTCGTCCATCGGCGGCAGATCGTCGTGGATGAGCGAGTAGCAATGAACCAGCTCGACGGCGCCCGACGCCAGCCGCACGTCGTCGTCGAGCCGTCCGACCGCCTCGGCGGCGGCCATCGCCAGCAGGGGCCGGATGCGCTTGCCCGGCGCCAGCAGCGAGTAGCGCATCGACTCGACCAGGCGGCCCGGGTCTCCGTCCGCCGGCGGCGCCATCCGCGCCTCGAACAGCGCCGCCAGCTCCGCGCGGCGCGCCTCGGCCCAGCCGGCCGCTGATTCCGTCGCCGCGGCCGTCATCAACTGTTTTCGAACGGCGTCACGCGCGGCGCGCCCGTTCCACCCAGCAGCATCTCGACCTTCTTCTCGGCGCCGTCGAGGATCGCGGTGCCGCGCCGGCACAGCTCCATCCCTTCCTCGAACGCGCGCAGGCTCTCCTCGAGCGGAAGGTTTCCGCCCTCCAGCCGCTCGACCAGGCCGCGCAGGCGGGTGAGAATCTCTTCGTACTTTTCGGGCCGCTCGGGCGCGGCCTCCGGCTTCCCCTCGGTCGCCATCGCGAGGAGTTCTACCTGGAACCCCGCGGCGGTTCCAGACCGTTTGGGCCTCGATTTCGCGCCGGCCGGTGTATCCTTCGCGCATGGCCGTCGAAACGCCGCCGCCAGAGCTGGGGACGCCGTGCCCCGACTTCAGCCTCCCGGCTGTCGACGGGAAGCGCTACGCCCGCGACGACTTCGCGGCGGCGCCTGTCCTGTGCGTGATGTTCATCTGTAACCACTGCCCGTACGTCAAGGCGGTGGAGGACCGGATCATCGCCCTGGGCCGGGCCTTCGAGGGGCGAGTCCAGCTGGTCGGAATCTGCGCCAACGACGCCGAGGGCTACCCCGACGACGCGTTCGACAAGCTGCGGGAGCGGTGGCAGCAGAAGGGCTACGGCTTCCCGTACCTGCACGACGAGGCGCAGCACGTCGCGCGCGCGTTCGGCGCCGTCTGCACGCCCGACATCTTCGTCTATGACCGGTCGCGCAAGCTCGCCTACCGCGGGCGCATCGACGATTCGTGGAAGGACGAGAGCAAGGTGACCCGCCAGGAGCTGCGCGAGGCGCTGGAGGCGCTCGCCGCGGGCCGGGCGCCGTCGGCGCAGCAACGTCCCTCGATGGGGTGCTCGATCAAATGGCGGCAGCAGGCGGCTTGACCAAGGCGGTGACGGCCGCGCGGACCGGCGCGCACGCCGATCCAAAGGGACACTGGCGCGCCTACCTCGAGCGCAAGGGGCTCAAGACGACGCAGCAGCGGGAGGCGATCGTCGACGCCTTCCTGCGCACCTCGGGCCACGTGGCGCTGGAGGATCTGCTGTCGTCGGCGCGGCGCAAGCATCCCCGCGTCGGTCTGGCCACCGTGTACCGGACGGTGAAGCTGCTCGAGGAGGCGGGGATCGCCGAGGCGCGCCACTTCGGCCCCGGCCAGACGCTGTACGAGGTCGCCGAGGGGCGCGCCCACCACGACCACCTGATCTGCGACGCCTGCGGCTTCATCATCGAGTTCGAGAGCGACGAGATCGAGCAGCTGCAGGACAACACCGCGAAGAAGCTGGGCTTCAACGTCCTCCGCCACCGGCACGAGCTGTTCGGCCTGTGCGAGAAGGCACGCGGCGTCGCCGGCGGCAGCTGCCCCGGTGAGGCCGCCGGCCGGCGCACCCGCTCGTAGGTCCGCGACGGCGGCCTCGGGCCGCGGTATTCTGGCTGACGGTGGACGACCGTCGGCCGAGGACCAGACGCCCTTTGCGGCGGGGCTGGCCGAGCATCGCGGTCGCGCTCGGCCTCCCGCTGCTGGCCGCTGCGTCCGCGCTGGCGGCCCCCGACGATCTCGACGAGCCGCCGGTCCCCGCGCCGTCGCACCCCGTGCCGCCGCCAGCCCCCGCGCCGGCGCCGGCGGCTCCTCCCGCGTCGGCACCGGCGGCGAAGCCCGCCGCACACCCGGCAGCCGCTCCGGTCCCTGCACCCGCGCCCGCCGCACCGACCGCGACACCCGCGCCTCCGGCGGCGGTGGAGCCCGGGGGACCCGTCCCCTGGCCGACGGTGGGGCCGGGCGGCGCGCCCGGGCCCACGGTGATCGCGGCGCCCGGCGCCCCGCCGACCGGCGCCTCGCCGCCGCAGCTCGACGCCTTCGCCCGCCGCACCAAGGTCGGCGCCTACGGCGAGGCGCAGCTGTTCGTCGACGGCGAGTCGAACGCGACCGCGCGGCTGCCGCTGGCCGCGATCTCGGTCGAGCACCGGCCGACCGACTGGGTGCGCATCGCGGTCGCCGCGCAGATCGAGGACGGCAACAAGGCGGGGATGCAGCAGGCGCTGGTCGAGGCGCAGCCGCTCCGAGCGCTCGGCTTCCGCGCGGGCCTCATGATCCTGCCCATCGGCCTCGGCAACCTGGCCCCCGAGCCAACCAGCTTCCTGACCGTCGATCGCCCGCTGACCGATCAGCTGATCGTGCCGTCGGTGTGGCGCGAGCTGGGGGTGGGGCTCTCGGGCGAGGTCGTGCCCGGGCTCCGCTATCAGGGGGCGGTGGTCAGCGGCCTCGACGGCAGCGGCTTCTCCGCCGCGGCGCCGTTCTGGGGCGGGCGCGGCGACGGCAGCAGCCTGGCGATCCACGACGCCGCGATCGTGGGCCGCGTCGAGCTCTGCGATGTGCCGCCCGGGCTGGTGGTCGGGGGCGGCGGCTACGTGGGGGGCGCCAGCCACGGCATCGCCGCGCTCTCGGGCCTGCGCGCGGGAATCGTCGAGGCCGACCTCCGCTATCACAATCACGGCTTCGACATCGCCGCCGAGTACGCGCGCCTCTACGTCGTGAACTCGTACCTGGTGAACGGCTACCTGGGGCTCCTGGGCCAGAGCGCGGTCCCGGCACGCGGGCGCGGGTTCTATCTGCAGGTCGGCTACGACCTCCTCCGGCTGGCGGCCGGTGACGGCCAGCAGGAGCTGGTGCTGTTCGCGGGCTACGAGAACGTCGATGCACGCAGCGCCATGTCGCCGTTCAACTACAACCCGCCGACCATCACCGGGCCGGGGCAGCTGCCGCCCGAGGCGCCGTCGCCGGCCCTCGGCTACCTGCGCGGCGGCATCGACTACCGCCCGCTGCCGTCGGTGGTGCTGAAGCTCGACCTGCAGGTGGCGCTCGACGGCCAGGGCCCGCAGCCGGGCGCGCCGTCGGTGATGGCCGGCGCGCCCGGAACACCGCGCCCGATCGGCACCGACGTGGCCGACGCCGCCCGCGGCGCGACCCGCGTCGGGCTGGCGCTGGCATTCAACTTCTGATCTGAGCCGTGCTGCGATTTCTCTCACTGTGAGAGAAGTCACGGGATTGACGCTCCATCCGGGATATACAGTCCCGTGACGTGAGTCACCGGGCCCGAGTCGGTCCGCAGCCCTGGCAGCCGATGCATCGGTCCTCTCTCCCAGCCTCTACGTCCGCGAGCGCGCCCCGCGCCGTGCTGGTCGTCGCCTGCGCGCTGGTGGCGAGCTGCCGCGCTGGGGGCGGCGAGCCGGCCGCGCCGCCCCCTCCGAGCGGCGAGGTCTGGCTGACCGACCAGCAGGTCAGCGACGGCCACATCGCCGTGCAGATGGTCGCCGTTCACGCCGTCGGCAACGACGTCGTCACCAGCGGCAAGGTGACGTTCGACGACCTCCGTGTGGCGCACATCTACTCGCCGGTGACCGGCCGGGTGTCGCGCATCCTGGCCGACCCGGGCCAGCGGGTGAAGAAGGGGGGCGCGCTGTGCGCCATCCAGTCGCCCGACGTCGGCAACGCCTTCGCCGACCTCGACAAGGCCGAGGCCGAGCTCACCGCCTCGCAGCACGACTTCCAGCGCCAGAAGGAGCTCTACGAGGCGCACGCCGGCTCGCAGAAGGACTTCGAGGCGGCCGAGGACAGCTACGGGAAGGCGAAGGCGGAGCTCGAGCGCTCCCGGCAGAAGGCGCGCCTGCTCCGCGGCGGCGCCACCGACGCGGTCACGCAGGAGTTCGTGCTGCGGTCGCCGATCGAGGGCGACGTCATCGCCCGCAGCGTGAACCCGGGCGCCGAGGTGCAGGGGCAGTACTCGGGCGGCGCGGCGCAGGAGCTCTTCACCGTCGGAGAGCTGGATCGGGTCTGGGTGATCGCCGACGTGTTCGAGATGGATCTGCCGCGGGTGAAGAAAGGGGCCCAGGTGGGGATCAAGGTCGTCGCCTACCCGGACGAGGCCTTCACCGGCGTCGTCGACTGGATCGCCGACCTGCTCGATCCGACGGCGCGGACCGCGCGCGTCCGCTGCGAGGTGGAGAACCCCGCGCGCAAGCTCAAGCCCGAGATGTACGCCACCGTGACCATCGCGGTCCCGGGCGTGGACGCGCTGGCGGTGCCGCTGACGTCGATCCTGCGGCTGGCCGACCAGACGATCGTGTTCGTCGAGCAGGGGGCCGCGCCCGACGGGCGGCGCCGGTTCATCCGGCGGGTCGTGGCCGCCGGCGACGACGAGGGGACCAGCATGGTCCCCATCGCCCACGGCCTCGCCGCCGGGGAGAAGGTCGTCACCTCGGGCGCCATCTTGCTGTCGGGGATGCTGTGACCAAAGGAGGTTGCCGGTGATTCCACGGATCGTCCGCTTCGTCCTCCGGATGCCCGCGTTCGTGGTGATCTTCGCGCTGGGGCTGGTGGCGCTGGGGCTGTACTGCTACCAGCAGCTGGACATCGAGGCCTACCCCAACCCGGTGGCGCCGATGATCGAGATCATCACCCAGCCCACCGGCTGGAGCGCCGAGGAGGTCGAGCGCTACGTGACCATCCCGCTCGAGAACGGGCTGAACGGGATGATCGACCTCGACCACATCCGTTCGCAGTCGCTGTTCGGCCTCTCGGACGTGAAGTGCTACTTCACCTGGAACGCCGACTACCACACGGCGCAGCAGCGGGTGCTGAACCGGCTCGGCTTCGTCAACCTGCCGCCGGGGATGTCGCCCCAGCTGTCGCCCTGGAGCGCCATCGGCGAGATCTTCCGCTACGTCGTGCGCGGCGAGGGGTACTCGCTCAGCGACCTCAAGACGGCGCAGGACTGGATCCTCGAGCGGCAGTTCCGGCAGGCGCCCGGGGTCATCGACGTGGTCGGGTTCGGCGGCGAGACCAAGGAGTACCACGTCGAGGTCGACCCTTATCGCCTCAAGGGGCACGGGCTGACGCTCAGCCAGTTGGTGAACGCGCTCTCGGCCTCGAACCAGAACGTGGGCGGGCAGCGGCTGACCATCGGCGAGCAGTCGTACGACGTGCGCGGCATCGGCATCATCAAGTCGCTGGCCGACATCCGCGACGTGGTGCTCACGGCCCAGAAAGGCACGCCGGTGCGCGTGCGCGACGTGGCTAACGTGACCGTCGGGCACGCGCCGCGCCTGGGGATCGTGGGGAAGGACCTCGAGCCCGACGTCGTGCAGGGGACGGTGCTGATGCGCTACGGCGGCGACTCGCTGAAGACGCTGGCCGCCGTGCACGAGCGCCTCGACACCATCAACAAGCTGCACGTGCTGCCGCCGGGGATGTCGATCGACCCCTACTACGATCGCGCCACGCTGGTGAAGCTCACCACGCACACCGTCCTCGAGAACCTGGTCATCGGCATGCTGCTGGTGGCGATCGTGCTGTGGCTGTTCCTCGGGCACGGGCGGGCGGCGCTCATCACCGCGCTCAACATCCCGCTGGCGCTGATGGTGGCCTTCATCGGGATGGTCTTCACCGGGACGCCGGCCAACCTCATCTCGCTGGGCGCCGTCGACTTCGGCATCGTCGTCGACTCGACGGTCATCGTGATGGAGAACATGTTCCGCCACCTGGCCGCGCCCGGGAAGCGCAACGCCATCGAGCGGATCCTGCTGGCGGCCGGCGAGGTCGGGCCGCCGATGTTCTCCTCGACGCTGATCATCGCGGTGGCCTTCATCCCGCTGTTCACGCTGTCGGGCGTCTCGGGGGTCATCTTCTCGCCCATGGCGCACACCTACGCCTTCGCCATCGGCGGCGCCATCATCCTCTCGCTCACGCTGACGCCGGTGCTGGCCGAGCGGGGCCTCAAGGTCGGCACGCTGGGCGACCACGAACACGACAACTGGCTGATGCGGGGGCTCAAGAAGTTCTACCTGCCGCTGTTCGACTTCTCGCTGCGCCGCCAGAAGCTGGCGGTGGCCATCGGCGGGATCATCGTCGTCGGCAGCCTGCTGGCCGCCGGGGGGCTGGGGCGCGAGTTCATGCCCAAGCTCGAGGAGGGAAACTTCTGGATCCGCGCCACGCTGCCGACCTCGATCTCGCTCGAGCAGTCGTCGCGGTATGTGGGGCGGATGCGCGCGGTGATCCTGGGGTGCCCGAAGGACGGACCTTGCGATCTGGACCAGCGCTCGCGCCCGGAGATCACCCACGTCGTCTCCCAGCTGGGGCGCCCGGATGACGGGACCGACGTCTCGGGCTTCTACAACATCGAGCTGTTCGCGCCGCTCAAGCCCTCGAAGGAGTGGCGGCGCGGCGTCACCAAGGAGAAGATGACCGAGGATCTCTCGCGCGAGCTCGGCGAGTCGTTCCCGGGCGTCATCTTCAACTTCTCGCAGATGATCTCCGACAACGTCGAGGAGGCGATGTCGGGGGTCAAGGGCGAGAACACCGTCAAGGTGTTCGGCCCCGACCTGCACGTCAACGAGGCCAAGGCCAACGAGATCGTCGACGTGATGTCGACCATCAAGGGGGTCGCCGACCTGGCGCTGTTCCCCTCGCTGGGGCAGCCGGACGTTCGCATCACGCCCGACCGCGCGCTGTGCGGCCGCTACGGCCTCAACGTCGGCGACGTGGCGGCCGTCATCCAGGCGGCCATCGGCGGCCAGGCGGTCACGCAGGTCTACGAGGGGGAGAAGCGCTTCGACCTCACGATTCGCTGGGCGCCGCCGTTTCGCAAGGACCTGAAGGCGATCCGCGACATCCTGGTCGCCACGCCCGACGGCGCCTCGGTGCCGCTGGGGCAGATCGCCCAGATCGTCAAGGAGGAGGGGCCCTCGCTCATCTACCGCGAGGACAACCGCCGCTACGCGCCGGTGAAGTTCTCGGTCCGCGGCCGCGACCTGGCCTCGACGATCAACGAGGCGCGCGAGAAGATCGAGGACAAGGTGAAGCTCCCCTACGACACCCACCTCGAGTGGGCGGGGGAGATCAACCAGCTGAACGAGGCAACGGGCCGCCTGGCGCTCATCATCCCGCTCACGCTGCTGGTGGTCGCGATGCTGGTTTACTCGTCGGTGAAGAACTGGAAAGACATGCTGATCGTGCTGGCCGGGATCCCCGTGGCCTGCACGGGCGGCATCCTGGCGCTGATCATCACGCGCACGAACTTCTCGATCTCCGCCGCCATGGGGTTCATCTCGATCTTCGGCGTCTCGATCCAGGACGCGCTGCTGGTGGTCACCTACGCGCAGCGCCTGTGGGCCGAGGGGCAGGGCCTGGAGGAGGGGGCGCGCGAGGCGGCCATCCGCTGGCTGCGCCCCGTGCTGATGACCACCTTCGTCGCCATGCTGGGGCTGACGCCGGCCGCGCTGTCGCACGGGATCGGCGCCGACACGCAGAAGCCGCTGGCCATCGTCGTCATCGGCGGCGCGCTGATCCTGGCGCTAATCCCGCGCCTCATCCAGCCGCCGCTGCTGGTCCTGGCCCACAAGCGCGAGAAGCGCTGGACCCGGCGCCCGCCCGGCGGGAACGGCGGTCCGCCGCCGGTGAGCCAGGGGACCCCCTCGGGCGCGATGCCCGCCGTCGGGTCGGGCCCCGCGCACGCCTGAGCGCCGCAGCGGGTGTGTTAGACACATCCGATCCCGATGAGCAGCGCGGCAGTCCCATCGCTTGGCCGGCGGGTCGCGCGGTCGGCGCTCGCCGCCGGCGCGCTCTGGTACCTGGGCGCCTACCTGGCGGTCGCGCTCGCGCGATTGAGCTACCCGTACGATCTCGAGTGGATGGAGGGGGGGATGCTCGAGCACGTGGCGCGCGTCCTCGGCGGCCAGACCCTCTACGGGCCCCCCTCGCTCGAGTTCACGCCCTACATCTACACGCCGCTCTACTACCTCCTGGCGGCGCCGGTCGCGAAGCTGTTCGGGCTGAGGCTGCTGTCGCTGCGAGTCGTGTCGTTCGCCGCCTCGCTGGGCGTCTTCGCCCTGATCGCCGCGCTGGTCAGGGGGGGCACGCGGAGTCGGCTGGGCGTGCTGGTCGCCGTCGGGCTCTACGCGGCGCTGTTCAAGCGCAGCGGCGCGTTCTTCGACCTCGCGCGCGTCGACTCGCTGGCGCTGCTCCTGACGCTGCTGGGGACCTGGCTGCTGCTGGCCAGCGAGCGGCACGACGTGGCCGCCGGGGTGGTGCTGGCGGCCGCCTTCTTCACCAAGCAGAGCGCGCTCCTGATCGGCGCGCCGGTCGTCCTGGCCAGGGCCTGGAGCCTCCGCGGACCGCGGCGCCTGCAGTCAATCTCGGCCTTCGGGGCGCTCGTGGTGGGGGGCAGCGCTCTCCTGCACCTGCGCACGGGCGGCTGGTCGACGTACTACCTGTTCACGCTGCCGGCGTCCCACCCGCGCGTGTCCGCGGCCTGGCTCGGGTTCTGGCGCGACGATCTCCTGTTCGCCGTGCCCATCGCGCTCTTGGCGGTGGTTTTCGTGGTGGGCCGGACGCGGGAGAAGGGCGGCCCGCCCCTGGTCGTGCTGGCCGCCGTGCTGGGCGCGCTCGCCGACGCCTGGAGCTCGCGCCTCCACAGCGGCGGGTACAGCAACGTGCTCATGCCGGCCTACGCGTGCCTCGCCTGGCAAACCGGGACGGTGCTCGGATGGCTCGACGAGCCGGACGCCGCTGTCGGCCCGGGCGTCAGCAGGCGACGGGCGCTTGCGGCCTGCGCGCCTTGGGCCTGCCTGCTCCAGCTCGCGCTGCTCTGGTATCCGCCCTGGCGACAGGTTCCGACCTCCGCGGACCGCGCGGCGGGCGACGCGCTGGTCGCGAAGCTGGCCGCCACCCCGGGTCCGGCCCTGGTCCCGTTTCACCCGCACCTCGGCCGGCTGGCCGGCAAGGCCACCTACGCGCAGCAGATGGCGCTCTCCGACGTCATGCGCGGCGGCGACCGGCGCGCGGCCGGCCTCCTGGCGACCGACGTCCGGCGGCGGCTCGCGGCCCGCGAGTTCGACGCCGTGGTGGTCGACGAGGATTGGTGGCCGGAGGAGCTCCGCGCCGCCTACGTCCGTTCGGGCGCGCTGTTCTCCGGCCAGCCGGACGTCTTTTGGCCCAGGACCGGCTGGCCGACGCGACCGCGCGACAGCTACGCGCCGCGGCCCGTTCCGCTCGCCCCCTGAAGGGCGAGCGGCGTGAGCCGCCGGTCCCCCGCCGGCTACTTGGTGGCGTTGTAGAGCTGCAGGACCGCCGTCGGTGACAGGACGTGATCGTAGAAGCGGACGTCGTCGATGAGGCCGCTGAAGTAGTCGGCGCCGTAGCGGCAGTTCCCGCCGCGGCCGATCCAGTACTGGTCGGCCCAGTTGAAGCCGCTGCACCCCTCGCCGCAGTTGCCGGTCGGCGTGGTCGAGCTGCCGTCGAGCGCGCCGTCGATGTAGCCGAGGAGGCCGTTCGACTCGTCGAGCACGTAGGTCATGAGGTGCCAGTTGCCGTCGGTGACGTTGGCGGCGCCCGAGACGTTGACCTCGCTCCAGTCGTTGTACTGCAGGGTGGAGGGGCCGCCGCCGTTGCCGACGATGCGGTCGCACCCGCCGCCGAAGGCGTTCCCCTCGACGACCTGCAGCCCGGCGGGCGAGCCGCTGGAGGCGGTGGTCTTGAACCACATCGAGAAGGTGATGTTCCCCTGCGGGATGAAGACGCCGGTCGCGTCGCCCCGCGCGTTGTTGGGGAACTGCACCATCAGGTAGCCGCCGCCGCTCAGGGAGATGGCCCCCGACCCCTGCTTGCCGGCCCCCGGCACGAAGGTGACGTTCCCGATGGCCTGGGCGGGCAGGTGGTTAGGCCCGCCGTCGGCGGCGGAGACCGAGCCGGCGGCGTCGTCCATGCTCCAGTAGCCGATGAGGCCCGCCGAGAGGTTGGCGGTGCAGGTGCCGGTCTGGCAGCTCTCGCCGAGCGCGCAGACGTGGCCGCAGGCGCCGCAGTTGGCAGCATCGGTCCCCAGGTTCGACTCGCAGCCGTCCGCCTGGACGTGGTTGCAGTCGGCGTAGCCCGCGTCGCAAGCAGCCAGTAGGCAGGTGCCGCTGCCGCACGCCGCCGAGCCCTGCGCGAACGCGCAGGTGTGGCCGCACATGCCGCAGTTGCCCGGGTCGAAAGAGGTGTTGGTGCAGACCCCCCCGCAGACGGTCTCGCTCGCCGCGACGCGGCGGCGCGCTTCTGAAGACGAAATCGGCCGGCCGGCGCCGTCAGCGGGTCAGTTCGCGCACTGGAGGGCGAGCACCGTGATGTTGTCGGTGCCGCCGGCGGCGTTGGCCGCCTCGATCAGGTTCGAGACCGCGGTCTCGAGGTCGGGCGCGCTCTTGACCACCTCGAGCATCTTCGGGTCCTCGACCATGCCCGAGAGTCCGTCCGAGCAGAGCAGGAACGTGTCGCGGTCCTGGATGTCGTGCGCCAGGACGTCGACCTGCACGTGCTCGCGCATGCCGAGCGCGCGCGTGATGACGTTCTTGTGCGGGAACTTCTTCTGCTCGTCCTCGGACATGTTCGGCTTGGCGTCCTTGTAGTCCTCGAGCAGGGAGTGGTCGCGCGTCATCTGCTGGATGGCCGACCCGCGGATCCGGTAGCAGCGCGAGTCGCCCACGTGCGCGATGTAGAACTTGTCGCCCACCACCTGGCCGCTGACGATGGTCGTCCCCATCCCCTTCAGCTTCACTTCCTTGCTGGCGGCCTGGAAGATGCGCTGGTTCGCCATCTTGATGCCCACCACCAGCCGGTTCTCCACGTACGAGAGGTGGCGGTCCATCTTGTAGGGCCAGGTCGCCTCTTCGTCCTTGGTGCGGGCGTAGAACTCGGTCATGACGTCGGCGGCCATCTTGGACGCGACCTCGCCCGAGGCATGGCCACCCATCCCATCGGCGACGAGAAACAGCTGCTCGTCCTCGATCAACGAGAAGTAGTCCTCGTTGTGGTTCCGCTTCATGCCGACGTCGGTCTTCGCGGCGTACCGGATACGCATCGGGAATTTCGAGCGTACCGATGCCGGCGGAAGGCGTCAATCATCCCGCGGAGATCCCGGCCCCGAACGAGCATGAGCGGACCGCCGACAATTCGTTGACAACGCGATCCGGCGCCGCTAGGGTACTGCTCAAATGTCTAGTTCGAAGGCGGTGGTGCAGCGGGCGGCGTTGCTGGCGATCGGGGACGAGGTGCTGCGGGGCGAGATCAGCAACACGAACGACACGTTCATCGCCGAGCGTCTGTTCGAGCTGGGCTATGAGTTGACCGAGCAGCTGGTCGTCTCCGACGATCCGCAGTCGATCCGCACGGCGCTGGTGCGGCTGCGGGCCGAGGTCGATCTGATCATCGCCACCGGGGGGCTGGGGCCGACCGAGGACGACCGGACGGTCGACGCGGTGGCCGAGCTGCTGGTGACCGGCACGCACGCCGACGAGCCGTCGCTGGAGGCGATGAAGAAGCGGTTCGCCACCCACGGCTTCGAGATGACGCCCAACAACCTGCGGCAGGTGCGCGTCCCCAACGGCGCGCAGGCGCTGCCGAACGCGGCCGGCATCGCGCCCGGGTTCGTGTTGCGCCTCGGCGGCGCGAACGCCTACTTCCTGCCGGGCGTCCCGCGCGAGATGGAGAAGATCTTCACGGACGAGGTGTTGCCCCGGCTGCGCGGGGCGCTGGTCGAGTCGGGCGTCCCGGCGCCGGCGGTGCGCACCTGGCACCTCTACGGGATGGGCGAGTCGCACATCGATCACCGGCTGGCCGGGATCTTGAGCGGGATCGAGGGCGCCACGCTGCACTTCCGGACCTCGATGCCGGTCAACCACGTCAAGCTGGTGGTGCGCGACGCCGACCCCGAGGCGGCGCGGGCGACGGTCGACAAGGTCGACGCCGAGATCCGCAAGCGGATCGGCCCCGGCATCTACGGGATCGACGGCGAGACCTTCGTCGGCGCGATGGCGCGGTCGCTGCGCGCCCAGGAGGCGACGCTGGCGTTCGCCGAGTCGTGCACCGGCGGGCTGGCCGGCGAGCTGGCCACCTCCGAGTCGGGCGCCTCGGCCTACTTCCGCGGCAGCGTCGTCGCCTACGCCGACGAGGTGAAGACCGGCGTGCTGGGGGTCAAGCCCGAGACCATCGCCGACTTTGGCGCGGTCAGCGAGCCGACGGCGCGCGAGATGGCCGAAGGGGCCAAGCGGGTGTGCGGCTCGTCGGTGGCGGTGGCCATCACCGGCGTGGCGGGCCCGGAGGGCGGGGCGCCGGACAAGCCGGTGGGGACGGTCTGCTTCGCCATCTGCGGGCCGGGGACGACCCGCACCTCGACCAAGCTGTTCTCGGGCGGGCGCGAGCGGGTGCGCATCGCCGCCGCGCACTACGCGCTCGATCTGGCGCGGCGCTACTTCGACACCAGGAAGCGGTGAAGAGCCAGCGATGACGGAGACGACGAAGCCCGTTCGCAGCTTCGTGGCGGTGCCGCTGCCCGAGAGCGTGCGGGCGAACGTCGCCGCCGCGGCCGGCCAGATGGCGCGCGCGCTTCCGGGGGTGAGGTGGTCGCGCAAGGTCGAGAACCTGCACGTCACGATCAAGTTCCTGGGGCCGGTCGAGGAGGCGCGGCTGGCCGCGTTCGGCGATGCGCTGGCCGAATCGCTGGCGGGCCTGCCCCGGTTCGAGATCGAGGTTCGCGGCATGGGGGCTTTCCCCTCGCCGCGCAAGGCGAACGTGCTCTGGGCCGGGGTCGCCGAGGACGCCGGTCGGAGCAGGCTGGGCGCGGTGGCGGCCGTCGTCGAGGAGACCGCGGCGCGCCTCGGGATCGGCGAGCGCGAGCACCGGCCTTTCCGCGGCCACGTCACCGTCGGCCGCAGCAAGCTAGCGGTCGATGCGCGCACGGCCCTGGCGCCGTTCGACGGGCGGGCGTTCGGCGTGGCCCCGGTCGGCGAGGCGCTGATCCTCGAGAGCCAGCTGGGCGGCGACGGTTCGACCTACGTTTTGCGGCATACAGCCGCGCTCGGTTCGAAGATCCAAAACTGACCAAGGAGACAGACGACATGGCCAGCACCTCGGAAAAGACCTCTGACAAGAGCGACGCCAAGGAGAACGTGAAGGAGCTCAAGGGCGACGCCGCCGGCAAGGAGGCCGCGGCCCCGGCGCGCGACCGCGATCCAGCCCGCGACAAGGCCATCGACCTGGCGGTCTCGACGATCGAGAAGCAGTTCGGCAAGGGGAGCATCATGCGCCTCGGCGAGGGGCTGGCGCCCCCCGAGGTCAAGGTGGTGCCGACCGGGTCGCTGGGGCTCGACATCGCGCTCGGCGTGGGCGGGTTGCCGCGCGGCCGCATCATCGAGGTCTACGGCCCGGAGTCCTCGGGCAAGACGACGCTGGCCCTCCACGTGGTCGGCGAGGCCCAGAAGATGGGCGGGATCTGCGCGTTCGTCGACGCCGAGCACGCGCTCGACGTCGGCTACGCCCGCAAGCTGGGCGTGCGGACCGACGACCTGCTCGTCTCGCAGCCCGACTGCGGCGAGCAGGCGCTGGAGATCACCGAGATGCTGGTCCGCTCGGGCGCCGTCGACGTCATCGTCGTCGACTCGGTCGCCGCGCTCACGCCGCGCGCCGAGCTGGAGGGGGAGATGGGTGACGCGCACGTCGGCCTGCAGGCGCGCCTGATGAGCCAGGCGCTGCGCAAGCTGACCGGCACGATCGCCAAGTCGAACACCCTGGTCATCTTCATCAACCAGATCCGCATGAAGATCGGCGTCATGTTCGGCAACCCGGAGACGACGACCGGCGGCAACG
>Ga0070734_10001571_pt1 | contig 32441 bp, 28 predicted proteins | sample Coa_R1_8_FD_66444 | JGI IMG/M metagenome (GOLD analysis project Ga0070734, IMG submission 66444) | Surface soil microbial communities from Centralia Pennsylvania, which are recovering from an underground coalmine fire - Coalmine... | ecosystem: Environmental > Terrestrial > Soil > Unclassified ... | reverse complement strand
CCTTGACATGGCGCAGTCCAACACTACCTTACCCCAAGTGCATATTTTCATCCCTCGTTGTGACCGGGCACGGTCATGGCCAACTATTGTCAATCGTCCCTTCGGACTCTATTCCTGCCTCCTAAAAGCGCGATCAAATGTAGAAACTCCAGAAGTGAGAGCAAGGTTCTCACTTCTGCTCCAAGGCATAAAAAATTTGTTACGCGCGCACAACGTAGCCATAAACCTCGTTTTCGACAATCTCTCCCTGCCACACATCATTGTCGTGCGGCTTTTCTTCGACGGAAAAGCCGCGTCGAAAATTCAATTCCTGGATACCCTCCGTCGAAAACGAGGCAAGGCCACTCTTCCACAGTTGCGCCAGCTTCATCGCTAGCCTGATTTATCGAGGAGCCAAAGGAACACGCGAGCCGTAAGACAAATTTTCGATGGCACAACGGTCAACATTCTTTCATGCGATTGCCCTACGAAAACGTCCGAATTGCAAATCGTCTGCTTGGACGCTCATGTCATAATGCTATTCCGCTCGCACACCAAGAATCAGAACCGATGAATGAACCATCCGCCGCTCGCCAAACGTTTTCTTCTAATCGTGCCAACCGTGGCCGTAATCCCTGGCACTGGGCCAGCTCACGGCTGGAGGTCATTCCACCTCCGGTGATGGTTTTGTTGTCAATCCTTGCGCTACAAATGGGATCGGCAAACGCCAAAACGCTCCTCACCCAGCTCAGCACTCCTAGCGTGGTGCTGATGAGAACCGGATTCGCAGCCATCGTGCTCTGGATCGTCGCTCGTCCTCAAGTGCGCCACTACTCAAAATCGCAATGGGCACACGCCGCGCTACTGGGCGTTGTAACCGCCCTGATGAATCTTGCTTTTTACGCTTCCATTGCCCGTATTCCCCTGGGCGTGGCTGTGACTATTGAATTTTTGGGACCGTTCGCAGTTTCCCTGGCCGGATCGAGAAAAGCAATCGATTTCCTGTGGCCCATCCTGGCATTTGGAGGAATCCTGCTGGATACTCCGACCGGCGCGCTTCGATCGCTCTCCTCCACCGGAATCGCCTTTGCTCTTGCCGCCGCAGTTGGCTGGGCCGGATACATACTGGTGACTGCGCGCACCAGCGCGATGTTTTCCGGAACAACCGGCTTGGGCCTGGCCATGTCCTTCGCAGCCATGGTCACCCTTCCCGTGGCAATACCGCATGGTGCGGAGTTATTGAATTTCCCGCTGGCGGCCAGGGGATTCGCGGTAGCCATGCTCTCCACGACGATCCCATTTTCCCTTGAGTTTCTGGTTCTCAAGAAGATGTCACCCCGCACTTTTGGAGTGCTTCTGAGCGCCGAGCCCGCCGTCGCCGCCCTGATCGGGCTGGTGGTTCTACAGGAGCGGCTTGGAGTGCGCGAGTGGCTGTCTCTGCTGTTGGTGAGCATCGCCACGCTCGGCGTTACGGTCGCCAAAAAGAAGCCTGAAAAAACAACCATGGATGCGGCCGATCTCGTTCAGTGAATCTCCATCCGGCGCAAAATAGCGTGAAAGACAGCGGCCAAGAAAGAAACAAACCCCAATCGAAACTTCTACTTCAGGCAAAGGGGCTTCTACTCTTCCTGTAAGGAAGACCTGCTGATTTTTCGTTTTTGGAAATCCGCAAGTGTTATCTCCAATTGTCCTATTATCATTAAGTAAATGTACATAAGTACCACACTAAACATGAACCAATACAGTACAAATACTTAAAAACATTTTTATGTAGACCCCAAATTAGGCAGCTAACTGCGCCTTAGTTCGCGTCTAAGGTTTGGGCAACAGAAACCAAAGATTTCTGAGGCGCCCTCGGCTGAACGACTGATTTTGTGAAATTTGTCCCCAAAAAATTTCCGAAATTAGGAAATTTTAATGTTGCGAGACGTGGGTTTGAATCTCACCCCTGAACCTCGATCTCACACGCGATTCTGAAAATGAAAATGAACCGGAACGGATCGTTAACATTAGCTTTTTGAGCTTTTGTTTTAAATAGTATAGAAGAAATCGACCTCCCTCATTTCCCCCTCCGTCCGATCCAAAATGCCCCCCGCCGAGACTGTCTATAGATAGCGTTGTTTTTAAATCGTTTTCGGTTTTTAGAACAAATATTTAAGTCCGTTTGACACCATAGGCGATTTCCTTTAGGATGCCCGCCGCTGGATATTATTAAGGTTTTTTAATTAATGACCTCAGACCTAACGAACATCGTCGATTTGGGCATTGGGCATGCGGAAGATATTGTACTTCCGCTTGAAGAACTTAAGAATGCAGCCAACCATCGACTCTCCCTTCCGGACAAGGCTTTTTTGCAGTACGGCCCGGAAGAGGGTAGTTTGTCGTTCCGCACCAAACTTGCGGGATTTCTATCCAAGCACTATCAAACCCTAGTCTGCGAAAAGAACCTTCTCATTACAGCCGGAGCGTCCCACGGCCTGGACTTGATTCTGAATAAGTTAGGCCGGGCGGGCGATACCGTTTTTGTGGAAGATCCAACCTACTTCTTTGCGCTCGACATTTTCCGAGACCGTAAAGTCAACGTCGTTCCGATTGCCACGGATCAAGACGGCCTCGACATCGACGCACTGGAAAGCCAACTTAAACTCCACAAACCCGCGTTTCTCTACACGATTCCGATGTTTCAGAACCCCACTGGAGCCATTTTGCCGGCCGAACGGCGGCGGCGCCTGGTGGAACTGGCGCGGCGGCACGACTTCCTGATCATTGCCGACGAGGTATACCAGCTTCTCGGCAACCAGAATGAGCTGCCTTTGCCGCTCCCTTATTTCGACGACGAAAGAGTTTTGTCGCTCGGTTCTTTTTCAAAAATCCTAGGCCCTGGAATCCGCATTGGATGGATCCAATGCTCTTCCAAGCACATTGAGATATTGCGGTCTTGCGGGGTTCTACTCAGCGGGGGCGGCGTTTCTCCACTCACCGCGGCCATTCTCGAAAGCGCAATCGAGCTCGGCATTCAGGACCAATACCTGTCGCAGATCCGCAGCCTCTACGACTCCCGCCGAATTTTCATGACGAGCTTGCTCGGCCAGACACTTCCGGAAGAAGTCACCTTTGTGCCTCCTAAAGGCGGCTTCTTCATCTGGCTCACACTGCCACGGGGACTCGACGCGGCCCGACTCAGCCAAGAAGCGGTCTCCATGAACATCAACTTCAAACCCGGCTCGGCGTGCTCCTGCCGGCAAAACTTTTCAAACTGCCTGCGGCTATGCTTCACGTTTTATGGCGAAGAAAAACTTCTCTTCGCATGTGAACGGCTCAGCAAACTTCTTCAGATCCACATCGAGAGGGAAAGCGCATGCACGATCCAATGACCATCAAATCCAGCCCGGTTCCAGAAGAAAGCCCGTTCAGCCGGCCGGAAAACCCACAACAGGCCCCCCTGTTTCACTATGCCTGGACACAAAAAAACCAATGCCATCCCCCGGAAGCGGCCCTGGAGAGTCCGCTGCTTGCACTGAACAAAACCTCCGATGTAAACGATATTGAACCGGAGCAGATCGCCGATGCGCGGCGGGTGCTTCGTCTGAAAAGAGAGCTTGCCCAAGCCAGCCGGAATGCCGGCGGTTCCCCAGAGGGAGAGTTCTCATTGGCTTCCGCCAAGGAAGCCGCCGATCGTACGGAATGGATCAGGAATGAGGTGCGCGTGTTGCAGCGCCGCATCGTCGAAAGGTTCCTTCGTGGCCGAAGGAAATACTATGGCGAGGAGCAATGCCGCCCATTCGACAATGCCCACGAACTTGCCCTCGAGGGACGCAACATCTTCATCATCATTAAGTTCATGGACGAGGCGCCCCATATTAAGGCGACCCTGCAATCCCTCATCCATCAACAACAGCTAGACATGGGACGCGTGGTGATCGTGACGGCCGACAACAACTCCACCGACGGCTCCGACCAGATTGTGAAAGAGGTCATCGCGGCCAACAAGAGCAAAGCGAGAATCATTTACACCAACCAAACGACGCCCGGAGGCGGAAGCGCAGCCCGCTACGGAGTCGATCGCTGCATTGCCACGATCTACGAAATGTGCCTGCATGATAGTAACTGGGACAGGCTGCAATCGAGCTACATCGGTGTATCGGACGGAGACACCGTCTACCACCATCATCTGGTGAAAGAGAACGTCGCCCTCATGGAAGAAGACCAAACCGTCGATGGCGTGATGCCTTTCCTGGCATACAAGCTGACGGCCGCCCTGCGGCTCTTCCGGAATTACGCATGCAGCTTCCCTGAAGATCTTGCCCTCTATGCGGAACCGGGCGCGACGCTCGTGCCAGTGAATCTCTCAAACACCGATGCCCAGGAACTGATTCCCAGGAGCGGGCGCAAACTCTTGAACGACCGCACGATGCGGCTTGAAATTCAAGACCACCCCGCCGTCACCATCCCACTGGCGAACAAAGACAGCCGGGGGCGCAGGTTTGCAACCCTGCAGGACGAAAAAGGCCACAAAGCCTATATCCTCGACGATCGCACGCTGGTGCTGGCAGAAGCGCCGGTTTCCGGACTTGACGGCCCGATGGTCTTTCTGGAAAACAGCGGCGTCAAGCCCGATGAGAAATGGCGCTGGCACGCAGTTATCGGCCACGATCTGTTTCTCTATTGGGCCTTCGTCGGTATGGGAATACCGGAAGAGATGGTGTATCCGGACACAAGCGATGCGCTCAAGATGTTCCGCACATGGAGCTTTGCCATCGGCGGCCAGCACCAGCTTTCCCGGCCCGACCTGAAAATCGTGACCGGTACGGACTATCAATCCGGGCGGGTGCTCCAGGCAACCGGCTGCACGGTACGTCTCGGTCCCGCATATGCCTACACGGAAACCGAGATCGACCGCCTCACCAAGATGATCCGGAACTTTTCCAATCAACAGAGCGTGTTTTATGGCGAAACCAGAGGCTCCGCCATCGAGCGCGCCAGCGGCCTCTACCTCCACATGACCCGCATCCAGTTGGCCGTGGAAGAGGAGATTCGCGACTACTCCGACGAGTTCTTCCAGCAGATCGCCTTCCCGGAGCGAGTGCTTTTCCCGCTGCGGTGGATGTTCCAGAACGCCATCCGTTTCTACGCCCACTATGAGCCCGAGGCGCAGCAAGCTGTGCGCGAGCGGTTCCTCGACGTCATCTTCGCCCCCGAAGTTGCCGACCAGATCGAGCAGAAGTGGTTTCGAGGCAATATGAACGCCATCCGTGAAGCCGAATATACGCAGCTTCTCTGCATGGCGGAACAGATTGCCGAAGGAATCATCGCCAATCACTATCGCGACATCATGGTCTTTTACAAGGCCACCCTGCGTTCGTTCTTCCATGCCCAGAAAGTCCAGTATCACTTCTACGAGTGGCTGCTGGAGGGTCTGGAAAGCTCGCGCAACGCCATCGCCGAAGAGAGGCCGCGCGTGCATCCCTCGGTGGTGTGGCAGGGCAAGGAGTTCGTGATCGATTCGCAGCGCGGTCAAGTGACCCGGATGCGGAACGATCGCAACCTTGTGAGTTCCGCCAGTCCCGAGATCGTTGGCTTGTAAACCTAAGTCGGCCTGCAAAACTAATCGGCCCGTAAAACCTAGTGCTCCGTAAAACCAGGGCTCATTCAACCCAAGATCGTCGGCCTGCAACCCAGGCCGGCGAAACACAGAATAGGCCCTTCTTCTTTCCGCTTTCTGTTGTAGGTGAGGATCAATGCGTATGAACCAAGCTCAGACTTTAACGATGGACAATACCGTCCAAACGCCCCCAAAAGATTGCACCGTGCCGTCCGCTACCGCCACGAAGATCAGCTGCTGGACCGAATGGGACTCGCTGAAACACGTCATGGTGGGCCGGGCCGACGGAACCATGGTCCAGGCTCCCGAACCGGCTGTCTCCCGCGATTGGCCGGACCACGGCTTTCCACGCGGCTCCTACGGACATCTTCCCCAAGACATGGTGGACGCCGCCAACACACAACTCGATAACTTTGCGCAGCTTCTCGAAAAGCGAGGCATACGAGTGGACCGTCCTGTGCCGGTCGATTTCAGCCAGGCAGTGGCCACTCCGGAATGGGTGCAGGAATCCATGTTCGGATGCATGCCGCCCCGCGACGTAATCATCACCATCGGAAACGAGTTGCTCGAAGCCACCATGTGTTATCGCAGCCGCTGGTTCGAATATCTCTGCTACCGGCCGCTCATCGAACAGTACTTCAAAGAAGATCCGGAGATGCGCTGGGAAGCGGCGCCCAAGCCCCGTTTGACGGAAAAATCCTATAAACAGGGATTCTGGGAAGACTACAAACAGCTTTCCAAAGAGGAGCAGTTCCAGAAAGTACGCAAGAACGATCTGGTGCTCACGGACGCCGAACCACTCTTCGACGCCGCCGATATCTGCCGCTTCGGCAAAGACCTGTTCGTGCAGCTTTCCATGGTCACCAACAAGAGCGGCGTTCACTGGCTGCGCAAGCACTTTCCAAACTACAACGTCCACGAAGTAACGTTCGACAACGATGTGCCGGTGCACATCGATGCCACGTGGATACCGCTGCGGCCGGGGCTCGTCCTGCACTGCGGCGAGCGGACCGCGGACCCCGAGATGGTCAAGTTCTTCCAGATGAACGATTGGGAGATCGTGCCCGCCGCCCGTCCCGGCAAAACATACAAGACGCTTCCGCGCCTGTGCTTTTGCAGTCCGTGGCTCTCCATCAATGTGCTGAGCCTCGACGAAAAGACCATCTGCGTGGAAGCCAGTGAAGTTGCCCAAATGGAGCAGTTCTACAAACTAGGGTTTGAAGTCGTGCCGGTTCCCTTCTGGGATGTCGCGCCGTTTGGCGGAGGCCTACATTGCTCTACTACCGACCTCTATCGAGAAGGCAGCATGGAAGACTATTTTCCCAAAAGATACGGAAGGTTTTGAAGGCGGGCATATGCTAGCGAATGATAAAGTCCCGCTTTGGAAGGGGCGGCCTCCCTACGCGTCCGGTGACTACCGTGAGGACGCCCCTTTTTTAGATATTTATCGCGCCGACCCTAAGAAATCCACGGGAAGCGCCATGCTGATTTTTCCGGGAGGATCGTACACCTTTCTTTCAGAAAAATCGGGATCGGAGTATGGCAAGTGGCTGGCGGCGGAGGGCGTCACCGGCTGCGTGGTCAACTTCCGGCTGGGATCACGCGGCCATCGCTATCGGGCCCTGTTGTCCGATGGATGGCGCGCGATCTCCCTGGTGCGCAGCATGGCAAGCGCCTGGAACATCGATCCGCAAAAGGTCGGTGTGATTGGAACCTCCGCGGGCGGCCATCTGGCTTCCCTGCTCCTTACCGGCGCGGGCCGCGACACATTGCACGACTGCTCCAGCGATGAACTAGACCCGAACACAACGGCTCCCGCGCTCGGCGTACTGTGTTACTCCGTGCTCTCGATGACCGACCCTCTGGCCCATCAGGAGACCCGCGGAAATTTCCTGGGAGAGCAAAAGGGCGACAAAACAATGCAGGAAGCCTTTACACCCTACCTGCATGTAAGCTCTACAACAGCCCCTTGCTTCATCTGGCATACCATCGAAGACAAAGAGGTCTCCGTAGACAACAGTAAACGATTTGCGGAGGCGCTAAGCACCCAGGGCGTTCCCCACGAAGTTCATTTTTATGAAAAGGGAGCACACGCGCTGGGACTCGCAAGAAATGAAGGACTTCTCTGGAGCAATGACTGCATTCGCTGGCTGAGGTCCCACGAATTTTGATCCGGCGTTTCGGCGCCGGTTTCAAAGCTTAGTAGTTCCGCTGCAGGGCAATCGCATGAAAACTTTTTGATCGCCTCTTAATGTGAAGGAAGGTTAGAGAACACCTGGGTGGAAAGCCGAGTGAGATGCCTTGGAGCACAAATGAGAACGAGAATTCTCATTTGCGCTCCAAGGCATAAAATTTATTGCGCGCGTTAACGTGGCCCTGAAGGGCCACTCTTCCACAGTAGCGCCAACATCTTCGTCAGCTTGATTATCGAGGCGCCGAAGGAGCAGGCGAGCCGAGGCAAATTTTCGACGCGCATGAACGGTCAACATTATCTTTTATAGAATTGCCCTACCGTCCCCTGCTAAATGACTCACTTAAATCAGGTCAGCACTCATGAGTAACTCTCACACTCGGGAGTTCGAGCATCGTGCAGCCCCGATCATTTTTATCTGAATTTGAAAAGTCGAAAGCGCATTACCACGCCAGACCATCGATCACAGCCTCGGCCGCGGTAAAACCCTCCTCGGTGGCAGTAGCCAGGCTGCGGAATCTCTCTCCTACCTCGGCACATTGCTCGGCTCCCCGGAGGCAGTCACGCCGCGCAAGCGTGAAGTGCACCGCCCATTCGGAAGAGTCGCTTAAGGGAATAAGGTTTAGATTGATCGTGAATTCTCGGTGCTGCCGAACCAGTCGAACCGCCTGCTCCTCTGTAGAAATCGCACTGATCATGAAGATGCCTTTCAGGGAAACGCCTTTTCGGGGAGACGGCCATCGCTTGCCTAGGAGATGCCGTTTTGTAATCTCATGCGTGAGTGTACCCTGTTCGGTGCAATAGAGGAAGACAATGTTTCCAATAGTCTCTATAGGCATTTCCTCTGGAATAAAAACGCGTTGCGACCGCTACTCCTCATCCGTTGAGCTCACGGCTCTCGCTTCGTCGATTAAGACAGGACAAAAAGCCTGGCATTGAACGTTTTTGGGCAAGTGCGTCCAAACAGCGGCCAAAGCGAAAGGCCGAACTTAAAGATAAAGTTCGGCCTTGTTCGTTGCTTCGGTTCCACCGAGCGCGCTTAGAAGCTGAAGCGCGCTGCCACCTGAAGATTTCTTGACCCACCGCTTCCCAGGAATGGATTTCCCACGCCCACGTCCGGCGTTGCAGTAATCGGCAGGAAGCCCGTGCCGCGGCCTCTTGCATCGAGCCCATTCTGGGCAAAGTCAACCTGGAAGTTCGGCCAGATCGGATTGGCGAGATTGGGATGGTTGAACAAATTGAAGGCATCGATCCGTAGTTGCATTCTTAATTTTTCGGTCAGCTTGTTCTCCTTCACCAGGCTGAAATCGAGATTCTTGTAGTTGGGACCGACGAACGCATTGCGGCCCAAGTTTCCAAAGTGCTGCGTTCCCGCAATACAGTTTCCGCTTGGATTTACCGCGCACGGGGCCTGAAATGCCGAGAGATTCAGGAACTGGTTGGGAGCATGGGTCCCCGCAAAAGGATTACCGACCAGATCGGGACGGCCGAAGAATTCCCCGCTGCCATTGAAATCCCCCTCAAAGAGATAGTTGACGTTATACGGCTGCCCGGCGCTTAGGGCCGCCACGCCGTTCATTGCCCAGCCCGACATCAGCCACGGCATCGATTTCGAATCCGGAAACTGATAGGAGAACAACCAACTCAGATGCTGGCGCATGTCGAAGTTGGAGCTGGCCCGCTCCGCTCCGGGATTGAAACTGTTATCCGGTTGGGAGGCATTCGGCACGAAATCCTGCCCGTCGCTGGCGTTATCAATGGAATGCGACCAGGTGTAACTCAGCGAGGAGGTCAGCCCATGCCATTTCCGCAATTTTAACGATGCCTGCAGCGAGTTGTATCCGCTGGCGGCGCTCGATTCAAACTGGTTTACGACGCCGAAGGCCGGGAACGCCCGCAACCCATTCGGACCAACCTGGTTGATGTCGCGAAAGCGAAAGAGCTTTCGTCCTTGGGAGCCTACATACCCGATGTCCATCGCAACATCTTTGCTAAGCTGCCGCTCCACGTTCAGGTTGTAAACCTGGACGTACGGAGTGCGGATTTTCGGATCGACCGTGAACACGTCGGTGGAGCCGAAGTTATTCTGGCTGAATAGGGGAACTCCAGACTGTATCTTCGCGGTTACGGCGTTGTTAAACGTGATCGGGTCCGGCCCAATGCCGTTGTATGCCGGACCGGCATTGGCCGTGTTCTCCGGAACCTGTCCGACGAAAAAATCCTGCGAGAAGGCATCGTAGTAAAGGCCCCACCCACTGCGCAGCACGGTCTTGGCATCGCCGAATATGTCCCAGGCCAAGCTCAAACGGGGAGCGAAGTTGTTCAGGTCGTGCGGATAAAGCTGTTGCACCTGCTGGAGCGCGCCGGCCGCGTCGAGAATACTAAAGCGATCTTTCTCTTCGCCGATTACGCCGAAATAGTCCCAGCGGATTCCATAATTGATGGTGAGGCGCGAGAACGGACGGAAAGCATCCTGACCGTAGAAAGAGTGATTGTTCTGGAATGTCTGGCGAGAAGAGTCGCCTTGCGCCTGCCGCCCGCTCAAGGGGTCACCGGCAATAAAGTCATCGAGGGTGGCGAAGCTTAGTTTTCCACGATAGCCATTGTCAAAGAATCCATCCACAAAGGTGCGCCGGAACTCATATCCGAACTTCCAGTTGTGGCGGCCCACCGAATACGAGAAGTTGCTGAAGAACTGCGTATTCGTGTCCACTCTTCCACGCGGAAGCGTGGCATTGGACCCAAAGGAGGCAAACGACGCAAGACTTGCGGCCGGACACGTTGCAGAAACCGGGCATACCGAAGATCCGAAACTAAAAGTCGGCAAGCCAAAATCCTGCGCCGTTGTTCCATTATTCAAGCCGATGGATCCAGGGTCGAACGCATGGTCCTGTGGAAAGAACTGCTCCTCGAAGCGGTTGTATCCCCCGCGTACCTCCATCAACAGTTTGGGAGTAAAAATATGCGTATAGGACAGGGACACGACATTAATGTTGGTAGGAGTTACCGTATTAAATCCCGGGAGTATGCCACCACCGACGAGCCCAAGAGGAAAACTTTGATCGCTGTTTCCATAGAAGTACCGGCCGGTCAAGATATCGCTTTCACCAAACCGATGGTCGACTTTGGCAATTAAGCTATCGACGCGGTTCGACGCCTGGTTCGATGCCAGAAGATTGTTACCCGAGCTATCGGGAGTGCGGTTCGGAGAAGGCCACGGATTCCGGGCCAGCAGCTTGGCGATCACCGGATTGACTACGCCGCCATTGTCCGCGGTCGCCTGGTTTATTTCGGCGGCGGTGGGAACGCGCGCAAGCGTCGGAATTCCAACCCCTTCGCGTTGACCTTCATAGGAGAGGAACCAGAAGGTCTTGTCTTTAATGAGCGGGCCTCCCATTGAAACACCGAACTGATTGTTGTGGAACACATCTTGCGGCTGGCCGGCAGTATTAAAAAAATTGCGTGCGTCGAGGCCATTATTGCGGAAGTATTCGTACACCGAACCATGCAAATTGTTGGTGCCCGATTTGGTGACCATGTTGACGGTAGCGCCCGAGTTGCGGCCATACTCGGCTTCCGCGCTGTTGATCACGGAAATCTCCTGCAAAGCATCCACAGGCAGAATGGTCGCCGGAGCGCCAAAAACGCCGCCTTGGTTGATCGCCGGAAGGTTGCGGTATCCGTCGTTCATATCGGTCCCGTCGAGGAGATAGTTGTTGGAGCGGCCGCGGTTACCGTTGATGCTGAAGAGACCGAACGATCCGGGCGAATCGGCCACCCCGGAGGGATCGCCTCCCGAACCAGGCACCATGACCAGTAATTTCGTGAAATCCCGGCCACTGACGGGAAGTTCCTGGAATTGTTCGGAGTCAATGGTTCCACCAAGGTTGTTTTCACGCGTTTCCACCAAGGGAGTTTGGGCGGAAACCTCCACGGTTTCCGAGACCGGCCCGGCGGTGAGCTGAGCATCCGCCTGCTGACTCACGGATACGGTCACGGTAATTCCGCGAATGGTTTGGGGGCGGAATCCCTCTTTCTTGACTGTGAGTTCGTAGGAGCCGATCGGCAGTTCGGAAAACGAGTAACTGCCGGTTTCGTCGCTCTGTGCGGCCCTCGAGAGACCGGTGGCACGGCTGCTCACGGTTACATCCGCTCCCACGATGGCGGCCCCGGTGCTGTCGGTAATCGTTCCCTGAATTCCTCCTCGAAAAGTCTGCGCTGATGCAATGACGGCACAACAGAAAACCAGGATCCCTGCGAAATTCGCCTTCATTACTTTCCCCTTGTGAGAATTTGGTTCAGCCCTTTCTTGCAGGCCGCTTGCACGAGTCCATAAGGATATATCTCTTAGTCAAGATTCCGGCATATCAACCACGGAGCAACTGACGAACGCCGTAACAAAAGCAGCGCCAGAAGAACGAGACGGGCGCCACCCGATACTGACGGGAGCCGCATGGCTGCTGGTTGTGAAGACGCCGGAGGCGCAAGTATACTGGCGCACGTCGTCGACGGAGTTCATGTGAAGAATCTCACCATCGTAACCATGCTGTCCGTTGTTCTTTCCGCTTGCGGAGCGTGGTCGCAAACCGAATCGAGCCAGCCAACGCTTGCAATCACCCATATCAGCGTAATTGACGCCACAGGCACGCCAGTCCAATCGGATATGACCGTGGTAATCAGGAAAGATCGCATCTCCGGGATCGGAAAGAGCGACCGCCTCAAGCCCCCCAAAGATGCGACCATCGTGGACGGGACTGGAAAATTCCTGATCCCCGGCCTCTGGGACATGCACGTCCATACGATCTTTGGCGACTGGATTCCCGGTGGAAGAGACGTCTCCCTTCCGCTCTTCGTTGCCAACGGCGTAACCGGTGTCCGTGATATGGGCGGCGACCTCGACACTTTACTGCGATGGAGGGCCGAAATCGCGTCCGGTAAGCTGCTTGGGCCCCGCCTTGTGGTGGCCGGGCCAATGCTCGATGGGGCCAAGTCTCATTTTCCAAGCTCGCTCTCGATTGCGACGCCAGAAGAGGGACGTAAAGCTGTCGATGACCTGAAGGCCCACAATGCCGACTTCATCAAAGTACAGTCTTACATTGGGCGGGACGCCTATTTCGCCGTGGTCGAAGAAGCTAAAAAACAGAAAATGACCCTGGTGGGGCACGTTCCCGACGTGATCCGCGCCTCCGAGGCTTCCGACGCTGGGCAAAAGAGCATTGAGCACCTGACGGGAATTTTTGAAGGATGCTCTACCGCCGAGGACGAATTTCTTAAGGGCAAGAAGGGCCCCAAGCGATTTCTGGATACTTATAGTGAATCCAACTGCCGGAGCCTGATTGCGCGCCTCGCGAAGAACCATACATGGCAGGTACCGACACTAGTCTGGGAGCGCGGGCAGTGGCTAGTCGACGATATCGACTATAGCCACGATCCAGTCCTGAAGTACGCGCCGGATTCCTGGCAACACAAATCCTGGCCGGCCTTCACCAAAAGCATCATGGCGGAGTTGGATACCGACCCGCTCGCCGACCGGAAGCAGTTTGTGCAAAAGGAACTGGATATGGTGAAAGCCATGAGAAACGCCGGAGTGCCATTTCTGGCGGGAACCGACACAGCGGCGGGCGTAGCCGTGTTGCCTGGATTCAGCCTGCACACAGAGATGGAGTATTTTGTCCAAGCTGGACTGACTCCCATGGAGGCGCTACAGACCGCAACGCGCAATCCGGCGGTTTTCCTGGGCATTCAAAAAGAGGCAGGCACGGTGGAAAAGGACAAAGTCGCTAATCTAGTCCTGCTCAACGCGAATCCCCTGGAAGATATCCGCAATACACGCAAGATTGAGGCAGTTGTACTGAATGGCAAACTTCTCACCCGCAGCGATCTGGATGGAGTGCTGGAGAAGATTGCTGCCTACGCGGCAGCGCATTGATTGTTGAACGTAGGTCGTTCAATCGTAGATACTCCCGAACACAGAAGAGCTGCATACGTCTCGCGCCTTGCTATTCCGGAATAAGCAAACTTTCCGAGACGCGATCGGCTTCCTTCAGAAATTGGGCCAAGGGCTTGCGAATCGGTTCGAGCGTACCGTCGGAGCTATAAATCGCTCCACCGCCCGACGAAATGCCGATTCCACGCGTCTCCTCTGTGGAGCCCGCGACCAGCCGGCGCAAACCTTGCCATTCGTTCGCTTCGTCGTGAGCGCCCACATAGAATGGCGCAAACCGGAACGTCTCGAATTTGTCTTTTATTTCTCCCACTATTTCTTCCACCGATTCGCCCGCCCCTCCATCCTGCTTTCCATCCGCCCTTCCATTCGAGGGTGGCTCCAAAACGGCCCCCATGCCAAGCTGCACCGCGCCTGCCGATACACCAATCATCACCACACCATCGAAACGGCGATTGGTAAGCACGTCTTTCACTCCGTTTTGCTGGAAGGTCCGCCAGCCCCGGTTGACATCGCCACCGGCGAGCAGAATCAAATCGGCCTCTTTGAGAAAAGCCGTGTCCTCGTCGGAGGGGCTCCAGGGAATCATACGGCGATTGGACAGGCCAATCTGCTCCATCGCAGCTTCAAACAAGTCATAGTATTCAGGCTGATCGCCATTCGAAGCACCAAGATACGCGGCTTTGGGTTCCGGAGAATCCAGGTCTTCCTTCACCCTCTCCATGAACAGGCGATCGTTCTCTTTCCAGAATAGAAGCTGGCTGTCTGCCAGCAGATAAATAGGCTTAATGGCCATCGACTCATTTCCCCTGTGAACCGATCAAGATTATCGCAAAGCCTGAAGAGTTTGCGCGCTGGTCTGTGGCGCGGACACTTTGGGAATCCGGGTTACAATCCATCTTCAATAAAATGCCGGTTTCCAAGGAGTTAACTCTTACGGCCATGAAAACGCCCTTTGCTTTCGCATCTTCCCTGCTTGTAGCGTTGTTTGCCGCGCCGCTGTCCCTCTTCGCGCAGAAACCGCCGCTGCTGCCGGAAAAGGATGTGGCTGCGCTGGCGCAGGAACTCTCCGGCGAAACCGCGAAACGCAACCTGGAAGGCATTACCCGCAATCACCGCCAACGCGGATCGGGAGGATTTCACGCGGCGGCAGAGTTAATCGCCGAGAGGGCGCGCGCCTATGGGTTGAGCGATGTGACCATTCTGCAATTTCCCGCCGACGGAAAGATCTTTTACGGGCCGCAGCGCTCCCGGATGCCATGGGAAGCCAATTCAGCCGAATTGTGGGAGCTCAAGAAGGAAAACACCGAAAATAATGTATGGCGGCCAGCGGTACTCTTGGCCAATTATGAGTCAGTGCCGGTATCGCTTGCCGAAGACAGCGAAAGCGCGGACGTAACAGCGGACCTCATCGACGTTGGCAATGGAACAGCCGAAAGCGACTACGCGGGCAAGGATGTGCGAGGGAAGATCGTGCTCGCCGCCTCTCAACCCGGCGCGGTGCAAAATCTGGCGGTCGAAAAGTTTGGGGCAGCCGGAATGATCAGCTATGCGCTGAACCAGCGCACAGCCTGGTGGGGAGAAGATGAAAACCTGATCCGGTGGGGGCACCTCTCCTCTTTCCCGAAAACCAAGACGTTCGCATTTATGGTCTCCCTGAAAACGGCCCGCACCCTGCGCGAGCGGCTCGCTCACGGTGAGCAAATCCACCTGCATGCGACTGTCCAGGCAGGACAGCATCCGGGCAACTACGAAGTTGTTACCGCAACCATTCCGGGAACCGCCCCTGAACTCAAGGATGAAGAGATTGCGTTTAGCTGCCACCTCGATCACCAGAGGCCGGGAGCCAACGACAATGCCAGCGGGTGCGCCACGATTCTCGAAGTCGCACGCACCTTGCACAAGCTCATTGCGGAAGGCAAGCTGGCGCCTCCCGCGCGCACAATCCGCTTCATCTGGCCGCCGGAGATTGAGGGGACGGTGACCTTGCTCAATGCCCGGCCCGATTTTGCAAAACGGATCAAGGCGGCCATTCACATGGACATGGTGGGAGGGGGGCCGGAGACCAAGGCCATCTTTCATGTGACGCGCGGCCCCTTGAGCCTGCCGTCGTTCGTGCATGATGTGGCCGAGGCCTTTGCCGACTTTGCCAATGAGCAGACCGAGAAATACGCAAAGACCGGAGTGGCCGAATACCCGTTGATCGCTCCGGAGGGAGGCAAGGAACCACTGCGCGCCGAATTCGCGGCGTTTTCCATGGGCAGCGATCATGACGCCTATCAGGAAGGCTCCTTCCGCATCCCCGCAATCTATATGAACGATTGGCCCGACCGTTATATTCATACAAACTTCGATTCGGCAGCCAACATCGACCCCACGAAGTTGAAGCGAGCAGGATTCATTGGCGCCGCCAGCGGCTACTTTCTAGCCCAGGCAACTACGAAGGACATCCAGCCGGTCTCCGAGCAGATAGCCATTGAAGCTCTTCGCCGAAAAGCGGACGGTCTGCAGCGGGCGCGTAACTTGTCCGAAGCAGAGGCGGCCAATCTGGATCGCGCGTGGGCGAGCTACACAGCTCAACTCAACGAATCCTTCCGGCGATTTACTGGCGCTCCGGCGGCGGAGCAGCGCCAGATGCCCGCCAGCGCTGGTCTCTCCAGCGACCAAGCTTCGCTTGCAAGAGTTTCGGCACGGGTTGGCCCGGAATCGCCCGCGACGGGCGACGGCCTCCTAGTCTTCAAACGCAAAGACTCACCCAAGGGACCGTTAGCTGTTTTTGGCTACGACTACCTCGAAGACCACGTTCAAGCGACGGGCCTCAGCTCTCCTCTCCTGACCGGTTATCAAGGGCTGTGGGGCGCAGGTGAAGAATATGCTTATGAAGCATTGAACTTCGTCGATGGAAAACGGAATGCACAGCAAATCCGCGACGCGGTTTCCGCCGAGTATGGCCCGGCGCCGCTCGATCTCGTGGTGGAGTACCTCAAGGCCCTGGAAAAAATTGGCGTGCTTACCCGATAAGCTTAGCCCGTTCTAACCTAGGCGTATCGAAGCGATGGTACGCTATTGCCGCGGATTCACCATCGCACAACCAAGCCCCGCAGGGCTTCTCCTCATCATTTTTCAATCTCAAAGCTCCGATTCCGCAAAGGGATGCTGACACAAACGCCGTTTCCTTCCTCGAGTGCAGGGCACTCATGACTCCCCAACCCGAAATTCGACAAGGAGATTCGGCATGAAGACGTACAAAGCCTTGGTGGTTGCCGTGCTGTGCCTGGTGGCGGCATTTGTCATAAAGTGGATTCTTTCGCCAGTGAAACCTTCGGCCAACCCTACTGGAACATCCTCTCAAAGCTCGCAGCCGGTCATTTCTTACAACGTGCCTTGCGACGTAAATAGCCCAACCCCATCTCCCAGCCCATGTCCCAGTCCGTCACCGAGTCCGTCGCAAAACGACTGGTACAACTTTGGCTGGCAGACATTCGTGGCCTTGGACTGGCCGGCACAGTCCGGCGGGAATCTGGGGCAGCCCAATACCAGCTTGAGCGTCGGGGCCAGCGCCAATGGCGCGTTCGTTCCCACAGTCTGGGCGACCTACAGAGACGTCAGCACCGTGATGTTGAACAATGCCGCGTCTCCCGGCAATTGGAATTCGGCGCAATCGGTGCCTTCGTCCTGCAACACCAGCAATCCACCGCCGACCGCTCCAGGTTTCCAGCCGATGGTGCTTGATGGCTCCACTTTTAAAGGAGCCCCGCTCACTTTGGATTATGTGAATCAGGCGACCGGTAATCCGCTGGTTGATCAGAAGGGCTGGTTTACCATCGCGGATATTCGCATCGACCAATCGGAATATGAATTTATCCTGCAGAACGCGTACTACAACGGACAGAACCAGATCGCGGCGGTCAAAGCAGGCAAATTTGCTCCGTTTCCCAAGACCGGGGAGCCAAACAACTACAATCCGCCTATTACTTTGCCGCAGTATGCTCAATACGGCGCGCTGGAAGTGAAGACTACATGGAGATTGCTGAATCCCACAACCGACCAGGCCATTATCCCGCGCTACTATACGCAATGGGGTTATTTCCTGCAGCCAGACGGCAAGACTTGCAGCGGGCCAAACCTGTTTGGTCTGATAGCGCTCCACATCTTGCGCCTGACCCCGACAACTCCCGCAACTTGGTATTGGGCCACTTTTGAGCAGGTAGACAACACCAACTCTCCGCCGCAACCTACGCCTACCCCTGCGTGGACCCTGACTCCGCCAAACCCGGACAACACCTGCCAGAATCTAGGCTATAGTCCGACGCCGGCACCCACTCCTCTTAGTGGAAACGTCCCTTGGCCCAATCAGAACTGGAACAACCCGAACACCGCCAACAATATTTGCCGGGTGACGCCAATCCCCAGCGCAGTGCAACAGGTCAACAGCACATGGCAGGCGGCCTTGAGCAAAACGGTTTGGACGTACTACCAGATGGTGGGCACGATCAATCCATGTCCCACAGGGTCTTCCTCGTGCGTTCAGATGCCCTACGCCTTCGGCACGCCAACACCCACACCGACTCCGGTTCCCTTGGTCAATACAGCGGACCTGGCCAATACTGCCATTGAGTCTTACGGCCAAGCTACGACCAGCGGTGTGAATAGCTGCCTGGATTGCCATGCGTTTGCGACCCCCCAACCCAATAGTCAACCTCCCGACCCGAGTCTGCAGGTTTTCACGTTTGTTCTTCAGAATGCATTCACCAGCACGGGCCAGGTGGCAACTTCACGGCGCCGATTTGTTGAACTCCTAGAGAAGGCGTCGAAACAACGCGCCATGGCTCAACCGGGCGCCCAAAAGAAGCCTCAGGACGATAAATACAAGCAAAAGCACTGACGCAAGAAGTTGAATAGTGGCTGGCGCGGTTCGCAAAAAACCGCGCCAGCCGCTTCCTATCTCCGATCTCCCGTCTCCTAATCAAGGGGGTATCACTCGCAGCCCTTCCCGCCTTCCACCGATCTGTGATCTGCCCTTTCCAGAAAGAAGCGAAGCTCTTCCCTTGCAACCATCTTGATGCGCCTCAATAGCCACGCCGACGGATGCTGTATATTTGTAGTTCTTCGACGTAGTTCTTCGACATGGAAAATCACGATTCGAAACATGTGCGTGTTGCCGTGGTGCAAGCGGCTTCGGTGGCATTCGACTACCGGCAAACTCTGCTGAAGACGGCTGACCTTGCGGCGCAAGCTGCGAAGGAAGGCGCGGAGATCGTGCTGTTTCCGGAAGCATTTATCTCCGGGTATCCGCGCGGACTGGACTTTGGCGCAGCCGTTGGCTCGCGTACCGACGCAGGACGAGAAGACTTTCGACGTTACTGGGAGAGCGCGATTGACGTTCCTGGCCCGGCCGTGGATGCTCTTGCCGAAGCCGCCCGCCAGAACTCTATCTATTTAGTCGTGGGAGTGATTGAGCGCGACCGCGGCACCCTCTATTGCTGCGTCCTTTTCTTCGGCTCCGATGGGACCTTCCTGGGCAAGCATCGCAAACTGATGCCCACGGCCTCGGAGCGCCTGATCTGGGGCTATGGCGATGGCTCAACCATGCCGGTGTTCCACACCCCCCACGGACGGCTGGGAGCGGTGATCTGCTGGGAAAACTATATGCCCTTAATGCGCACCTATATGTACTCTCAGGGCATTGAGATCTATTGCGCTCCCACGGCAGACCATCGCGACACATGGGTTGCCTCCATGCAGCACATCGCCGTGGAGGGCCGCTGCTTTGTGCTCTCCTGCAACCAGTTCAACCGGCGGCGCGATTTTCCGCAGGAGTACAACAGCGCCTTTGGCGACGCACCCGACACCGTGATCTCACGCGGCGGAAGCTGCATTGTGGACCCCTTCGGCAAATTCCTCGGAGGGCCGAACTTCGAAGGAGAAAAGATCCTCATCGCAGACCTGGATCGGAATTTGATCCCCAAGGCCAAGTACGACTTCGACGTTGTTGGCCATTACTCCCGGCCCGATGTTTTTCGACTCGTCGTGGATGACCAGCCCAAGCCGGTCGTGGTAACGCAGCAAGCCAAATAGAGAGATTCATGATCAACCCAGCCGATGTCATCAACCCAACCAATATCCAGGAGGCCGCCCACCGCATTCAGGGGTACGTGCGGCGCACGCCGGTTCTGACTGCCCAAGAAACCTTTGGGGCTCCCATCAAGCTCGCGCTCAAACTAGAATTCCTGCAGCATGCCGGATCGTTCAAGTCGAGAGGCGCCTTTCATTGCATCCTACGCTCCCAAGTTCCGGAGGCGGGAGTGATCGCGGCCTCTGGCGGCAACCACGGCGCAGCCGTAGCCTATGCCGCGCAGAAACTAGGGCATCGCGCTGAAATCTTCGTGCCCACCATCTCTCCGCCGAACAAAGTAGAGCGGCTGCGTCAATACGGGGCAACGGTACAAATCATCGGCAACAACTACAACGAGGCGTTGGCAGCCAGCAAAGAAAGGGCACAAGTCAGCGGCGCGCTTGCCATTCACGCATTTGACGATCCCTTGGTGCTTGCCGGACAAGGCACGCTCGGAATGGAATTGGAAGAGCAGGAACCGGAGTTGGATACCGTGCTGATCGCCGTTGGGGGCGGCGGGTTGATCGGTGGAGTTGCCGCCTGGTATCAGGAACGGGTTCGCGTCGTGGGCGTGGAACCGGAAAAATCCTGCTCTCTTTTCAAAGCCCTGGAAGCGGGGCATCCCGTAGAAGTTGACGTAAGCGGTGTTGCCGCCGACTCGTTAGGCGCACGGCGCGTTGGAGAGTTGATGTTTCCGATCGCGCAAAAGTATGTGAGCCAGGTAGTTCTGGTGACAGACGAACAGATACGCGAAGCACAGCGAATCCTCTGGCAAAACTATCGCATCGTAGGCGAACCTGGCGGAGCGGCGGCGCTGGCGGCGGTCCTTTCGGGCGCCTACAAGCCTCAACGCAATGAGAGGGTGGGAGTCGTGGTGTGCGGAGCCAATGCGGAGCTCACGAGCATTCCCGTTACAGCGCCTATTCGGACGAGCGAGCCAACGACCGATGTAAGGGCAGCGGGCTTAGGCCGATAAATAAATTTTTCAGCAATACAGGCGTTTTCAGTAATCGCCGGGGAAAATCTCAGGCTTCCACGCGGTTGCGTCCCGCTTCTTTCGCACGATACAGCGCCTTATCGGCTGCGCGTATCACTTTGTCAAAGTCCGGACGCCGCCTGTCGCGATCGGCGACGCCGATGCTCACGGTAATTTGAACTCCATTGCGCTTCGGCTGCTTTGATTTGCTTGCCTTGCCGCGACTGCTGCTGGTCTTCTTCCGCCGCTCCGGCCCCCGCACTACGAACTCCGCCGTCTCAATATCGTGCCGCAACTGCTCGAGGTGATCGATCACATCGTCTGCCGCCTGATCTGAGAAGATCACGGCAAACTCTTCTCCGCCGTACCGAAAGGCCCGGCCTCCACCTGAGACGTTTTCGAGTTTCGATCCCACCATGCGTAAGACCTGGTCGCCACAATCGTGCCCGTAGGTATCGTTGAACTTTTTGAAGTGATCCACATCCACCATGGCCACGGAGTACTCATCGCCTAGTTTTAAGGCGGCCTCATTAAAGGCTCTCCGTCCGGGGAGTCCCGTTAACTCATCGCGAAAGGCCATGTGATAGGACATCTCGACCAGGGAAACCAGCAGGATCAATCCCGCTGTCGAGAAATAGAGGCTGGCTGTTTGTGGGGCGGCAACGCCATTGAGGGCGATAAACAAGCTGATCAGTGCCCAGAAGAATCCGCCTTCCAATGGCTTGGGCCGGAAGCAGAAACGCACCACCAGCACAATTGAAGCGACCACAAAAACAACGAGTGCCGGCTGGGGAAATCTCGTCCATTGCAGAAACTGCCGAGGGATAAAAGCACGCTGCAGATAAGCGGCGGCTACCCCCAACTCAGGCCGGCACAGCGCTGCCACTACGATCAACTGGCCAAAGATCAAGCCGCTCCACAAAAGCCCCACCGGCATGGTTGTGCCGCGTTCTTCCATTAAAGAGAAGCCGACGAGGTTCATCGGCACCAGAAGAGCGACTGCGGCAAAGATGGTGCCGGTGGCGCTCGTGGATTCGCTCCCACTCAAGATGTAGAGGCTCAACGCGCCGTAGACAAGGGTAAGCACGATGGCCGCCCACAAGAGCCGGCTTTTATTGAAACGCCAGCTCAACAGCGCGCTCGCAGCAAAAACCGCGTAGGGTAGCCAGGGAAGCACCGAAGATGCCGACGCAGGAAGGACGGAAAAGCGAACGATCAGCGCGGACGCAGCCAGGAGCAACCCACCCGGCATTGCCAATAAGTACAGCAGGCTCAGAGGTCTAGTATTCATGGAGCGCTTTCGCAGTATTCTCTTTTAATTCGCCCATACCGAACGGGAAAGATCACCGCTGTGCATGGCCTTGCATGCTCAGGCACACAAGGCCCAAAGTGCGCGCCGTGCCGGACATATTCCATCGGCCTGCCAAGAGTGCCTTACAGATGTTCATTTGCGAACATGTCAATCCCAGAAACGATCATGCCAATTCCCCTAGAGGCCGGGTTTCATTAGTCTGATTTCTGCTTCTTATCAGGTACTTGCGCCGTAGTGAGCTGTTGGCAATTCGCTTGCTTTGTAAAGGCAGGATCAATCCCAAAATAATCGGATCATCGAACAATGATTATTGATCATTGATCACCGATTCAGGCCCCTTTTGTTTTTCAGGAGGATTTGTCATGGCTCGAACCGAACGTATCCGTGAGTTGGTCACAGGTCCGCTGGACCTTGAGTATCAACAACAGAAGGCCGCCGCCGGATGGCAACTGGTAGCGTTGGAGTGGCAGAGGGAAATCCCCGGAGAGGAAACGCCGAGCGAACTTGCCGAAGAGATTCCTTACGGCCTGCAGATCGCCCCGGATGGCTTACATCTCGAGAGGAACCCGGAAGAACACAGCATCCTGATGCTGATGATGGAGTTCATTGTCCAGGACAATCCATTGTCGAAGGTCGCATCGATGCTTACCGAGCGCGGCCTGCAAACCCGCGATGGTTCGCACTGGACTCCAATTTCCGTGTTCAAGATGATGCCCCGGCTCATCGAAGTCGGCCCCAAGATTTTTTCGAGCGCCGATTGGGAGTTTCGCAGACGCAGCTTACTCAAAGCGGTGTGACGCTCCAAGGCCCCAGGACGTAGAACCTTAAAGAAAGCTCCTACCGCTCAGCGTCGCTCTACCATAAACGACCCGATTGCCAGAGCATCCAAGCTGGTGCGCAGGAACGTGCGAATCGCGTCAATGGGCGAGCACACGATTGGTTCGTCGGCATCGTTGAACGATGTATTCAGCAATACCGGGCACCCCGTTAATTTGCCAAACTCAAGCAAGAGTGCGTGCAACAAGGGATCGGTCTGGCAATCCACGGTTTGTGCCCGGCAGGTGCCAAAGTGGACGACTGCCGGTATCCGGCTTTCCGCTTCCCGCCTGACCGGCACTACGAACTGCATATAAGGCGAAGCGCAATTCAAGTCGAAGAAGTTGTGCGCATCCTCTACCGGTACGGCCCCGGCAAATGGACGAAAGCGTTCCCGGTGCTTGATGCGATCGTTGACTACGTCCTTCATCTCTCTCGATAAAGGGCTTGCCAGAATACTGCGGTGCCCCAGCGCCCGAGGACCATACTCCATGCGTCCCTGGAACCATCCTAGGATCTCTCCAGCGGCAAGGCGACGCGCTGCTTCGGCTGCTATGTCCGCCGGAAGGCTGTAGCGGATTGCCTCTGACTGTTGATTGAGCGCGGTCTGTATATCCGCATGTGAATACTCAGGTCCGGAAAACGCTGAAAAGACGATATCTCTTCGCGGCGCTCCAGATTCCTGATGGTAGGCGAGCAAAGCCGCACCAAGCGCGCCGCCATGATCGCCCGGCACAGGAGGAACATGCACGTTTTCAAACAAACCGGAACGCAGGATCTTTCCGTTCAAGACCGAGTTTTGAAAGACGCCGCCCGCGAGACATAAATTCTTTGCCGTAGTTTGAGCGCGGAGATATCGCAGAAGATGAAAAACAACGCGCTCGGTCATCCCTTGCAATCCTGTCGCAAGATCGAAATGCACTTGCTCAAGCGGTCCATCCGGCGAACGCTGCTCCAGGCTAAAAACGCGGCGCAGCATCGCCTCACAGTATCCCGGCTTGAAAACCATGGCGGTGCGATGCGTCCGGTAATGTCCCTCCGGGAGCAGCTCAACCAGAAGACGAAACTGGGCTTCAAATCGCGCGGAATCTCCGTACGATGCCATGCCCATGACTTTGTATTCGTCCCAAGCAGCGCGCATCCCCAGGAAATCCGTGATCATGCCGTAGAGGATTCCGATCGAGTCGGGCGAGTAGATGGTGCGTATATGGCGGTACTGGGTTCCGCTCCATTCGCCGAGCGAACCGCTCTCATCCTCACCCTGGCCATCCACGGTCAGAACCGCAGCGCGATCGAACGGCGAAGTAAAGTACGCGCATGCCGAGTGGCCCATGTGATGTGAAACGCCGCGACACCGAGGCAGCGATATCCCAAGCTCGGCCGCGAAACGCTTCCCAATCCGCTGCGGCGACATCAAGTCGCGGATCACTCGCAATCCTGTGATCGCCAAGCCCGGTCCTTGGAGCAGCGGTACGCGGTGCATGTGGTTCAGGTTCATGTGCAAGAACTTTCTGGCTGTGACCACCCAGGGATATACGATTACATCGATATCCGTCGTTTTTAGTCCTGTGGCTTGAAGGGCGGCCTCCAGTGCGCCTTTTGGAAAGCTTGAGGTGTGCTTCTGCCGGGAGAAACGCTCTTCTTCGGCGGCAAACAAAATCTCTCCATCGCGAACCAGTGCCACGGCGGCATCGTGTCCGACGAAGCGCAGGCCATAATGCTCGCGGTAGTACTCACCGTTATGGATCCCGGAAAATCCTAGAACCAGCACGCCGACCTCTTGCCAGCTATTCTCACGGAAACGAGCATTGCTGTGTTGGAGAACCGATGAATGTTCTGATTGTACATAGCTTCGGTTCCGGCAAGGAGTGAGAATGGAAATCCCGAAGCAGCGCCGCAGACCGATGGAACCAGCCTGTGAATCGATCATCGATCGTCGATCAGAGACCGTGATCTCCAAAAAATTCGTATTGATATACTGCTTCCATGAGTGTGATTGACGAGGTGCTGGAAGCCAACGAGATTTATTCTCGCAATCATGAGCTTCGAAGCCTTACTCCCCGCCCGGCCCGCAAACTGGCAATACTCACCTGCATGGATACCCGGCTTTCGATCCGGACTCTTGGCCTGAAGACCGGAGACGCCCACATTATCCGCAATGCCGGCGGAATCGTGACAGAAGACAGCGTGCGGTCGCTGATCGTCTCCCATCATCTGCTTGGCACCGAGGAATTCATGGTGATCAACCATACGGACTGCGGATTGATGCACACAAGCGAACTCGACCTGCGCGCCATGATCCAGACTCGCACGGGCACCGAGGTGATTTCACCGGCTCACTTCTTTGCATTCAAGCACATCGATCAGAATGTTCGCCATCAGTTGCAAAAGCTGCGCACGCATCCCTGGATCGACAAAGGAATCGTGGTGCGGGGTTTCGTTTACGACGTGGCCACGGGAAAGCTGCGCGAAGTTGCCCTTTAAAGAAAGCTACCCTTACAAAAATGGATTGCGCATCCCTGGCGGCAAGCCGTATTCCTTTTGCTTCGAAACGGGTGGAGCACGTCCGCTTGAAAAACATTACAGCCAACCCCTGCGTGCTGTAAGATACCCGGTTTTCATCTTTTTAATTGTGTTGACGCAATCGTAATTGACATACAGCGCCTGAGGTCTCCAGCAAAAATCATGAGAGCAGCCATTATTCAAGAATTCAAACAGCCATTGGTATTGCAGCAGGTTGAGATTCCAACTCCGGACGCCGACGAAGTCCTTATCAAGGTCGATACCTGTGGCGTCTGCCACTCAGATTTGAGCATTGCCGAGGGCGATTGGCCCCAACTAAAAAGGATGATCAAAAAGCCTCTGATCCCCGGCCATGAGGTGGTGGGCGAGGTGGTCAAGAAAGGCGCCAACGCGAGTCTCGAAATTGGCGACAGAGTGGGGGTTGCCTGGCTCCACTGGTCCTGCGGAACATGCGAGCTGTGCCAGGAGGGCCTCGAAAATCTCTGCCCCAATCAGTCAATCACCGGCGCGAGCGTCGACGGAGGTTATGCCGAGTTCGTCAAGGCGAAGGCCAGCCACGCGCTCAAAGTTCCGGCGGCCCTCAACTCCGCCGAAGCCGCACCTTTGTTCTGCGCGGGTGTAACCGTCTACCGGGCCGTGAAAAATGCGGCGATCAAGCCCGGCCAAAGAGTGGCGGTATTTGGCGTGGGCGGGTTGGGCCATCTGGCGGTCCAGATCGCCAAGGCGTTCGGAGCCAGCGTAACCGCGGTGGATATCGCGGAAGAAAAACTTCAGCTTGCAAAGCAGCTAGGAGCCGACCACACGATCAACGCCGCGAGCGAAGATGTTGTGAAAACGTTTCGCAAGCAGGGCGGCGTTCACGCGGCTCTTGTGACCTCCTCCTCCTCGACCGCCTACAATCAGGCTTTTTATTCAGTACGCGGTGCTGGCTCCCTGATGGTGGTGGGGTTACCACCCGAGGACATTGCCTTTCCCGCCATCATGATGCGGGAAATCAAGATACGATCGGTGGCGACCGGAACACGCGAAGACCTGCGCGAAGTGTTGAACCTGGCCGCCGAGGGCAAGATCCGCTGTCTTGTGGAAACCTCTTCGCTGGAAAAGGTCAACGACGTCTTTGAGCAGATGCGCCAGGGACAGATCCGCGGCCGGATCGTCCTCAAGCTGTAAGGCGCGCCTCCGGATTCAGTCTTTCTGGGCTCAGTATTGCTGGAAACCGCCCGTGGCTTGCGGCCACAACGACCTCGTGCCAGTTGAATAGCTCGGGGCCTTCCGGCCGGGTCACATGCTCGAAGACGCGGCGACACAGACGCAGAAAATCGGCATAGCGTTCTTGTCGAAAGCCACGCCAGCCGTCCTTCAGCGGCACGCTCTTGAGATCGCAAACCGCATAATTTCGCGAGAAGCCATACGAGACCGGCACCATGCAGCCATCCGGCTCTAGAACAAGGATGCTCAACAACGCTGCTAGCTGTTCCGCAGATTCTAGCTCCGTCCCGATTTCAGGATTGCACTCGTTACTTGCATTTAAGCCGTCCGCACACGAGCCCTGAGCATAGAGCAGTTCAGGAGCTGCCTTCGCATGCTCACGAGCCAGAAGGTCGCACTGAATCCTCATCGTCTCCCCGTACTTGTTTGCCAGTGCAAACGAGAGCAGAAATATCTTGGCTAGAGTCTCCTCATCGGGGACGAACGAAGCCATCTCTGTCCGCGCCCTGCCGGCCATTTCCAAAGGATGAATCTGCAGCAGGCGCGCCCCCTGCTCGAAGGCAAATTCGCCAAGCCAGACCAGGTGCTCCCAGCTTGTCTTCGTGGCTGTATGGATCATTCCAAAATGGATGCCGCTCTCCCTCACGACTTCAAGTCCAGCCAGCATTCGATCAAATGCCTGAGCGGCCCCACGCACCTGATTGTGCGTCTCGGGAGGACCATCGACGCTAATAGCCAGGACATCCACGCAGCCATCCAGGTTTTCCAGCCGCTCCTTCTGCAGGAAGTACCCATTTGTAGTCACGGCGGTCTTCATGCCCAGCGATTTTGCGTGGCGCAATATTCCGGAGAGCCCCCCATACAGGAATGGCTCTCCGCCCGAACAAGAAACAACTTTATACCCGAGCTCGGCCGCATCTGAGACAGCGCGGCGCACCAACTCGGGATCAAGCTGCTCGCGGCTCCAGGGATTGGAGCCGGAGTAGCAGTGCCCGCACTTGAGATTGCACCATAGCGATGGATGAATCTGAAGGATGGGCTCCCGCACCGGACCGGAAATTCCGCACTGAGTCTCAGATGAGTTCACGCATCACCTCTGAATTGCTGCTGCGCCCGCTGCGGCGGGAGTGATGGCGGCCTGCGTTACCGGGCCGATGGTTAGGTTTACCTGGAAAATGTCTGGAAATGGGATGCCGTAGGGAAAGATCACGATTCCCTGGGCCTGCGGCGTCTCCAGCAGGATTTTCTCCAGCAACGGAAGCTGGTTCTTCTCCAGCAGGGTTTGCACCTGAAGGCCGGTGACCGCCGGAATGCCGATTGGAAACAACCGAAATCTGTTCAGCCCTCTTCCATGAATTCCGGCAACCGTTCTCACGAGCTCGTTCAGGCTCTCTTTTTGCAAGCCGCTGAATTGCAGCGTTTGCAGTAGCTCCTTTTCAAATGACGAATCTGCCTTGACTGGGGTGCTTGTCGACATAAGACTTTTCTCCTTATGCCTGTGGTTAACGGCGGGGTCCCGGCTTTCCCTGAAGCTTCCTTAAGAAATGTTATGAATCGAGAAGACCGGGGAATTCAGCCAAATTTCCCGAACTCTCCCCGCTTTCCGAGTTAGAATGACACCTATTGGAGTTTCGGCCCGGTGCCTAGATTTGAAGATTGCCTGCAACGCCTGGAACAAATCGTCGACGAACTAGAGAAGGGCAACGTGGCCCTGGAGCAGGCGCTAAAACTCTTTGAAGAGGGCGTACAGCTTTCCGCTTCCTGCCGCAAAGAACTCGAAGAGGCGGAAGGCAAGGTTGAGATTCTTCTTAAGCAGAACGGCAAATTGCAGCCTGAGAGCTACGAAAGCCCATCGGAGAAATCTCAGGTATCGTCCAAAAGATAACTCTCGCCTGCGGACAAAAACCGCAGCCATCGGACTCCGGAATTCAGCCAGCCGGAAGGATGGTGCAAGATGAGACCGCTAAGCGTCGTCATTGCCCAAAAGGACTCCAACTCCTCGGAAGTCCTGATCAAGTCTTTATGGAACCATTTTCGTGTGGTTCATGCCGCTCATGATCTGAATGAACTACGGAGCATGATTCCCCAACACCGCATTGACGTCGCGGTAGTCGATCTGGAGCTTGCCGATCTAGCTCATATCAAGCAACTGAAGCATGAGTTTGCCGAAATTGTGATTGTGTGTACCCACCGCCTTGCCGATGAGAGCATGTGGGTTGAGGCCCTGGCCGCCGGGGCGGCCGACTGCTGCCATAGCTCGGACGTGCGGTCCATCGTCCTGGCAGTCACCAGCACCAAGCTTCTTCCGCATTCGCACGCTGCCTGAGGCCGGCGCCTCGCACATGAGGATTGCCGAACGGCTTCTTCAATTGGAAGCCGCATGTTGAGCCTTGTTTCCGGTTGCAATCCCTGCAGTAGCTCGCAGGTTCGAGAGTCCCCGTTTCTTGAGTTAGATTTCCAAACCGAATCGAACCAGCATTTCGCGGCGCCCGGAATTGGTCACTCGCAGGGCGCGGCTGTCCAATTCCTGGGCAATCCATCTCTTCTTCAAGGCCGCCGCAAGGATCGCCGCTCCCAGCGCGCCTCCGATATGTGGACGACGTTCGCTCCAGTCGAGGCATGCAAAGGCAAAGCGGCGGCGTGACCTACGTGTCGCCTCCAGGTCAATGCCGAGGGCGACCAAGCCCCGCTCTCCATCGGCAGCAAGGTCGTAGTCACTGCCCAACCCGGGAGAGAACCAGCCGAGCGCCAAAAACCGGTCGTGCAATCCAACCCCCAAGGCCCCCGCGATGTGATCGTAACAAGTCCGCGCGGCTCGAAGACGGTTGGGTGTATTCGGAACAAATTGATTTCGGGAACCCCCGGCAAGAATGCTGAGTCCCTCGAGAACGCTCGCAACATGCGGCCCTTCCAGACTGTAATAACGATGCTTGCCCTGGGCATGAACTTTAATCAGGCGTTCTTCCTTCAGGCGGTTCAAGTGCGCGCTTGCCGTAGAGGGACTCACATCGGCCACAGCGGCCAATTCCGTGCTGGTGCGCGCGTGGCCATCCACCAAGCAGTACAGCATGCGTGTCCGGGCGGGATCGCCAATGGCTGCGGCGATTCTGGAAACATTGGCATCGGTGCGTTGCTCTACATCCATATTTCGATCTTAAACGAAGGATGAACGCATAGCAATCGCCGCCCTGCCGGCTCATCGACCGCCCTCGAGGCCAGCGCTTCGGGGCGGGGGTCTTGTTATACTCAATTTTTATGCTCAAAGAGACTATGGAACAGGGCCAGCGAATCATCGATCAATCATTAGAAAAGCTGCTTCCCCCGGCCCTGCAACGACCCGAATCCATTCATCAGGCCATGCGCCACAGTATTTTTGCCGGAGGCAAGCGCCTTCGCCCGATTCTTTGCATGGAGGCCGCACGCATGGTTTCAGGCAAACTGCCTGAAGGTATCGAAGACCTCGGTAGCGCGCTGGAAATGCTCCATACCTATTCCCTGATCCATGACGATCTGCCCGCACTCGACAACGACGATCTGCGCCGTGGACAGCCCACTTGTCACATAGTTTTTGGCGAAGCCTTGGCCATTCTGGCTGGAGACGGATTGCAGACACAGGCGTTTGAGGTACTGTCGCGGCTAAAGTGCCCGGCGGAAGCGCGCGTCAAAATCATTGAAGAGATCGCGCGCGGCATAGGAACGGTGGACGGAATGATTGGCGGCCAGGTGAAAGATTTGGAGGCCGAGCGCCAGAGGCCGGACGCCGCCACGCTTGAATATATTCACCGCTCCAAAACGGGGGCTTTAATCACTGCTAGCTTAGTGAGCGGAGGCATCTATGCCGGCGGCAGCCACGCCGAAATCCAGCGGCTTCGCGACTTCGGACGTTCTGTAGGACTGGCTTTCCAAATCGTGGACGATGTTCTGGACGTGACGCAATCCTCCGAACAACTGGGCAAGACCGCAGGTAAAGATACCGCCTCGGAAAAAGCCACGTACCCGGCCCTTTTTGGAATTGACGAGTCTCTGCGAAAAGCGGATCTACTGATAGTCTCGGGATGCAACTCCCTCGACTCCTTTGGCCACCGGGCCGAAACACTCAAGGATTTGGCGCATTTCTTGGTTCAGCGTAAGAAATAAGGTTTCAATACAAGAAATTAAGATCCAGCGCAAAAAATAAGGTTCAACGCAAAAATCAAGATCCAATACAAGAAATTAAGGTGCAATGTAAGAATCGCCAGGACGAATTGCGGCTATTCTGCAATTCGGCCAAGCCGCAATTGCTCCAATCTATGAAATATTCACTTGGCCCGAGCAGCAGGTCTGCTATGGAGTTGGTGTTTTGGGCAGGACCAGTGCTCTCCCTACACCCGATACAGCCCTTCCTGTATAAGGTGACGTTTTCAGCAGTCCACCGTCTAAAACATTTTGTGGCGCTCCTGTATCTGCTCTTAGGCCCATTTTCAGCCCACAAAATAGAGTCGAGCACGGAAATTATAATCTTCTAATTCCCGATTTCCGGCCGTTCGAGGCCGTACCAAGACAACAACTTCTTGTCGTAAAGCGTGTTTTCGTAAGGCGTGCTACCATTTTGCCGCGCCCTGAAATAGTGCAGTAGCGGTTTTTCGGGGATAGTAAGAAACGCAAGCCAGCCGGTGGCGCGCGCCATCGCGAAAACTTGAATCAATCCAATCCAAGTTTTTTACAAGTCCGTACTTTCAATGAAGACTGCCGGGAGCGAGCAGCGGGTCTTATGACGAGGAGCCGCAGTTTTCATGCTCTCGCCAGATCCCGAAGTTAACTTACTTCAAGGAGATTTACCATGACGAAATCACTGAGGGCACTGCTGATGGGCGCGGCCCTGACCGGGTTTGTTGCCGGAGCCAACGCGACGACACAAGACGCTCCCAAGGACAGCACCCAGGACTCTGGAAAGAAAGCCACCAAGAAAGCCGCCAAAGAGAAGCACGAGTGCGCAGGCAAGAACTCCTGCTCCGGTAAGGGCGGATGCAAAACCAGCGACCAGGGCTGTAAGGGGAAGAACTCCTGCGCCGGAAAAGGTGGCTGCTCAACCGATCCGAAACACCCTATGCCGAAGGCTTCGCCAACGAAATAAGGTCCTCGCATATTTTCCAGAGGACCGGCGAAGACAGCTGGTCCTCTGCCTTTGGTTCGTTTAGGTTTCAAGAGCCGGAATCCAGAAATATTCATTTCATCATCTCATCATCCAAAAGGGTAAGGGTCATGCCTGCAAATCGATTCAACGGATATACCGATTACGGAGTCGGCATCGGATTGCGAATCCCGCACTATCAGCACATTCTGGAAAAGAAGCCGGTCGTGGACTGGTTTGAGATCATCTCCGAGAATTTCATGGTTGACGGCGGGCGCCCGCTGCGCATCCTCGATCAGATACTCGACCAGTATCGCGTGGTGCAGCACGGAGTCTCCATGTATTTCGGCTCCGCCGAGCCATTGAACAAAGAGCATCTCCGCAGGCTGAAAACCCTGGTGAAGCTCACCAAAACACCCTGGCTCAGCGACCATCTTTGCTGGGGTAGCGTTGATGGCCGCTATACCCATGACCTTCTGCCCATGCCCTACACCTTTGAGGCGGCCAAGAAGACGGCGCAGAAGATCCGCGAGGTGCGCGACTTTCTGGAAGTTCCGATCGCGGTGGAGAACGTGAGCAGCTATGCCGAATTTCACGTTTCGGAGATGACCGAGTGGGAGTTCCTGAATGAGGTAGTGGAAGACGCGGACTGCGGCATTCTGCT
>Ga0070734_10001570_pt1 | contig 32450 bp, 26 predicted proteins | sample Coa_R1_8_FD_66444 | JGI IMG/M metagenome (GOLD analysis project Ga0070734, IMG submission 66444) | Surface soil microbial communities from Centralia Pennsylvania, which are recovering from an underground coalmine fire - Coalmine... | ecosystem: Environmental > Terrestrial > Soil > Unclassified ... | reverse complement strand
GCGATATGGCCCTTGAGCACGCGCGTGAAGCGGTCGCGCATCTCGGGCGTCGGATCGCCGACGACCACGGTACGCGTGATGTCGGTGGTGCCGTCCTGGTACTGTGCACCGGAGTCGATCAGAAACAGTTCAGCAGGCACAATCCGGCGGTTGCTCTTGTGCGTGACGCGATAATGCACGATGGCGCCGTTTGGGCCGGCGCCCGAAATAGTCGGGAACGAGACGTCCCGGAGAAGCCCGGTGTCGCGGCGGAATGTTTCAAGCGCCTCGACGGCATCGATCTCCGTGAGTTGACCCTCAGGCGCCACCCGATCGAACCAGGCGAGGAAGTTTGCCACAGCGGCGCCGTCGCGGCGATGGGCGGCGCGGCTGCCGGCAATCTCGGTAGCGTTCTTCACTGCTTTCATGACAGCAATCGGATCGGGGCCGCGCGAAACCTTGCCGCCGTTCGCGGTGATGCTCTGCGAGATGGCGTGCGCGGCCGTGGCCTGATCAAGCCGAACCGTGCGGTGCTCGGTGCCAAGCGCAGCAAGGTCCTGAGCGAGCGCATCTTCTGATCTGATGTCGGCTAGCCCTGTGAGCGCATCGCGCGCCTCGGCCGCAAGCTTGCCCTCGTCGACGTAAAGCCGTGCGCCGTCGGCGAGGATGATCGCGAAGGCGAGCGGCAGAGGCGTGTGCGACACGTCGGCGCCGCGGATATTGAAAGTCCAGGCGACCGCCTGCGGATCGGAGATCACGAGCGCGTCGGCCTTGGCCTTCACCATCTCGGCCCGAATGCGCTCGAGCTTTTGCGCGGCGGGCTCACCAGCGAATTGCAAATCGTGCGGTACGATCGCGCCATGCGGCGGCGCCGGGCGGTTGCGGGAGGCCGCATCGATCGGATTTGGCTCGGTAGCGACCAGGATCGCCCCAACATTCGCGCAGGCCTTGGCGAGCCGTTCGACACCTTCCGCCGTGTGCAGCCAGGGATCGAAGCCGAGCTTTTGCCCCGCCGTCAGATTCGCTTCGATCCAGGCGCTCGGCGGCCGTTCGACGAGATGTTCGATCGTGAACAGCTTGGCGTCGGACTGCTCGCGTGCCTGCAGCGTATAACGCCCATCCACGAACAGCGCCGCCTGTTCGGCTAGCACGATGGCGGTGCCAGCCGATCCGGTGAAGCCGGTGAGCCAAGCGAGGCGTTCTTCGTTGGGCGGCAGATATTCATTCTGGTGGCGATCCGCGTGCGGCACCACGAAGCCGTCGAGCCCGCGGCGCGTCAGCTCAGCGCGTAACGCTGCGAGCCGTGGAGCGGACTCCGACGCCTCGGGAGGATCGTCGAAGGTCTGGAATTCGGCGTGGAAGGTATGCGAGGTCATCTCGTTCATGGCCGTATCCTGCGTCGTTGCCGCCGCCTCAAAATTTGAGTTGCACTCCACCGAGTGTGTAGTATCCGCGGTCCGTGGTTACCAGAGCGGTCCCGGTCGATTTGATTCGACGCTCGCCCGTTCACTGCTGTCGCCGGCGGGTCCATCCCCTACGTATTAGATTTTGCGAACGTGATGGATGCGCGGCTCAAGCCCGCGTGTGACAGCCAAGTGGTCAACGTCACCGGAACACGCTCCAGATCGCCCGGTCAACCCGGGCAATCAGGTAACCCAATTAAGAAATAGCCCAAAGCGGATGGCGCCGCACAGCTCATGTTGTCGGGCGTGTGAGGATCAATGTCATCCAGCCGTCTACAGGGACGCGCCGTTCGAGCGCGAAACCGACCGTCCGATAGGCCGCAAGCGCTGCGTTGGCCTGGCTGGGCAACAGGCCCGACACGACGATGCGAGCGCCCGGCGCCGCGACCCGGCGGATCGGCTTCGCCAGCAGCTTGAGCGGCCCAAGCAGAATATTGGCGAACACGAGATCGAATGGGGCCCGGGCTCGCAGCCGGTGGTCGGTGAGGCCGTTCGCGCGGACGACGTGAACGAGAGCGCCAACCCGGTTGCGGCGGACATTGTCCCGTGTCACCCGAACGCTTACCGGATCGATATCGCCGGCCGTCACGGGACGCCGCATCGCCCGTGCCGCCGCGATGGCGAGCACACCGGTTCCACAGCCGACATCGAGCGTGCGACGCGGGCGCCGCCGATCGAGAATGCGGTCGAGCGCCATCAGGCAGCCGCGTGTCGTGCCGTGATGCCCGGTGCCGAACGCGAGCGCAGCCTCGATCTCGATGCCGATCCGATTGGGCGGAACGCGGTGGCGATCGTGCGCGCCGTGGACCACAAATCGCCTCGCCGTGACCGGTGCCAATCCTTCGAGGCTGTGCGTAACCCAATCGCGTGCCGCAATGGTGGTGAACGCGATGCGCTCGCGTGCTGCATCGCCCGCAAGATCACTGATCAGCGTGCGAATGACGTCCTGATCCGGCGGGCACTCAAAATGGATTTCAACCGCCCACGCGCCCGAAGGCTCCTCCGAGACCGCGATAGCAGTGTCCTCGGCCCCGAATGCATCGGTGAGCCCGTCAAAAAGTCGCCGCGCGGTGCGGGCGTCGGTCACAAGGCGGGCAAGCACCGAACTCTGAGTGGACGGAGTGGTCATGCGTTATCATCCATGCACGGATCGTCCGTCGCCAGTCCACCGGATCTTCATGCGATATGCACCAAATATCCACTGCGGTGCTGTTCCTGCGGCGGGCGGGGTCCCTTCAAAATCACGTCGCCAACGTAGGGCGGATCAGCCACCGGGGCCGGCCTTCGGCCGGCCCCGGTGATACAGTCCGCGTAATCCGCCCGCCGCCGACGCGGCGGCGAACTGCACTTTGCTACGCTAACCCGCCCTACGCCGATCAATATATCCCCGCAATCCGCAGGCTTTGAGCGCGGCAAAGGCAGCTTGGCCCGGCTCGCCCGGACACTCGATCGCCGTCCACTGATTGTCGACGGCTCGTCCACAGCAAAGGTGTCCTTAGCGTGATCGTTTTCCACATGGTTGCGTTGCAGTGCCAGTGCTGCCGCCCGGCAGGCGCCGTGCTATGCAGGCCGCGACTCTTTCGCGCCGGTCCAACCGGGCCGGCAACGTTACACGTGAGGCGATGTGTTCGATCAGGCGGCGGCCCGCATCCGCGTCGTATTGCGTCAACTCGGCCCGGTGCTGACCGCCGCCACGACGTTCACCGTCTCGGACGTGTTCGGAAAGATTGCGCTCGAGAGCGGAGCCGATGTGCTGAGCTTGCTGTCGTTTCGCAGCGTTCTCGGAATCGGTCTCGTTTTCCTCTGGTTGCGGCTCGGCAAACCCGCGGTCGGGCTTTCTCAGAACGCGAAGTGGATTTCGCTTGCGCTCGGCGTGCTACTCACCGCCAACCTGTTCAGCCTTTTCAAGGCGATTGAGCTTATACCGGTATCGATCGCGATTCTCACTTATTTCGTCTATCCGCTTCTGACCGGCATCATCGGCGCCATGACGGGCATCGACCGGCTGACGCTGACGGGTGCCGCGACTGCGCTCGTCGCGTTCTTCGGTCTCGCACTGATTATTGGGGCGGATCCGGCGGGCCTCGTGGTGATCGGTCTAGTCGCTGCGGTCGGCGCCGCGCTCTGCCGCACCGCGATGCTACTGATCACCCGCGCCGCCCTCAAAGGCGCGGACGCCCGGCTTGTCACCTGGTACACCTTGTGGTCATCAACGATCGTGTTCGTCGCATTGTCCGCGCTGACCTGGAACTGGCACTGGCCGCACGGTTCATCGGGCTGGGTGGCGTTTCTCGGCATCGGCTTTACGACAACTGCCGCAATCCTGACGCTCTACGTATCGACCCAGCGGATCGGCCCGTTTCGAACCGCACTGTTCATGAATCTGGAGCCGCTCATGACGGCGGTGCTCAGCGCCGTCGTGCTCGGCGACCGCATGGCGCCGCTCCAGGTGCTCGGTGGCGTGCTGATGATCGCGGCGCTATGCCTTTTCCAGATGCGCCGATGACTTTGGAAATTCCGAGCAAGTCAAAGGAAACGGCGCAGCACACGGCCGCGCCGTCGTGGATTCGCGCAAGGGCCGCCTATTTCAGCTGGTCGGCAACCTTGTCGATGCCAGCCTTGGCGCAAGCCTCATCCTTGTCACCGCCGGGCGCACCGGAAACTCCGATCGCCCCGATGGTGTCCTCGCCGACCTTGATCGGCAACGCACCGCGCGCCGGCACGATGTTGGTGAGGTGCAGGGCGCCGGCTGTGAAGTTGTCCTTGATGGAATCGGCAAATTCGCCGGAGGGACGACGCTGCGCACGCGCCGTGTAGGCCTTCTTCATGGAGTTTTCGAGCGTGTGCGGGCCGGTATTGTCGCCGCGCATGGCGACGATGACTTCGCCGTTGCGTCCGACCACGTGGGCGGAGACGTTATAACCGTTGCTCTTGCAGGTTGCGACAGCGGTTTCGGCCATGGTCAGGGCGATGCCGGCCGAAATATCCTTGCGGGCGGCGAGCTGCGCATTGGCCGAGGCGACGAGCGCGCAGGCGAATGCTGCGGCGAGCGGAATTCCGGCTAGACGTAATGCAGACATGGGTATTTCTCCTCTTGACGGCCGCTCCGGTGGCGGGCTGTCGGGACATCGGTTCGATTGTGCTGGATTTCGATTGTGCTGGATGAAGCGTTCAGGCGCCGGTTACTTCAGCTCGTTGGCCACCTTATCGATGCCGGCCTTGGCGCAAGCCTCGTCCTTTTCACCCCCGGGCGCGCCGGAGACACCAACCGCCCCGATCGTCTCGTTGCCGATCTTGATCGGCAGCGCGCCCTGCGCCGGGGTGATGTTGGTAAGGAAAAGCGCACCAGCATTGGGGTTGCCCTTCACGCCTGTGGCGAATTCACCGGACGACCGCGAAAAAGTACGCGCCGTGTAGGCCTTCTTCATGGAGTTCTCGAAGGTCGCGAGACCGGCATTCTCATTGCGCACTGCAAGTATCACCTGACCCTCGCGGCCGAGGACGTGAACGGACACGTTGTATCCCTGCGCCTTGCAAGCGTCCATCGTGGCTTTCGCGATCTCGGTCGCCATCGCGAGCGATATGTCCTTGTGTGCGAGAAGCTGAGCGTTGGCCGAACCGGCACAGGCGAGTGCCGCGGCGACCGAGACGCCGGCGATACGTAACGCGATCTTGGACATGGATATGTACCTCCCTGGTGAGAGCCGCGGCAGGCGCGGCGTGCCCCATAATAGGTGATTGTCTTGGATTTGCATCAGCTTTTGCCTATCGGGCCCGATCGTATCTTTAAGCGGACGACGACGGCGGAAAGGCGTCCTCACTCGCCCTTTGAGCCTAGTCAGAAGGCCTCGCAAGCGGGAAGAGGGAGGAAATCTCCTGCCGCGCGTCAGTCCCCGAACGGCCGAGACGAGTAGCCCCAGTAGGGCGACGGGGAACGCGGCGCGTAGTTCGGATAATAGCCGGGTGACGCCGGGTAGTAGGGGGACGGCGCCGGGCGATATCCGAACGCCGCCTGGCGGCCGTCGTAGCGCGGCGCATACCCATAACGACCAGTGTCGAGCGGAGCATCCGCCACGGTGCTGTCGTCGCTGCCGCGATAACGCGGCCTGCCGCGCTGCGCGAGCGCAACGCGCACATCGCCCGTAACCACGACCTTGGTGTTGGGCAGCCCTTGCTGTTCTACCAGCGCGTACAGTTTTGTCGCGTTATCCGGTTCGAGCCGCACGCAGCCATGCGATGCCGGGCTGCCGATATTGCGTGTGTTCAGGTAGCCGTGGATCGCATGGCCTTTCGGCGTGAAGAAGATCGAATGCGGCATCGGCGCATCGTCCCATTCCTTGGAGAAATGGTCGGCCTCCATGCGAAACGCCGTGTATCTGCCGTTCGGCGTGTCATAGCCGAGTTGCCCGGTCGATACCGGCCAGGTCCAGCGCAGACCGCCATCGACTTCGACCGTCATCTGCTGGGCGGATTTATCGATCGTGATGAGCACGGCAGCGGCAGCAGGTGCGCGGGCGGCGGCGATCAGGAAGACGAACGCAATCAGCGCTGGACGAGAAGCACGCATGGGCTTTGGCTCCGGCAAGTGGCGGAACAATCAGTTTGGCAGCCTCTGACAAGTCTATGGCGGTTGTTTGGTTCCGGCAGGGCAAGCGCGGGCGAAGGTATGCCATGCGGTGCAGCAACGAAGCGCTTGCACCCGGCACAAAATTCTCCCGATGGTCGCGGCTATGCCATGCCCCGGCATTCGCGGGGCATGGCGTCGAGATTGACCGTCCGATGAGACGCGTTTCAATGACACGTCATGCCGGGCTTGACCCGGCAATCCGTCCTCACGCGAAGGAGATGGGCCCGCGGGTTAAGCCCGCGGGGGTGACGAGCAAAGGCGCGGTTGAACTTCGTCGGGGATGCCTTTGGCACTATCTATAGAATTCGATCGACGCTTGGCGGAAGAACACGAAGTTCGGCGGCGCTACTGAAATCGGCCCGTTAATGCCGAAGATCGCGATCTGGACCTTGTCGCCGGCCTTGACTGAATCGGAGAGTACGACGCGGTTCGGGATGTTGAAGCCCTGGATGGTGGCGGGGCTCGTGATGCCGGCGCGGCGTGGCATTTCGCCGTTCACCCACACCTCCGCGTAGTCGTCCACATAAGCGGTCAGCACCATCTTGGCGCCGGCGGTCTCGAAATTTCCGATCTTGGCCGGAACCGTCAGGTTGGTGCGATACCACAGGAACGATACCTTGCCGCCGCCGCGTCGGTCGCCGAGCCCTTTGGGCTCAATGGTCGGCCATGATGCGTCATCAAAACCCTTTTCGCCCGCGTGGGGCGAGATGTCGTACGATGTCTTGTAGCCCGGCATTGCGCCCTGCAGTGCCGGCCCTTCGACGATCTTCGCCTCCATGTGTCTCCACTGGGCGCCGAATGCCGCCATGCCATCCGCCGTCATCAGGTCGACCGTGTGCGCGGGCACCAGGAATGGCGCGATCTGCGGCGGCGAAGTCGGCGGCAGAGCCTGTGCTGACGCGTGGGTCGCGAATGTCAGCGGCACGGTCGCAAGTGCGGCACAGGCGAAGAGCCTGGCAAGATCATTGGTTCGCATGGTTATCCTCCCGTTTGCGTTCATCACCGGCCGATCCAGAGCGACGCTCGACCGCGGTCATCACCGCTGCGCGCGAGCGGCGCGCAAGGGTAAGCCTCCGAGGTGAGGGCGTTCAAGGGGTAGAACGGGTGCCTCAAAAGAAGCAATCACTCCGCAGAGGTCGATTGATAATATCACGTCTATCGCACAGCAACGCAGCCCCCGCATTAGCTGCGGCTATGATTAGGGCGCGTAGCAACCACTAAATAGGTTTCTGACACGGCCACCAGCGCGCCCTTGTGTTCCTTTCCGGCCCGGCCGCATGCGAAACCTGGTCGTTGCTAGCCGTGCGGGTTTCGGCTATCAGTTCGTTCATTGAGCGAGCTCGTAAAGCGATGGCCGCGCCAATTCGGATGACGTGCGTAGACGACAATCCGTCCCTCAAAGGGACGGACTATGCGTTTGCCGCCGCGCTATCCGCGTTTGCCACTCACGTCATCTCTTCATTTGAGCTCCGCCATGTCCCAAGTCATCGCTGTCCAGGACCTGCACAAAAGTTATCGCCGCATTAAGCGTCGGCGGCTGGCAATTTGCCGACGTGTGCCTGCTTCTTGGAATCATCATGACTGTGGTCGGCATCGCCGGAGTCTTCCTCGGCGGCTATCGCGACATGGCCGCCGTCATCCTGCGCGGCGAGGCCGATTCCCTGCTGACGCAGCCGAAAGCCATATTGCCACGCCTGCTTGCACGTGAGAGCCTCGCCCATGCCTGGGGTGACCTCATCGCGGGCGTGGCGATCCTCGCCACGCTCGCGGGATTGGATGCCGCGAGCATGCCGCTGACGCTGCTCGGCATAGCGCTTGGCGTCGCGGTCTATGTCTCGGCGAGCGTCGCGTTCGCGAGCCTCGCCTTCTGGATCGCAGGCGCACGCAGCTTCGCACGCGATCTGACCGACTTCCTGTTGCTGCTTTCCAGCTATCCGGGCTCGATCTACTCGGGCGCCGCCAAGCTCATTGCTTTCACGATCCTTCCGGCCGGCTTCGTCGTCCTTGCGCCGGTCGAACTCCTGCGCGAGCCGACGCCCACCCACCTCGCTATCGCGGTGGCTGCCGGGATCGGCTATGCGAGCCTTGCGATGCTCGTATTCCACATGGGAATTGGCCACTATCGACGTGGCGGGACGCCGACCACGAGCCTGTGACCGGTTGCGGCCACGCCAGGCACTTGAGCGCGATCACGTGATGCGTTGATCGCGCTACCTTACGGGCGTCTTCACCGCGAAAAGAAGCCCTGCTCGGACATTTTCGACACAGCCAATTCCGCATCCGAGCGAAGCCCCGTTTTCGACAGAATTCGAGTGTCCGCGATCCTGAGGCCTTTGAGCTTCGCGGCGATCGGAAATAACCGCTCCATAGCATGTGCGAGCGTACCATCGACCTGGCCGGCCTCCTCCTCGAAGTCAGCCGCCGTCAGGCCGAGCTTGAATATCGGCAACATGGCCTCGGCACGGATCCAAAACATCGACCCCGCCGCAAACATGAACGGCGTAGGATCGCCTTCGTATCCCATCTTGGCTGCCAGCTTCAGAGTGCAATGCACGTTTGAGCCCCAATGTGTTGCGTCTGGAAGCAGATGATCTTCGGGCGCGAGGATGCCGAGCGCGGCGTTCTGCGAGAATGCATCTATCACCTGCTCGACCGACGATGTCCCGCCGAGAATCTTCCGGAAGAGATCGGAGCGCCATAGGTTCCCGTCTGTACGGTGGGGGGATCGCTTCGTATGGATTTTGCAAAGAAGCTCCATTCCGTCGCTCACGGCTTGCTTAGCCTGCAACAGGAACGGCGCGATATCTCGCCCGCGATTCTGAACCGGCGTGACCACCGCCCCTGGCCACTCGTCCTGAATGACCTCGCCAATCTCCTGCGCGCGGTGCTCCGGAACGGTTGCATAGAGCTGGAAATTGATTTTCCAGGCGCGAAGATAGGCGGCAATTTCCGGCCAGATATCCTCGTAAAAAACATGAACGATGACCCCGACCTGTGGAACCACCCGCCGTGCTCGCAATTCGACGCTCTGCAGCGCCTTGGCGGTGGCATTGAGGAAGGCATAGCCGTACCTGCGATCAGGCTCGAGATACGCGCTCTCTGCCCACTCATTCCACGCATTGATGAAAACCAGACGCGACTCATCCGCAAAATTGCGGATCGTGTAATCGCTCACATTCTCCAGCCACTCTTGATAGGCCGCGGGCGAAGAGTGGACAAAAATCGTTCCGCGCTCCCTTTTTCTCGCACTGTTATCCCAACTCGGACAGACTGACCGGAAGAGACAGTACTCAGGCGGCCTCGTTTGATAACTTCTTTCCACGAACGCACGGTAGTCAAAAACGTTGCCGCTGAATCCCGAGTTGAAGAGCGTCAGGCCGCTCGCAATGTCGCGCGTGGTGATTTTGTTCGGGGCAAGCTCAATCGCTGCGTCAAAGCCGATCTGCCGAGGGTCAGTTCCGTCGAACGCATGTGTGCTCACCAGAAAAATCTCACCAATACCAGCCTTGCGGCAGTGATCCCGCCATCTCGCGGCCGTTGCCGAAGGATCAGGCAACAACATCGGCCCATAGACAATGAGAAGTGGGCGGTCGCCGACCGTGATATATCGCCGATCGCGCAGTATCGGCGCAATGTGCTCGATGAATAGCAGATCATCGACCGGCGAATGCGACTGAGCGATCAAAACGTCATCATCGCGTTCATCCCACTGTCTAGTCCAATTCTCGTTCGCCCAACACAAACAAAACGGAAAATCAATATCTTGATCCTTCAACATGTTCCTCAGTGGAAGATCAAGGAGTATCCTGCCTCCAAACCAATAGAAATAGTAACAGAATCCGTGAATTCCGTACTGCTTTGCCAACTCTGCCTGACGACGTTGCACCTGTGGCAGCCGAAGGTCGTAGAAGCCGAGCTCTCCCGGCAAGTGCGGCTGGTAATGACCGGCAAACGCAGGTCGCGCCTTACTTACGTTCGTCCATTCCGTAAATCCAGGTCCCCACGATTGATCATTTTCCGGGATCGGGTGAAATTGTGGCAAGTAGAACGCGATGCAGCGCACCGCGCTGGAAATGGGCCCGGGCTCGGCGAGCGGAATGTATTCAACGTCGCGTTCTGCGAGATATCGCGCACCGGGCTCGCTGGGAACGGCATGGATGCCTCGCCGCTCGTGCAACGGCGCCAGCGAGGGTGTTTTCAACGCGCGCCAAAGCGCTGCCACGGCCCGGTTGGACATGTTGTGTCGTAACAGGCTTGATATGCGCCTTAGCCGTCGTACCGGTGCCGTGATGCGCCACGAGCTCGACCCGTACAATGCCGAGATCGTGATTTCGAGTGACTTGATTTTGGCGTCCCGATCGACGACGCCCTGCCGGAGCTCGGCGAGCGCATCGCGCAACGCAGCGGTCTCGGCCGTGCGCCCCGAAACCGTTTGATCCAGAGCCAAGATGCGAACTTCGCGCTCCGCAACCCCGCGCCTGAGCGAGGCAAGCTCCTCCTCGCGCGCGGCAAGCGCCTTCCGCAACGCATCGATCTCGCCATTGCGCTCCAGATCGAGGCTGGGCATTTCTGACAACGCGCGCACGGAGCGACCGAGCTTCGCGAATATCTCCCGAATTGAACTAGCGACACAGTCGTCCCTAGCGTCGAAAAGAATGCGAAGAGCGCCGGAGTAGTTGCGGCCTTGGCCAAGGACCCCAAGACCGTGCCCATGAAGGAAATTGAAATGAGGACTTTCGGCCGCCAATTCGCTCCACAACCGAAAAACCCCGAAGCCCCTTTCCCGAACATTGGTGTCATGAAACAGCACGACGGCGTTCGCGGCTAGCTTCGGCAGCCAGGACCGATAATCGTGCCGCGCCGCTTCGTAGGTGTGCAGACCATCGATGTGAAGAAGGTCGATCGATCCGTCCTCGAAATGGTGCAGCGCCTCGTCGAAGCTTGAGCGCACAAGCCGGGAGAACGCGCTGTAGCGCTGATCATGAAACGCGGCGAAATCCTTGTAGACGTCCTCGGCATAGAAGCCGGCGTGTTCATCGCCCTTCCAGGTGTCGACCGCAAAGCAGGACGACGACAATCCCAGCGATTTTACGGCTTGGCACATGGCCGAATAGGAGACGCCGTTATGCGTCCCCAGTTCAACGATCGTCCGCGGGCGCAGCACGTCGACGAGCCAGAAGACGAACGGCACATGTTCGGTCCACGCCGATTGCGCCTGACGCTCGGGCGTCCACAACATCGAAGGGCGAAAGATGGACGCCGTCGTGTCACACGCAGCTTCCCCGTCTGGCCTGCCGTCGGTTTTGCGCCTTGCGAATGCCTGCGTGTTCAAGTCTCACCCCCAACGGCTCTTGCGGGATCTTCGCTCGTCGGCGTTCCCGCTTTTCGACGCCAGACGCTTGTGTGGGCGCTGCCCAGTCAGCCCGCGACGATGGGCGCGTTGCGCTGCGCGCGATTACAACTTGCGCATCTGAACGTCGTGCATCGGGATTCCGACCAATCCCGTGCAGACGCTGCTCGAATGCGATTTCAATACGAGGGCGTCATGTATCCAATGATGCTGCAGATGTTCCATCTGCGTGCCTTCGGCTACGGCGACGCAGATGCTGTAGTCGCCGACCGGAAGGACCGGCATGCGGAACTCGAACAAGGCTTCGAACCGCTCGCCCGCTTTCATTTGCAGCGGGGCATTGAGGTAGGTGAGGCAAGTGTTGTCTCCAAACAGCGCTTGCCCAAGCCGATCCTTCACAAGGAAGCTGATAATCGGAGAAGAGATGTCCACATGGGCCTCGCAACGCACTCGCAGCCCGACCTCCTCGCCGCCGACGCACCAGGCGAGGCGCCGGCCCTCTGAATCGCGAAGCTCCACCTCGAGGATCGTGGTTCCGCCCGCGCCAAAGCTCGCGCTTGCCGGCTCGAAACTGAACAATTGGATGTCATTTCTGAATTTCGAATGGTTCAAATAATCCAGGCGCTGGTCACGAGGCTCTTCGGTCCGTGGAGGCGAGCTCGCAGCGCCGGCACGCACTGCGCCCAACCCCCGTTGCGCCTTAACATCGGCCAGATGGGCGTCCGCAACTTCCCTGGGCGGCCTCTGGGTGCGGATCGCGCCGTCTTGCAGCCAGATGATACGCCGGCACAGGTTCACGATGGTCAACCTCGCGATCAGTTCGCGGTTACGCCATAAGCTGGCGAGCAGCGCACGCGGTGAAGTCGGATAGGAATCGCTCACACGGACTCGCACGCGCGCATCTCCTCAAGACAGAGCGACAGGCCCTCTTTCCAGTGCGGCAGCGCAATGCCGAAGCGCCGACTCAGCCGATCACAGTCAAGCCGTGAATTTTTCGGCCGGGCGGCCGGCGACGGATAGTCCTCGGTTGCAATCGGCACGAGGCGGGGCGCACGCCCACCCGCCAGCCACTGATCGAGCCTCGCGCGCTGGAGAATGGCCACGGCAAAGCCGTGCCAGCTGGTCGCTCCCGACGCCGTCAAATGGTATATGCCCGGGGCAAATCGCGCGTCGGCTCGCTCCCAAACCGCAGCCGCAATCATGGTCGCGGTGGCCTGCGCAATCTGAGCGGCCGATGTCGGCGCACCGATCTGGTCGTCGACGATTCGCAATTCCTCGCGCTCGCGCAGCAGCCGAAGTACCGTGCGCAGGAAATTATGCCCGCGGACGCCGTAGACCCAGCTGGTGCGCAGGATGAGGTACGAGCCCGCGGCTTGACGAACCGCGCTCTCGCCCGCCAGCTTGCTGCGCCCGTAGGCGTTGATGGGACAAGGGGGATCGTCCTCCGTGTAGGGAGCGCCCTTGCGTCCGTCGAACACGTAGTCGGTCGAGTATTGAACCAAAAGCGAGCCGACCTTGCGGGCTTCTTCCGCCATTACGCCAACGGCCGTCCCGTTGACCGTCGTCGCCATCGCCTCCTCGCGCTCCGCGCTATCGACGTTCGTATAGGCGGCCGCGTTCACGATGACATCGGGGCTTAGATCGCGAAACAGCGCCGACAGCAGTTCGGGCCGCGACAGGTCGCATTTGTGGCGGTCAAGCGCGACCACAGTTCCGAGCGCCGCGAGCCTGCGGCTGAGTTCCGATCCGACCTGGCCGTTGGCTCCCGTCACCACCAGCCTCATGGAAACACCTCTGCGTGCTGGAGCGGTACCCCGGCGCGGTCTTTTGCCGAGAGCGTCGGCTCAATGTCCCTGGGCCAGTCGATGCCTATCGCGGGATCGTTCCAAGCGACGCTGCGCTCGTGCTCCGGTGCATAGTAGTCTGTTGTCTTGTACAGGAAGTCAGCGCTCTCCGAGAGCACCAGGAAGCCGTGGGCAAAACCAGGCGGTATCCATAGCTCCCGATGATTGCCCTCGCTCAATTCGATGCCGACCCAGCGCCCAAATGTCGGCGAGGATTTTCGTAAGTCGACCGCGACATCAAATACGCGCCCTCCCACGACGCGAACGAGTTTGCCCTGCGGCTGTTTGATTTGGTAATGCAAACCGCGCAGCACGCCACGTCGCGAGCGCGAGTGGTTATCTTGGACGAACTCCAAATCGGAACCAATCGCGGTGCAAAATCTCCTAGCATTCCAGCTCTCCAGCAAAAACCCCCGTTCATCCCCGAATACTTGCGGTTCGAGAATCAACACGTCCGGAATTGAAGTTTGAATTGCCTTCATGGCTTTCGAGCCCGTGATCTTCAAGAAGTCGAAGCAGGTATTTTCCATAACCGTTTTTCGCCAGAGGTTCGGCCAGCTTCTCCAGTTGTTTTTGATCAACGAAGCCCATCCGATAGGCGATCTCTTCGGGGCAGCAAATCTTCATTCCCTGGCGTTGCTCAATCGTTTCGACAAACATCGAGGCATGCAGCAGCGAGTCGTGTGTTCCGGTGTCGAGCCAAGCGAATCCGCGCCCCAGAATCTCGACCGAGAGACGGCCCTGTTCAAGATAGGCCCTGTTGAGGTCGGTAATCTCAAGCTCGCCGCGTGGCGACGGCTTGAGACGGGCGGCCATTTCCACAACATCCGGATCATAGAAATACAGTCCGGTGACGGCATAGTTGGACTTCGCCCTCGCGGGCTTCTCTTCAATAGAAATGGCTCGCCCGTTTGCCGCAAACTCGACGACGCCGTAACGTTCCGGATCGCGAACGTGATAGGCGAACACCGTAGCGCCGTCGCGCCGCCTCGTTGCCTTCTGCAAAGAGGACACCAGGTCGTGGCCGTAAAAAATGTTGTCGCCGAGAATAAGAGCCGAATGATTGCCGGCGATGAATTTGCGCCCGATGATGAACGCGTGGGCCAATCCGTCAGGCGTTGGTTGCACCCTGTAGCGGATGTCGAGCCCCCACTGACGACCGTCGCCGAGGAGTTGCTCGAAGCGAGGCGTTTCCTCGGGGGTCGAAATAACCAGGATCTCCCGTATACCCGCCAGCATGAGGGTGCAGAGCGGATAATAGATCATCGGCTTGTCGTACACTGGCAGCAGTTGCTTCGAAACCGCTTGGGTGACGGGATAGAGTCGCGTCCCCGCCCCGCCAGCAAGTACGATGCCCTTACGCCGAACTGGCACGCTCACCATAGTGGAGCGCAATCCAGTCACGATATCCATGGCCTGTGACATTCGCGACCCACTCCCGATTTTCGAAATACCAACGAACTGTCTTGCGCAGACCGCTTTCGAACGTTTCCTTGAACTTCCAACCGAGCTCACATCTGATCTTGCTCGCATCGATTGCATAACGCCGGTCGTGTCCCGGCCGGTCTTTCACGAAGGTGATTTGCTCGCGATATGACTTGCCATCACGCCGCGGCTTGCCTTCATCCAGGATATCGCAGAGCCGGTGTGCGACCTCCAGGTTTGTCCTCTCGTTCGATGCGCCGATATTGTAGACCTCACCCGGCTGGCCGCGCTCCAGCACACATCGAATTGCCACGCAGTGGTCGGAAACGTGCAGCCAGTCGCGAACGTTGCGGCCATCGCCATAGATCGGCAGCGGCTTCCCGGACAGAGCGCGGTGAATGACAAGAGGAACGAACTTCTCTGGAAACTGGTATGGCCCATAATTGTTAGAGCAGTTGGTCGTGAGCACAGGCAGCCCGTAGGTGTGATGATAAGACCGCACAAGGTGATCCGACGCAGCCTTGCTTGCGGCGTATGGGCTGTTCGGAGCGTATGCCGTGGTTTCCCGAAATGCTGGAGCGCTCTCGTCAAGCGATCCGTAGACCTCGTCGGTCGAGACGTGAAGAAAGCGAAATTGATCCTTTTCACTCCCGGCGAGCGCGTCCCAATAGGCCAACGCGGCTTTCAGGAGTCCGAGCGTTGCAACAACGTTGGTTTTAATGAATGCATCGGGATCATGAATTGAGCGGTCGACATGGCTCTCCGCTGCCAGATTGATGATCGCTCTTGGCCTGTATTTTGTCAGAACTTGCGAAATCAGCCCGGTCTCTCCGATATCCCCCCTAAGGAAGATATGCCGTTGGTTTCCCATCACTGCGGCAAGGTTCCGCATATTTCCTGCGTAAGTAAGCACATCAACGTTGATCACGACGTCATTCGTCGTTTCCAGCCAATATTGGACGAGATTTGACCCGATGAAACCTGCTCCTCCGGTAATGAGAACCATGAGTGTCCCCGCTATAACTTGGTGACTTTATCCGCAGTCCGGTACGTACATTCTTCCACCATATGTGAGCGACGCGTTCGTATTGGTGATGATCACCGCCAGTCCCCGTCGCGACGCCGCGTCGAGACGATCGGTTAGCTCAACGACCTAGAAACGCCTTTCATATTTTCCTCAGCACCACCGCGGCGACGAGAGCAAGGTTGCCGAGCAAAGTCTGGCGGTATACGCCGATTTGCGTGAATAGCGCGGCGCGCCGCACGAGCGGCTGGTCGCGCGCCTCACAAAACAGGTCAAAGATTTCTCTGTTTTCCTGGGTCATGCGAGGTCGCAGGCGCGTGAGCGCAGCCACGTGAAGATCGCCCCAGTAGCGGAAACGCCCTTTCCAGAGCATCTGAAGGCGATGGCCGCAGGCCGCCAAACCCCTATTCGACCCAACCACGTTCTTCGCGTGCTGCCGATAGCGCACTGTGGGATAAGCGTCGTAATAAACCGCCCCGCCACATGCGGACGTGACCTGGTATAGCCACCAGTCGTGGGAGGGCACGTCTATATCTGCACCGCAGAATATGAGCAGGTCTCTGGCCTTTCTGTTAAAGACTATGGTGTTGCCGCCCGCGATGCTTTGCACGAGCGCGCTGCGAAATTCCGGCCTTTTGCAAAACAGCGGTGAGAAACCGACCTCACTCCCGTATTCATCGATCAGCCTCGTGCGAGAGCCGTAAAACGCCGGCGTGTATGGAGTTGACTGTTCCAGAAAGCTGATGGCGCGCGCCAATTTGTCCGGTTCCCAAATGTCGTCTTGGTCGCAAAATGCATAGTAGTCGCTCACAGCATTTTCCGTACAGGCAAGAAACAGAAAATTAGCGGGCGCACCGCGCCGCGGGCCCTCCACAATCTTGACCCTTCCCGGCTCAACCGATTTCTGGAAAGCAAACAGGATAGCCTTCGTGGAGTCCGACGAGCCATCATCGGAGGCTATGATTTTCCAGTCTTTGACAGTCTGCTTTTCGATCGACGCAAGTTGCTCAAGCAAGAAGCGTTCGCCATTCAAAGTGCCAAGGAGAATCGTCACCGTTGGCCGGACGTTTGCGGCGCGCTCGCGATTTTCATGAAGTGGGAAATGAGTTTCGCTCGCCTGCAGCGATAAATTTCCAAGCATCATCCAGCCCACGCGGCCACGCTACTTACCGGCCTCAGCCGGCGCGAACAAAGCACAGGGGCGGAGCCGCGTCGGTCGGGTCCTCGACTCAATCAAAAATCAAATCGCGCGACGTTGTTGATATTGGGAGAATATGGCGTAGTTCAACGCGACACATGGTTTCGTGAATTTGGATAATTATGCGCGTTACCGACGAATTGATTTCTTACCAATTCGTAATGATCGGATTGCCTGGATTGATGTCGGTCTTCATCACTCGATGGCGCCCGATTCATTCCAAAGATGTTCATTCCGAAGGTCTGAGCTTGCAGTACGAGAGCGATGCGCAAATGAGAATCTTATGTTTCCGCACCAGTCGAGCGCCATGGGCTGCAGTGTGGTGTGTCGAGGCCAGCGCGGCCGACAAGACGATGCTGCGGCAGGGTTGCGACACTTCGACCACAAACCTCCAGCGGAGGAGACAGTGCAGGCGGCATTGACCAGGCTCCGGGACCCAGAGCATCAACATCGCGGAAACGCCCATTTTCTACGGCTGATCTGCGGCCGAAGGCATCCGCACTGCGTTTACAGCGATCGCAACTACGCGCCTGCTCACAATAATTGCAACCTAGAGGTGCGCGAGCGTAAGGGCAAAACGGCAGTGATTACCAGAGGCGGACGGATCCCCGACAACGCTCATTCGCGTTCGTGCTCAGGCTGCGTTCGGCTCTACGGAGTCCCAGCGTGTCCGGCTGTGAAGCGGGAACCTTGCCTATACGGCCAGCGTTTCCGATATGAGTGGTGCCCGACATTTCGGGCGCCGGAGACGGTTTTGGGGCGGAGGCTGCTATCCGGTTGTGCATCAACGTCGTGCATCAACGAGGCACTCCCCATGAGCAATCGCGTTCTGAGGCAATTGTTTTCGCAGAATCCCGGTCCATGGGGATGAGCTGCCCATTCGTTTCCGCCTGCACCTATGGAACATCCCATCAAAAAACGTTCGCGACGCACGTTCTCGGCCGCAAAGATTGCGGTCGTCTGCATTGTCATGGCGGCGGCTGCCGGGATAACAGAGTATTTTTCGGCTCACCATAGTGCGAGCCCCCCACCGTCCCCCGCGCAGAGCGCGGCGATTCCGGTGATGACGGCGACGGCAGCTTCCCAGGACGTGCCGATCATTTTGCGAGGTCTCGGGGCGGTGACCGCGTACAACACGGTCGCTGTCAAGAGCCGGGTCGGCGGTCAAATTACCAAGATCAATTTCAAGGAAGGTCAGGAGGTCAAGGCCGGTGACCTCCTGATTCAAATTGACGCCAGACCGTTCCAGGCCACGCTCGACCAAGCGGTCGCCACGCTCGCCAAAGACCAGGCCAACCTCGCAAACGCCCGGGCCGATCTCGAACGCTACGCCAAACTCCTGAAGCAATCCTTCGCTCCGGAGCAGCAATACGCGACGCAGAAAGCGACCGTGGCCCAAGACGAGGCCATCGTCAGGAGCGACCAGGCGGCGATCGATGCCGCCAAGCTTAACGTTGAATATGCCTCGATCCGATCGCCGGTCGACGGCATCATCGGCATAAAGCAGGTTGACCTCGGCAACCTGGTGCAGGCCGACAGCCAGACACTGGCCGTGGTCACGCAGATCAAACCGGTCTACGTGGTTTTCCCGATTCCCGAAGTGAACATTCAGCAGATCCGCACCGCCATGGCCGAAGACAAGCTGTCGGTGCTCGCCTACGATGCTGCCGACGAAAAGCAGATTTCAAGCGGCGTGCTCGATCTCATCGATAACCAGGTCGACCAGACGACCGGCACAGTCAAGCTGAAAGCGGAATTCGCCAATGCCGACGAGGCGCTGTGGCCCGGCCAGTTCGTCAACGCGCATCTTATTCAGGAGGTCGTCGCCGACGGCGTGACCGTGCCGGCAGCGGCTGTGCAGATCGGCCCGCAGGGCAGCTTCGTGTATGTCGTCGGCAGCAATGACACCGTTGAGATGCGCGCCGTTAAGGTGACTCAAACCGAGAACAACGTGTCTTTGATCGGCTCGGGCCTGAAGGCGGGCGAGCAAGTGGTCACCGGCGGCGTTTCCAAGCTGTCACCCGGCGCCAAGGTCAAGCCGACCAATTCCGAAGGTAACTCCAGTTCGGCTCCAGCCACGGCCGGCAACCGGGCCATTCCGGGCACACGCACACCATGAATATCTCCGCGCCGTTCATCGCTCGGCCAATCGCCACAACCCTGATCATGCTGGCGCTCTTCGTCGGCGGAGCCGCGGGCTATTATCTTCTCCCGGTGGCGGCGTTGCCCACCGTCGATTTTCCGACGCTGACCGTTTCGGCGAGCTTGCCCGGTGCCGATCCCGAGACGATGGCCGCTTCGGTGGCGCAGCCACTCGAGCGGCAATTCGCGCAGCTGCCCGGAGTGAACGAGATCACCTCGACAAGCGTGCTCGGCGGCACGGCGATCACGCTGCAGTTCGACCTGTCGCGCAACCTCGATGGCGCGGCGGGCGATGTTCAGGCGGCGATCAATGCGGCGCAAGGCTTCTTGCCAAAGAATCTCCCGTCGCCCCCGACCTACCGGAAGGTCAATCCCGCCGACACTCCGATTCTGATTCTCGGCCTGACTTCGGCCGTCATGCCGCCGACCGAACTCGACCAGTATGCCGACCTCAATATCGCGCAACGCATCTCCACCATAACGGGAGTCGGACAGGTCCTCATCTTCGGCCAGCAGAAATACGCGCCCACCGTCCGGGTCAATCCGCTGGCGCTCGCGGCCCGCGGCATCGGCCTCGATACGATCGCGAGCGCGCTGGCCAGTTCCACTGCGGATTTGCCGGTCGGCACGTTGCAAGGCCCGCAACAAAGCTTCCAGATCGGTACCAATGGCCAGCTCTTCAGCGCCCAGGATATCGGGAACACCGTGGTGGCTTACCGAAACGGTGCACCGGTGCGGTTACAGGACGTAGCCCAGGTCGTTACCGGTGCGGAGAGCCCGCTGCAGGCGAGCTGGGTCGGCACAGATCGCGGCGAACTCATCGGGATTTGGCGACAGCCAGGCGCCAATACGATCGAACTCGTTCACGAAATCTTGTCGCAACTGCCGAAGCTGCAGGCGGGCATCCCGCCCTCGGTCAAGCTTTCGGTCCTCAGCGACCGCTCGATTTCGATTCAGGAAAGCTTCAGAGACGTTCAGCTCACCTTGATCGGCGCGATCATACTCGTGGTTTTGGTGATCTTCGCGTTCCTGCGCAGTTTCTGGGCGACGCTGATTCCGAGCATCGCGGTCCCGCTATCGCTCGTCGGCACCTTCGCCGTCATGTACATGGCGGGCTACAGCCTCGACAATCTTTCGCTGATGGCGCTGACGCTTGCGGTGGGGCTTGTTGTCGATGATGCCATCGTGATGTTGGAAAACATCTATCGTTATCTCGAACAGGGCCACGGCCGGGTGAAGGCTGCCCTCCTGGGCTCGGAGGAGATCGGCTTCACCATTGTGTCAATCACCGTATCGCTGATTTCGGTGTTCATACCTCTGCTGTTCATGAGTGGAATTGTAGGGCGCCTATTCCGGGAGTTCGGAGTCGTGGTCAGCGTGGCGGTGGTGCTGTCGGCCGGGATCGCGCTCACACTCTCGCCGATGATGGCGTCGCTTGTGCTCAAAAATCCGAAGGAAAGTCAACATGGCCGCATTTACCAGTGGAGCGAACGCGGGTTCGCGCGCCTGCTCGACGGCTACGAAAGGGGCCTCAAGTTCACGCTGCGCCACCAGCCTGCCATCATGACACTGAACTTGCTGCTGGTGGCGGTTTCCGGCTGGATGTTTTACGCCATGCCGAAGGGCTTTTTTCCGCAGGAGGACACAGGCCTCATTTTCGGGTTCGCCCAGGCTGACCCGGACATATCCTTCGACGGCATGGCGAGCCGTCAAGAAGCAGTGTTACGGGTCATTGCCCAGGATCCCGGCGTTGCCGCCTTTGGCGCCTCGATCGGCGGCAGCAGCAGCTCCGGCATGAATACTGGGCGGATTTACATTCAGCTCAAGCCGTTTGACCAGCGCGGTGCGACTGCCGACCAGATCATTGCGCGCCTGCGGCCGGAGCTTGCCGCGGTTCCGGGCGTGACAGTGTTTCTGCAATCGATGCAGAACATCCGGGTCGGCGCGCGCCTTGCACGCACGCAATATCAGTATACGCTGCAGGATATCGACCTCGACGAACTCACCGCCTGGGCTCCCAAGGCGCTTGCCAAGCTGAAAACGCTGCCTGGTCTCGAAGATGTGGCAAGCGATCAGCAGACCGGCGGCCTCCAACTCCATATCAATATCAACCGCGATGCCGCGGCACGCCTTGGGGTCAACGTCACGACCATCCAGCAGACCCTGTACAATGCCTTCGGCCAGCCGTTCATTACCCAGCTCTATGGGCCCCTCAATACGTATCACGTGCTCATGGAGGTAGCGCCGCAATACCAGACCGACGTGTCGGCCCTGTCACGCATCTATGTGAGCGGCGCTGGCGGGCGCCTCATCCCGCTCAGCCAATTTGCGACGCTGGAGCCGACGCCCACCACGCTTTCGGTCAATCATCAAGGTCAATTTCCGTCCGTCACGTTGTCGTTCAATCTGGCGCCGGGCGTCTCGCTGGGGGATGCCGTGGAGGCTATTCAGAAGGCCGAGACCGAACTCGGCAAGCCGGAAGGGGTGCTGACCTCTTTCCAAGGCACCGCGCAGGAATTCCAGGTTTCGCTCTCTACCCAGCCCCTTCTAATCGCAGCAGCCCTTTTCGCGGTGTACGTGGTTCTTGGCGTCCTCTACGAGAGCTTCGTGCACCCGCTCACGATCCTGCTGACGCTGCCCTCGGCGAGCGTCGGCGCACTGTTCTTTCTGCACATGTTCGGCTTCGACATCACCATGATGGCGATCATCGGCCTCATCATGCTGATCGGCATCGTGAAGAAGAATGCCATCATGATGATCGACTTTGCGCTGGAGCGACTTCGTGTCGAGCACAAACCCGCAGAGGAAGCGATTTACGAGGCTGCGGTCCTGCGCTTCCGCCCCATCATGATGACCACCATGTCGGCGATCTTCGTGACGATCCCGATCGCGATCGGCATCGGAGCCGGTTCCGATCTGCGCCAGCCGCTCGGCGTCGCGGTAGTCGGCGGTCTCGTAGTCTCGCAGGCGCTGACCCTGTTCACGACGCCCGTCACTTACCTCTACATGGAGAGGTTCAGCGAATGGGCCTCCGACCGATTGGGTAAGTTCCGTCGTAGGCCGCGGCCCTCGCCGGTGCAGAGTTCGTAGAACCCGGTTGGCTGACGGACGTGAAGGCGCCGCTTTGCTCGGCGCGCAACCCATCCGTCAACTCGCGGACTGAGGCCAAGTGCTCGAGCCGCACCACAGCGCCGATCACGTCGTCTATGGCCGCCTGAGAGAGGCGTCCCGCCGCATAGGTGCGGAATTTGGTTTCGATTTGCCCGCGCGACAGCTTGTTTTGCGGCGCACCTAGCGGTTGGTCGCAACGGGCCGAGAGCCAATCGCCATCGACATCCTCCACGACAACGCGGGCTGCCACGCCTCGGAGATCCGATTCCGCGCGCACCTCGACCAGCTCGGCGAAGCTGCGCAGCTCCGGATCGTCGTATCGCGTCGGCTCGAATTGAGCGAGCGTGAGTTCGCGATCATGCAGAATCGCGGCCGCGACATAGTGAGCGGACAATAGCGCCTCGAATTTTCCGCGATACTTCGAAAAATTCCCATGAAGGTCGAAGACGGACTTGCTCAGGCCGATACGCACGGCTTTCACGCGAGCGGGATCGATGTCGCGGCTCCCCACGATGTCAAAGATTGCCGTGATCAGGCCTTGGATCGATGAAGCCGCGGGCCATGGGCGCAACGCAATCTGTTCAAGTTCCCAGCGCTCGCCGAGATCTGCGAGGGCGGCTTGTGGCCGTCCGCTGCTGACGTAGCTGCTATACATTCCGCCATCGCGTGCCGTGAGGAACTCGCGGGTCGCGACGAATTTCTCGTGGGCGAGCAACGCGGCCAACAATCCCGACAGGGCCCCCCGGCACTGATGGAATTTCACCGTCGGCGTTCCCCAGGCCGCGAACGTGCCGGCAGCTTGGCTCCCGGCGAGACCAAAGGCGCACGCCATCGTGTCAGCATCGAAGCGCAGCAGGCGGCCGACAGCCGCCGCTGCACCGAATGGGCCAAAGATGCCGGGACCATGCCAGCCCCGGGCACGAAATTCGGCAAAGTCGACCCCGATCCCGATCCGCGTCGTCACCTCGAATCCAGCCGCGAGCGCAACCAGCAAGTCGCGACCTGACAATGCATCGCGCTCGGCGATCGCCAACGCGGGGGGGACGACTTCAGGCGTGATGTGAGTCATCGTCGGCCGGTGGGCATCGCACATGGTGACGGCGGTGATCAGATAACCGTTGAGCAGCGTTGCGCCGGCCAATGAGAGTCGCCCGCCTCCCACGATGGTGCTTTCGCGAGATTGCGCGAGCGCCGATGCGAGAGCTGCGACCTGATGGGTCTCCTCACCTGCATGCCCAGCATGCGCACAGGCGAGCGCATCCAGCAGCAAGTCTTTGCAGTACTGTCTCACGCGCTCCGGGATGGCCTCATAGGTCAGCGAGGCCGCAAACTCCGCCAACGCCGCCGTTGCTTCTTTTTCCATATACCGCCCCATAATCGGCATCGACGTCGCTGGATGCGAATCGCGCAGCTGCTCACTCCGGCTTGATCCCTTTCTCGTCGATGAACTTCGTCCAGTTCTTAATCTCGTTTTCAAGTTTGGCCTGCAACACCGGGCCGGGAGCAAAATCCGGCGTGATATCGAGGTTCGCGAGCCGTTCACGCACATGCGGATCGGCCATAACCCGCGCACTCGCTTTTTCGAGCGTCCTCTTGACCGGCTCGGGAATCCCCTTCGGCCCGAACAGGCCGAACCAGAACCGCAGTTCCACGTCTGCCCCCTTTACCCCGGCCTCTGTCATAGTCGGAACGGACGGCATCGCCGGCGACCGCGCGACACTCGTCACCGCCAAAGCCTTGATCTGGCCCGCCTCGACCAAACTCTTGGTGGCCTGAACCGACGTGATCATCATCGGGACGTGTCCCGCCACAACATCCGAGATCCCCTGGCCGCCGCCTTTGTAGGGAATGTGGATCGCCTCCATTCCGGTCGCATCCTTGAATACTTCGAAGTTCAGGTGCGAGACGCTGCCAACGCCGGCCGATGCGTAATTCATCTTGCCCGGCACGGCGCGCGAGTATGCAACGAGCTCCGCTACCGTGGCGGCGGGAATATTGTTGGACACGATTAGAGCCGATGGAGAGGTCGCGAGCGCAGCGATCGCATCATACTGCGTGAGCGGGTCGAAAGTCGACGCAGCCTTCTTGTACAAGGCCTGGCTCATGCCGAGCGCATTTTCAGCAAGCAGGAGCGTGTAGCCATCCGGCTCGGCGGTCGCAACGTGATTCCAAGCCAGGTAGCCGTTCGCGCCCGGCCGATTTTCGACAATGACGGCTTGGCCGAGCGCCTCTTTGAACTCGTTTGAAATCTGTCGGGCAAGCGTATCCGTCGCACCGCCAGGCACAAATGCCACAATCAGGCGCACAGGGCGCACCGGAAAGGCTTGTGCGCCCGCCATGGACGACAGCAGCGGGACAATGGCAGCCACCGCTGCGACCTGGAGGAATTGACGGCGCGGAAATCTCATGGCGTGCCTCCAAGATGTGCCGCGGACGCCTACCGGCAGACCGCGCGCATGAAGGCTACATCACTTCGGCATTCGGGCGAAAGTCATCGAATTGCCAAATACGCATCGCACGCAGCGTTGCGCTGCGGATGCGGTGGCGAAGCCGAAGACGTGTCGCGGAACCAACGTGGATGAACTGTCTTGTCAGGACGACGCGCCGCCACGCGCAACCCGGCGTACATCGGCAGGTGCCGTTCCGAATGGAGGTCGATCAGCATTGTTCAACGTCGGTATAATGAAACGGCTGGTGACTGCCGTCACGGCCGTCGCCCTTTGCTCACCCCCGGCCGCCTTGCCGGCTGCAGAAAGGGCAGCGCAGCCAACTGCCGTAGGATTGTGGGAACGCGATGACAGTTCCGGCATGCCGGTTGCGTGGTTTCGCATTCTCGACTGCGACGGAGTCTATGAGGGAAAGATCGTCAGGATATTTCCGAAACCGGGCGAGGATCCCTCCAAGTGGCGCTGCACGGAATGCGAAGGCGATCAGAAAAACGCGCCTGTTATCGGCATAACTTTCATCAAAGGCATGCGGAAAAATGGGCTCGCCTACCAGGGCGGGTCTATCCTCGATCCGCGCAGCGGTTCCGTATACAACGCGCTGATGGAGCTCAGCCCTGACGGTCAGCAGCTTGAAGTTCGCGGTTATTTTGCCATCCCCCTGCTGGGCCAGAGCGAAATGTGGAAACGTATCCCGGCGAATTCGCTTCCGCCCGGCCGTTTCGCGTCCTGCTCTTCGTCTTCGCCTTCCAGGACGGATATTCGCCAATAGTATCTTGGAGCGTTCGGCGCCATTTCGATCCGGCGGTGAGCCAACCGGCCTCACCTTTCGATCGTGCCGGTGCGGCGGATCTTTCGCTGCAGCAGAAGAACGCCGTAGAGCAGCGCTTCAGCAGTTGGCGGACAACCCGGGACATAGATGTCGACGGGCACGATGCGATCGCAACCGCGGACGACCGAATATGAATAGTGGTAGTAACCTCCGCCGTTCGCGCAAGAACCCATCGAGATGACGTATCTTGGCTCCGGCATCTGGTCATAGACTTTGCGCAATGCTGGCGCCATTTTGTTACACAGTGTCCCGGCGACGATCATCACGTCGGATTGCCGAGGCGAGGCACGCGGCGCAAACCCGAAGCGTTCGGCATCGTAACGCGGCATGGCCATCTGCATCATTTCGATCGCGCAGCAGGCAAGTCCGAATGTCATCCACATCAGAGAACCGGTGCGCGCCCAGGTGATTAAGTTATCCGCAGACGTGACCAGGAAGCCGCGGTCATCAAGCTGATCTCTGATGTCTGCCATGACTCGATCTGGCGATCCGAGGGGCCGCCCGGTGCGCGGGTCAACGAGACCGGCCAAACCCGTTTCAACCTCCATCGGCAGCTGATGGCTTGCGTGGTTCATCGATCGATTTCCCCGAAGACGATGTCGAGGGAGCCGATTATCGCCGCGACGTCTGCCAAGAGGTGGCCGCGCGAGAGAAAATCCATTGCCTGCAGGTGCGCGAACGACGGAGCTCGAATTTTGCACTTGTACGGCTGATTGGTCCCCTCGGAGACAAGATAAACTCCGAATTCGCCCTTCGGCGCCTCAACCGCCGCGTAGATCTCGCCGGGAGGCACGCGGAAACCCTCGGAATAGAGCTTGAAATGCTCGATGGTAGCCTCCATGGATCGCTTCATCTGGGCACGCTTGGGAGCGATGACCTTGTGGTTGTTGACCGTAACGGGGCCTTGGCCCTCCGGCGATTGCAGTTTCTCGATGCACTGCTTCATGACGCGGACCGATTGGCGCATCTCTTCCATGCGAACGAGGTAACGATCGTAGCAGTCGCCGTTTCGACCGGTCGGAATGTCGAAATCGAGTTCGGAGTAGCATTCGTAGGGCTGAGCCTTGCGCAAATCCCACGCGGCGCCTGAGCCGCGCACCATCACGCCGGTGAACCCCCATCCCCAAGCGTCTGCGAGTTTGATGGCGCCGATGCCGACGTTGCGCTGCTTGAATATCCGGTTCTCTGTCAGCAATTCTTCGAGATCATCGCAGACCTGGACGAATGGGTCGCAGAATGCCCAGATGTCGTCCAGGAGCTTGGGCGGCAGGTCCTGGTGCACGCCGCCGACACGGAAATAGTTGGCATGCATCCGGGCACCGGAAGCGCGCTCGTAGAACACCATCAGCTTCTCGCGCTCCTCGAAGCCCCACAGCGGCGGCGTCAGCGCACCGACATCCAACGCCTGAGTGGTAATGTTGAGAAGGTGTGACAACAGTCGGCCGATCTCACTGTAGAGCACGCGGATGAGCTGCGCTCGCCTCGGTATCGCAAGACCAAGCAGCCGTTCGGCAGCGAGGCAGAACGGGTGCTCCTGGTTCATCGGCGCCACGTAGTCGAGCCGGTCGAAGTAGGGCAATGCTTGCAGATAGGTCTTATATTCGATCAGTTTCTCAGTTCCGCGGTGGAGTAACCCGATATGCGGATCCGCGCGCTCGACCACTTCGCCATCGAGCTCAAGCACGAGGCGGAGCACTCCGTGCGCGGAGGGGTGCTGGGGCCCGAAATTGAGCGTGAAATTGCGTACCGCGGCTTCGCCCATTGCGACTCATACATGTCGGCTATGTTTTCGTGCGCATGTGCATTTACGAACAAATCGGCGGGATCGAAATTCGTTCCATTATTCCTTCCATTAGCGGCGGTGGACCAGGTGGAACCGGCTTTGGCGGGCAAGTTGCGATGGCCGGCCATGACTTGGCCTCCCGGAACAAGAATTTGTGGGAGGGATTGAGCCGTAGCGGTCCGGTCTTCGACCGATCGTGATTCCGATCATCTCGACGACACGGGAGTTTACGTTATGAGAGCGAAAATGTTTGCTGGCGCGGCAGCGCTCGGACTCGTCTCGACCGCTGTCCTGGCAACGGCCGAACCGGCTTCTGCTCAACGCTGGTGTGGGCCGCTTGGCTGCGCGTGGGGTCCCGTTGGCCTTGCTGCCGATGTGGTCGGCGGTGCGGTGGCTGCCGTAACTTCCCCGCTCTGGGCTCCGGGTTATTATCCCGGCTATGCCTACGCGCCAGCGCCGGCTTATCCATACGGCGAAACATACGCGTATGAAAACTACGCCTATTCGCCCGGCTATGCCTACAACGGTTACCCGACTGGCGGACGCAACGACGCATACTGCATGCAGCGGTATCGCTCCTATGATCCCGCAAGCGGAACTTATATGGGCTACGACGGCATCCGCCACCCGTGCCCGTAGCGCTTGAAGCGGGACCCGCGCCCAGTCACGGGTCCTGCTGCACGTCACGCGGTCACGTATTTTGCAAATAAAATCACCCGCGGGCCAAGCCCGCGGGTGACGCTTAAGAGCCAGTGGTTTCGTGGACCCGTGGTCCTCTAAATGTCGACCACCGCCACGATCTCCATTGTCCTCGGATCGATGATGACCATCCGGTCGCCGACGAGGAAGTAGTCGAAACCGCGCCATTCCGGTTCGATTTCCACAATCCTGGGCGGAAGAGCCACGAAGTGGACGGTGCGAGGCACGCGAGTTCCGACGGACACATTGAAGTCCGTGCTGCTCACGCGCGGCGCGCTGCGCTCGTTCACGATCACGTCATGAATGCGCGTGCGCTTTTCCTGCGTGAGTTCGACATTCACGCCCGGTCGCGTTCCAGCCGCACCTTGGCCGGTCGTGGTGCGGTTCTCTTCGATCCGCTCGCTGCTTCCACGCTGCTGCTCGGACCTGTTTCCCCGCTCCTGCTCAGACCTGTTTCCACGCTGCTCCAACCTATTTTGCTCGGACGAGCGGTTGGTTCGCTCTTCGCGCTGTGTCTGGCTGCGGTTCTGCTCCTCGCGCGGCGCCTGTCCGGTCGTGCGATTGCGTTCGTTGAGTTGTTGCTGCCCCTGTTCGGGCCGCCTGCCTTGTTCCGCCCGGCCGCGCTCGCCGGGCCGGTTTTGCTCCTCACGTGGCGCTTGGCCCGTCGTACGGTTCCGTTCGTTGCGCTCTTGCTGTCCCTGTTCGGGTCGCCCGCCTTGTTCGACACGGCCGCGCTCTTGGTTGCGCCCGCCTTGGCGGTCCAGCCGGTCTTCGCGCGGCGCCTGACCGGTCGTTTCGGAGCGGCTGCCTTCGCTGCGGGCGCCTGGAGCATTCGCCCCACCACCCTGGTGTTGCGGCATCGCAGACGGCTGCCTGCCGCCGCCGCCCGGCGCTGCCCTTTCCGCGGGCGCGCCACGCTCCTGGCCCCGCTCTTGAGCCACAACCACACTCGTTCCGGCAGTGAGTGCAACAATCATTCCCGTCACCAGCAACTTACTTCTGTTCATGTCGGTCTCCTCTCTGAACTTCTGTCGCCGGATGGACGCAGTCCTGGTTTCAGCCCACCGTCGGCGTGTACGCAACAGAACGTTCGGGGCAGTGGCGAGTTCCAATTGATGAGAACCCCGGGCCGGTTCCAGACGCTTTTCCGGGCAGATAACTTCGCGAATTTGCTGCGTTTTTTTGGCCGGCGCGGCAAAATGCGGGCGGCGGATTACGAGAATATGGCGTCAAAATGTTTCGGAGGCTTTTGGCTACGCTGCCTTGATGAATTCAAAAATCGATGCGCTCGAGATTGTGCTCCAAACAGTTCTCGAGCCCGACCTGGGCCGGGCTCGAGAACCTGCAAACGAAGGCCCGCTCACCACCTTTGGGCGGTATACCAGTCATCGATATCCTTCCGGACCTGGTCCTTCGCCAGTCCGTACCTCTGCTGAATTTTGCCTTCGAGCTGTTCTCGGCGGCCATGAATGAGATCAAGGTCATCATCGGTGAGCTTTCCCCACTTCTCCTTGATCTTCCCCTTCATCTCCTTCCAATTACCCTCGATTCTGTTCCAGTCCATCCCGATCCTCCATTGACGGATGTGGCAATGACGAACGTGGCTGGCCAACACGCCGTCTTCATCAAAGTTCCCGTGCCGCGACGATCTTGACCTCAACAGAACGTCAACAATCGGAATGGAACTTCGCCATCGCGAGCGGCGTTTGACGATCGGCACCGGCGTAGGGCGCCGATCTCGAAATGCGGCGAGTATCAGTACCCTTGGGGCGATGGGCCACACTCGGTGACGCGCCTAGTCCCATCGCGTGCTGCCAACGGCAGCGGCGCAGCGCAAGCCCGAGGAAGACCGTCATGTCGAAATGGACGATCGTATCGACGCCAGCCATCCGGCGGTGCAGCCGTGTTGTGCTATTTCTTGGTGGGATGGGCGTCGCGACCGGCGTCTGGATCGCGAGCGGGCCATTGCCCGCGGAATGGTTTGCGAAAAAAGAGCCCGCCCTCACCTCAAAACGAGATACGTACCCGACGGGCTTCGCGGAACTTGCACGCTCCGTCAAGCCAGCTGTGATCGCGGTTCTTGCGCACGCAGTCGAAGTCGAAGGGGCTTCGCGTCCACACGGATCACCGGAAGTGCAAAAGCCGCGATTTGCCGCGTCACAGGGATCCGGCTTCTTTATTACCGCGGACGGCTATGCGGTCACAAACAACCATGTCGTAAAAGGGAGCGCGTCGGTTGAAGTTCGCACCGACGAAGGCGGCATCTACAGAGCGAGGGTGATCGGTACCGATCCGGTGAGCGACCTCGCGGTCATCAAGGTCGATGGCCGGGATGATTTTGCCCACGTGACGTTTGCCGATTCGCCGCCGCATGTCGGTGATTGGATTATCGCGGTCGGAAACCCGTTCGGTCTCGGCGGGACAGTAACGGCCGGGATCGTTTCCGCTCGGGGCCGCGATGTGGAGAAAGATTCGTATGAAGACCTGCTTCAGATTGATGCACCGGTGAATAGAGGAAATTCAGGCGGACCGACGTTCGATATTGCCGGCAACGTGATCGGAGTAAATACCATAATACTTTCTCCGACCGGCGGCTCCATTGGCATCGCCTTTGCCATCCCATCTGACAGAGCGAAACTCGTCGTCGAACAACTCAAGGAAAAGGGTGCGGTAACGCGTGGGTGGTTGGGGATTCAATTCCAATCGGTCTTGCGCGAAATAGCGGATAGCCTGGAACTGCCGGATTCGTGGGGGATTCTCATTGCCGACGTCCAGGCCGGCGGCCCGGCCGCAAGCGCGGGATTGGCGGTGGGCGACCTCGTGAGCTCGATCAATGGTGCGGCAATAAAGGACGCTCACGACTTCAGTCGCAAGCTGGACGCCGCGCCTCCCGACTCGACAATCGTGCTTGGCGTCCGCAAGGGCGGACAACAGAAGTCAATCGCTGTCACGGTGGGTCGGTCTCCGGTCGAACACGATATTCCGCCTCCGCCCACAACCAAATACGATGAGGAAGATCGTCCGCCACTGGGATTGAAGCTTCACCCGAAGGGCCAACCCAATGGAGCCGAAGAACATGGTGTCATGGTTGTCGGCATCGAACCAGGCGGTCTCGCGGCAACACGCGGGATCGAAGCCGGGGACGTGATCCTCGATGTGGCGGACCAGCCCGTTGAGGCGCCTGACGACGTATATAAGTTGGCAAGGGATGCAAAAGAGGCCGGCAAACGTTCGATTCTGATGCGGATCAAATCGGGCGACACCGCGAAGTTCGTCGCATTGCCGATTGGCTGACCACGGCGTATCTGAAAACGGGCGTTAAGCACGATCGGTCCACGGCAGCGTGATGAGCGGAAAGCCGTTTGACGCGATAAAATTCCCGTTCTCAAGAAGTGATCGCTATGCGGATCGAAGACTATGCGCTTATCGGTGATTGCGAGACCGCCGCATTGGTCGGACGCGACGGGTCAATCGATTGGCTGTGCTGGCCGCGCTTCGACTCCGCGGCCTGCTTCGCGGCAATGCTTGGATCGCACGACCATGGGCACTGGCTGATCGGCCCGAGGGAGTCTGGGTTCCGCGTGGTTCGGCGTTATCGTCCGAATACCCTGATCCTTGAAACACGATTTGAAACCTCGGATGGAGCCGCAACGCTGATCGACTTCATGCCGCTCCGGGAGGGACATTCCAACATCGTGCGGATGGTCGTGGGCGAGCGGGGGCGCGTGCTCATGCGAACCAAGCTCGTGTTGCGGTTTGGTTATGGCGCGATTGTGCCCTGGATGACGCGCATGGAGGACGGCACGTACCGCGCGATCGCGGGCCCGGACATGGTAGTGCTGCGCACACCCGTGCACCTCAAGGGGGAAGACCTGACATCGGTCGGGACTTTCTCCGTCACGGCAGGTGAAACCATCCCGTTCGTACTGACCTATTCATCGTCGCATCTGCCGCCCCCGCCACAGATCGATCCAAGATCTTCTCTTGACGCCACCGAGGCGTTTTGGAGCAACTGGACGGGAAAATGCCGTGCGAACGGTCCTTGGCAGGATGCCGTCGTACGCTCTCTGATCACCCTGAAGGCCCTGACATATGCACCGACCGGCGGCATTGTCGCGGCGGCCACCACATCATTGCCCGAGCATCTTGGAGGGCCGCGCAACTGGGATTACCGCTTCTGCTGGCTGCGCGACGCAACGCTGACGCTGCTCGCCCTGATGCATGCCGGGGTCCATTGCGAGGCGCAGGCATGGCGCGAATGGCTGCTGCGGGCGGTCGCTGGCAGCCCTGATCAAATCCAGCCGATGTACGGCATCAGCGGCGAGCGCCGCCTCGATGAATGGATCGTGCCATGGCTGCCGGGCTTCGATGACTCCGGCCCCGTCCGCGTCGGCAACGCCGCATATCGCCAGCTACAGATCGACGTGTTTGGTGAGATCATGGACGCGAACCATCAGGCTCGCCGAAGCGGCCTCACCACCGCGGATTCGGGATGGGGGGTGCAGTTGGCGCTCCTGGATCACCTCGCT